>SWCB01009839.1_pt2 | contig 10250 bp, 8 predicted proteins | sample 4692901 | NCBI WGS metagenome assembly SWCB01 (sample SAMN10267276, study PRJNA491770) | bioreactor metagenome | isolation source: DHS bioreactor inoculated with subseafloor sediment | place: Japan: off Shimokita Peninsula | collected 2006-08
CTCCGCTCTCTGGCGTGGGAGTGGAAGATCCGCCCTGGCGGGAGGGGTTGGGGATGAGGGGGTTTGGCGTGGCCGGTTCCGGACCCAGGTGCGCAGAAAAAGGTATCCGACACCTTTTTCGGGGCGGCGGGGTCAATCCGGTTCGAGGTAGGTGTAGCCGTTCAGTTCCGACTCGTAGAATCGGCGCAAGGCCTGGCTTTCGCTCAGGGTCATGCGGCCGGCGCGGACGGCTTGCTCGCAGTCGCGGGTGAGCTTGGGCAGCAGGCGGTCGGCGTCGTACTGCACGTAGCCGAGCACGGTCTTGGCGGTGTCGCCGCGCACGGTTTCTTCGATCCACCAGCCGCCCTCATCGTGGAGGCTGATGTGGACGACGTGGGTGTCGCCGAAGAGGTTGTGCAAGTCGCCCAGCGTTTCCTGGTAAGCGCCGACGAGGAAGGCGGCGAGGTAGTACTCCTGGCCGGCCTCGAGTTGGTGCACGTCGAGGGTACGGTTGACATCACGCTGATCGACGAAGCGATCCACCTTGCCGTCGGAGTCGCAGGTGATGTCCGCCAGCACCGCCTTGCGTGTCGGCCGCGTGTCCAGGCGATGAATGGGCAGGATGGGGAAGAGCTGTCCGATGGCCCAACTGTCCGGCAGCGACTGGAACACGGAGAAGTTGCAGAAGTAGATCTCGCTGAGAATCGTCTCCAGATCCTCGAGCTCTTCGGGGATCTCGGGCAGGCTCTGACAGAGGCCCCAGGCCCGCTTGCAGATGGCCCAGAACAAGCGTTCACCCAGGGATCGTTCCTCCAGCGAGAGGTAGCCCATGCTGAAGAGGTGCAGCACCTGGTCGCGGGCCTGCACGGCGTCGTGGTAGCACTCGACAAGACGCCGCTGCGTCAGCGACTCATGAGCGCCCATCAGGTCGCGAATCGGTTGGGGGATTTCCTCGTCCGCGCCGGCGGTGCCACCGTTCAGGCTCGGCTCCTCGTCGTTTGATACCAAGGAGGTCGAACCGAGGACGTTGAAGACGAGGACGCTCTGGTAGGCGGCGATGGCTCGCCCCGATTCACTGAGGATGGTCGGATGGGCGATCTCGCGCTCGTTGCAGACGCTGGCGATGCGATAGACGACCTCGCTGGCGTATTCGGCGAGGCTGTAGTTCATGGAGGAGCGGAAGTTGGTCTGGCTGCCGTCGTAGTCCACGCCCAGTCCCCCGCCCACATCGAGATACTCCATGGGCGCTCCCAGGCGCACCAACTCGCCATAGACATGGGCCAACTCCGCAATGGCGTCCTTGAGGCGGCGGATGTCGTGGATTTGGCTGCCCGGATGGCAATGGACGAGCTTGAGGCAGTCGAGCATGTCCTCCGCCTCCAGCAAGCGCACGCCGGCGAGCACCTCGCTCAGGGTCAGGCCGAACTTGGAGCGCATGCCCGCCGACTCGCGCCAGCGTCCGGCGCCTTGGGCGGCGAGCTTGACGCGCACGCCGATGATGGGGCGCACCTCGTAGCGTTTGGCGTGTTTGATGAGCAGATGCAGTTCGCTGGGCTTCTCGACGACGGGGATGATGCGTCGGCCGAGCTTGGTGGCCAGGACGACGGCCTCGATGTAGCCGTCGTCTTTGAAGCCGTTGCAGATGATGAGGCGTTCGGGCTCGCCGGCGGTGAGGGCCATGACAGCGAGGAGTTCGGGCTTGGAGCCGACCTCCAGGCCGAAGTCCGTGGCGGGCCCGTGCTGCATCACCTCCTCGACGACGGGTCGCTGCTGGTTGACCTTGATGGGATAGACGGCGGTGTAGCGGCCGGTGTAGTCGTTCTCTCGCATGGCGCCGGCAAAGGCGGCCTGAAGCTCCTTTAGTCGCGCCACCAGGATGTCGGAGAAGCGAATAAGCAAGGGGGCGTGCAGGTCGCGCTCGCGCAGGCCCTGCACCACGTCGAAGAGATCGATTTCGCGGTCGACGGTGCAGCCGGGCCGGACCGTGACGTGTCCCGCCTCGTTGATGCCGAAGAAACCTCGGCCCCAGGCCTCGATTTGGTAGAGCTCGCGGGCGTCGTCCAGGCTCCAGCCGGGGCTCAGGGCATTCGAATTAGCGGCACGTTCGCTCATCGCGCGCATTTTAGCGATCACTGGTGGCGAGTCAGGCTCGGAAAGCTCCTGATTGCACGAAGTTGCGTCGGGCCGGGGCGCCAGGTCTCGCGGTGCTCTCAAACCGAGCTGTGGGCGTGGCAGGGCGCTCTTCCCCTCCTTTTAGGGGGTGAGACAAGAATGCAGCAAAGCCCATGTTTCCTTGCATCCGTTCGCAGAATCGCAACGTAAGGGTGGTCGTGCGGGCTTGACTGGCTACGATACCGCCCTCCGGGGATGTCGCCGTGACGCGACAACGTATCGGGAGAAGCCCGACCGGGGCGCTAGCGTGAGCGCCCCCGCAGCACCACTTATGTTTTTGGAGATCGGCACATGCACTGCATGAGGACTATTGCGCTATCCGTGTCCCTGCTCACCCTGGCCGCAGGGACCACGCTCGCCCAGGACGCTGAGGACGAGATCGCGGTCGGCCAGGAAGAGTCATCCTGGCTCGACGACTGGTCGGGCGGCATCGACATCGGCCTGGACGGGTCGAGCGGCAACACCGACCGCACCAACCTGCGTTTCGGCGCCAACGCCGCCCGCGAGACCGAGGAGATGGTCACCAAGGCCCGCCTCTCCTACCTCTGGTCGGAAGAGGACTCCGACGAGACGGAGAACCGTTTCCAGGCCAACCTTCGCAACGACTGGCTGCTCGGCGATTCGCCCTGGCGCCTCTTCGTCGAGGGCACCTGGCAGATGGATGAGTTCAAGGACTACGATCATCGCCTCTCCGCCTTTGCCGGCGTGGGCTACGAGTTCATCCAGGACGACAAGACGACCCTGCTCGGCTTGCTTGGGGCTGGTGCCACCAAGGACTTCGGCGCTGAGGACGACGACGTCTACCCGGAAGGCATGCTGGGGCTGGAGTACGACTACAAGATCAAGAAGGGCCACAAGTTCGCTGCGGCCACCTACTTCTACCCCAACCTCGACGACACCGGCGAGTATCGCTGGAACAGCCTCGCCGCCTACGAGGTCATGCTCGACGAAGCCTCGAGTCTGTACCTGAAGCTGGGCGTGGAGAACCAGTTCGACAGCGATCCCGGCCCCGACACCGATGAGAACGACTTCTACTACTTCGTCTCGCTCGGCTGGGCCTTCTGAACAACCTGACCATGAGTCACTGCAACCGCGCTGCTCCAAACGGACAGCGCGTTTCTTAACGGCAAGAGAGAACAATCATGCAGAACGAAACGATTCCTGACGCGGCACAGACCGCCGCTGGTGCAACGCAAACCGCTGCCAACGGCGGCGGTGACGACGGAGGTCTCCTGGCCAACATCGATTGGGGCATGGTGATCCAGGACTACCTGGTTCCCGCCGTCAGCGTGCTGGTCTTCCTGTTCATCGCCTGGATCGTGGCGGGCATCATCGGTCGGATCAGCGGCAAGGCCATGCAGAAGGCCAAGGTTGACATGACCCTGAGCCGCTTCGCCTCCAAGGCGATCCGCTGGATGATCCTGATCTTCGCCCTGCTGGGCTGCCTGGGGTACTTCGGCATCAATGTCACCAGCTTCGCGGCGGTGATTGGTGCAGCCGGCCTCGCCATCGGCCTGGCCTTCCAAGGCAGTCTGTCCAACGTGGCGGCGGGCGTGATGCTGTTGATCTTCCGGCCTTTCCGCGTTGACCAGGTGGTCAGCGTCGCCGGCAACACCGGCAAGGTCTTCGAGATCGAGCTCTTCACCACCACCATCGACACCCCCGACAATCGCCGCATCATCATTCCCAACAGCGCCGTCTTCGGGGCGGTGATCGAGAACGTCACCTTCCACCCGAAGCGCCGCGTGGATGTGGCGGTGGGCGTGGACTACAGCGCCGACATCGATCGCACCCGCGAGGTGCTGACCGAGGCGGCCCACAAGGTGCCGGGCCTTCTCACGGAGGACGCCCCCGCGATCGTGCTCGTGGAACTTGGGGCTTCCTCGGTGGATTGGGCGGTCCGTGTCTGGTGCCCGACCGCTGACTTCTTCGCGGTGAAGGAAGCCCTGACGCGCGAGATCAAGATGGCTTTGGATAACGCCGGCATCGGCATCCCGTACCCGCAGATGGACGTGCACCTCAACAAGCTCGGCGAGTAATCCCGCCGACAGCTCGCAGACGAATCCAACCCCGGACCCGCAACGGTTCGGGGTTTTTCTATGGGTCGAAGAGACGCGTCGGGCTGGGCCCGACGGCTAAACGGGTGGGTCGTTTAGCCGCCGCCCCCAGGGCGGCGCGTTTCGGGCATGCCAGGTATCCTGATCTCATGGTCCTCGCCTATCACGTCATCTTCGGCGTGTACGGCTTCTGGCTGCCCAACGATCCGCGCGGCTCGTGGTCCACGTGGGTTGCTTCCTGGGAGCTCTACCGCCATGGCCCCGCCACCAAGACGAGGGCGCGCCGCTCCCTTGCAGGGCTGCCGCATGACTTGCGTCGTCGCAGCGCCGCCAAGGTGGCACTCAAGTATCCACCCGTGCGCTTGAACGGCACCCAGGCGCTCGCGGTGGGGCGCGGCTTCAAGCAAGCCGCAGTGGAAGCCGACTACATCATCCTGGCGTGCAGCATCCTTCCCGAACACGTGCATCTGGTGCTACGGCGCAGCGATCGGCGCGTGGAACTCATGATCGCTCATCTCAAGCGACGCGCTACGCAATGTCTGGGTCGTGAGGGGCTTCATCCACTCGCGAATTGCGCCAGGTCCGACGGCTCCCGACCTTCCCCCTGGGCGCGCGGCTCGTGGTGCGTGTATCTCAACACAGAATTGCAGACACAACGAGCGATTGACTACGTTGTGGAGAATCTTTGTAAGGAAGGGAAGCCCGAGCAGCGCTGGTCACTTGTCCAATCGCGGTGAAGAGCGCGTCGGGCTGGGCCCGACGGCTACACGATCGTGCTTGTGGTGCGGCTTCAGGTGGCGGCGCGGCTTTCGGCGGCGGCGGCGATTGTCTCGGCGCCGTCCCGCTGCATGTAGGCGATGACGTCGGCGGCGCTGTAGGTAGGCGAACCCGGGGTGAGGAACCGGGCGATGTCGGCGACGTCGTCGCCGGAGGTGATGAGCGCTTTTTCCACTCCGCCGTCCCGCAGCGCCTGCCCCATGCCGAGGTTGGCCATAAGGCCGTTGCAGACGCACTTGCGGCCCACGGTGCTGGCCTCGTCGCCGCCCTTGCGCAGGAAGTCCTCGACCGGTTCGGAGGGGCAGCGCCAGCCCAGGGTGCCGTCCGGTTTCTTGTAGCCGTGACGGAGGTAGCCGAGATCGCAGATGCGGCTTCTCCGGGCGTAGCTGGCGTTGTCGGAGTGGGTGCCGTCCATCTGCAGGACCTTGAAGGGGAAGCCGGTGGGCGAGGCGACGGGGTCGGTGTGCACCCGCGCCTTGCCGGCGATGCTCAGGGCCATGGTTCGGGCCTTGAGGATTGGATCCAGTCCGGATTCCTCGCAGTAGGCGAAGGCGGTGCCGATCTGCACGCCGGTTGCTCCCTCGCTGAGCGCGTCGGCCAGGCGCTCGGGTTCGGCGTAGGAGCCGGCCAGCCAGAAGGGCAATCCCAGGTCCCGGAACGCGGCCAGATCGGCGTCATCTCGCCGACCGTAAATCGGTTCGCCCTCCGCACTCAACTGGGTTCGGCCGCGGGGTGGGGCGTTGTGCCCGCCGGCGGTGGGGCCTTCCACGACGAAGCCGTCCACGCGGCCGCTGGACTTGCGGGCAAGCATGTTGGCCAGGGTGGCGGAGGAGACGATGGCCAGGAACTGCGGCCGATCAAGCTTGGGAGCGACGCCGCCACAGAACGGGGCGGGGTCGAGGTTGGTCGTGAAGACGTCGCCCTGCTCGGCGTTCTGGATGTCGAGGCGCAGCTCGACCGCGTCCCCCTGGGCCAGGCTGTCGAGGATGCCGGGGATGGCCCGGGGAATGCCCGCTCCCATGAGGATGTAGGTCACGCCGGCCAGCATGGCGCCGTAGATCGAGGGCAAGGTCGGCAGTTGGATCTTCTCGAGGTAGTTGATGCCGATCGGTCCGCTGTGCCCTTCCTTGGCGAGAAAGACCTCCACGAAGTTGCCCGCCACCATCAGCTCCACCAGGTGTCGAGACGGCTTCTCGCTGGGAACCGGGGTGGCCTTGAACGGCTTGTCTTCCGCTTTGCCGCCGGGAACGAAGTAGCGCTGCAGAATGCGTTGGGCGACCTCGGGCACGGGGAACTTCTTGAGCGCCCGGCGCATGTGAGCGCCCGGATCTCCAAGCTGCAGGCGCCGGGCGAGGATCAGGTCCATGGCGGTGCCGGACACCACGCCGAGTTGCCCCGCCTTGGAGACGGCTCGGGCCAGCGACCAGTTGGAGACTCCCGCCCCCATCCCACCTTGGATAATCTTGGGCAGCGATTCACGATTCATGAGGCAGTATTCCTCTTGGGCAGCCGTTCTCGCTGCCGATCCAGCGTCGTGGCCAGAGCATTCAATCCGTTCGTCTCAAGCGGTATGGTATCCACCAGGGGGCCCTCAACAGGGGCGGCGGTCTCCACACGGGACAGATTCCCCACCCTCTGAACCAGATTTCCGAGCCTGGGCACTCCGGACCACGTATGGGGTCGGACAAATACGATGCTCAGCACTTCTCCTGACCGGCGGAGACAACCCGCGGGTACGTCGACAGAAGCGCCGCCGACAGCCTGCCTGCCGGTGCTCTCCCCCACGCGGTTTGTCCCCGAATCGTTCGATCACTCGAGCGCCGTGGCGCCGGAGACGATCTCCGTCAGCTCCGTGGTGATCTGGGCCTGGCGGGCGCGGTTGTACTTCAGCGTTAGCGCCTTGCGCATCTTGCCGGCGTTGTCCGTGGCCGCCTTCATCGCCACCATTCGCATGATCTGCTCACTCACCAGCGACTCGCTCAGCGCCTGGTACAACGACGTCTTCACCGCCGTGGGCAGGAGGTGCTCCAAGAGCTCCTGCGCGGGCGGGCTGAACTCGTACTCCACCCGGGTCGTCTGCTTGTCCTCGCCTTCCTTGGGCTCGGGCGAGAGGGGCAGCAGGCGCTGCCGCGTGGCGATCTGCCGGGCGTTGCTCAGGAAGCGTGTGTGGATCACCTCGATGGCGTCGTACTGCCCTTCGATGAACTCCTGCATGTAGCGCTCGGCGAGCGGCACGAGATCCTCGAAGGTCGGCTTGTCGCCGAACTGATGCTGGGCAGTCACGGCGATGCCGTTGAACTTGCAGAACGCCGCTCCCTTGCGGCCGACCAATTCGACGGCCACATCCTTCTTCTGGCTGAGCTGGTGATAGGTCTGGCTGGCGAGGCGCAGGACGTTGCTGTTGTAAGCCCCGCACAGACCCCGATCAGAAGAGATGATGAGCAGCAAGGTTCGCTTGGGCGAAGTGGCGGGTGGCTTAGCGAGCGGGTGTTCGATGTTCCCCGCCGTCGCCGCCAGGTCCACGACGAGCTGATAGATGCCGTCGGCGTAGGGCTTGGCCGCGGTGGCTCGCACCATGGCCGCCTGAAACTTCGCCGTGGCGATCATCTGCATGGTCTTGGTAATACGGCGGATGTTGGCGACTGCTTTGATCCGCTTCTTGATTTCGCGCGTCTTACCCATAGCGCAGGCAGTGTAGCCGCCGACCCTGCCGACTGCCAGCGTTTGCCCACGATCCGGGGGCATCCCACTGGGGTCTGGCGGCCCTGCCCCATGCAACCGTGAGGTCGGTATTTGATACAAGATGATCCGGAAGCCCTGGCAGCAGGCGCTGCCACGACGCCGCCTGCCGACGTGTTGGATGCGCGAACCGGTCACCGCTCCGCTGGCGGAGCACCACAACGGCGGAGGTCAACATGGTCAAGCGAGTGATGGTGGCGGGCCTGCTGGGTGGCATCGTGCTGATTGTCTGGACCCTCGTGATCAACGGCGTCCTCGGCTTGCAGGCGCGCATCGACATGAACGAGCTTCCCGCGGAGCGCCAGGTCTACGACCTGCTCAACGAGCAGATCGCCGAGCCCGGCAGGTACATCTGCAACCCGCAGTTCACAGAAGAGCGGCGCTTCCCGGAAGACGAGCCGGTCTACAGCATCCTCTGCAGCGGCGTGGGCCACGAGTCGGCGGGCAAGCTCATGTTGCTGGGGCTCGCCATCTTCCTGGCGACGCCGACCATCGCTGCGGCGCTGCTGGCGCAGTCCTCGCCGCGGGTGCTTGCGAGCTATCCGCGCAAGGTGCTTTTCTTCGTGTCGCTCGGTGTGCTCTTGGCGCTTGCCGGAAAGGTGAGCGACTTTGGCATCGGCGGCTACCCCCTCACGGAGGCGCTGCTCTTGGCGCTGGCGCAGCTCGTCGCCTGGACGGTGGCGGGGTTGGTTGTCGCCTGGATCATCAAGCCGCCGGGCACCGACGCTGCGGGCGCTTGAGACAGTCGCCGACGAAGCGCAACGCCGCTGCCACATCTTGGAGCAAGTTCGGAAACCGTGTCTAGAGGTCGGACCGCGCTCACCCGAGCGGGTCCGACCTCTTCACGGCAGAGGAGAGATAGAGAGCTCAGCAAAAAACCCGGCCTACTCCGTGGGCCAGGTCATTGTCATTTCCGTTTTGACATCCTGCCCTTCGTCGTCCCAGGCGATTGTAATGCGTCCATTGCGGACTGAGTACTCTAATTCTGCGCCATTGAGGTGATCTTTTGTGCACACCTCCGGCCGCGCCGCGCGCAGCGTCGACACGTCGCGGGGAAACACGCCCAGGCGCTCACGTTCCGCGCACGCGGCCAGCAACAACCGCAACGCGCAGATCTTGCGCTTGTTCCCTTCGATCTCCCGAACGAAGCTGGGCAGCACGGGCGCGAAGCGCCGCGTCAGGATGCCTTGTGACAAGTCGGCCACAAGCTCTTCGTGCAGGGTGCGCAGTCCCTCATCGCGCTCGGCAACGGGCTTCTCCGCGAGCAACACCAGGCGATCGACATGTCGCACGTAGGCGCGCAGTTCACCGGCGGCGAAGGAGGCCAGGGCCTGCGGGTCTTCGAGCTCTTCTTCGCGGAGCGCCTTGTGCAGGACAGCGGTCTCACGCAACGAACCCGTGCCGCGCAAGCCGTAGAGTTCATCAAGCTGAGCCCAGAAGAGATCGAGCCTGCCGTCGTCGAGTCGTCGCAGGGCCCGGCGCACGGAGTCCTCGAAGAGCGAGTCCGCCGCGAACGCCGAGCGCACCGTCGGCGCCTGGCGTTCCTCGTGGGCGCTCAGGGCATCGATGGTGTCGGCCGGCACGCCGGCTTCCAGCAAGCGGGGCAGGGCCTCGAGGAGGCGCTGTTGTTGCAGGGCTTCCAGCTTCATGCCGGTCAAGGTGCTGACGAAGCCGACGCCGCCGGCGATGTCGCGGCTGACGGCCCGCATGTCGCCGTAGCGCCGCAGCGCCGACCAGGGCTTGCCGTTGGCGAGGTCGTAGTCGGCGCAGATGCCCATGAACTCGACGAGCCAGGTCGCTTCCCGCAGGTGCGGCAAGGGGGTGGCGGCGCCGCCGCCGGTGTTCACCTGGAAATCGCAATCGCGGCATTGCAGGGCTGCCCGCAGAAGGGTGTCGACTTCGGTGGTGCGCAGGATGACCGCGAAGTCCTCCGTGGCGAGGCGTTGGAAGCGATCGTCCGTGCCGCTCACCGCCAGCAGCTTCTCGCTGCGCTCGGGCAGGAGGAGCATGGCCTGCAGGTAATGGACGGCGGCGTTGTCGGCGCGCAGGCGCTCGCGGCCGCGTCGTATGGCCAGTTCCGCCGCCTCCGGCTCCAGGCCGGCGTCAAGGTCGATCCGCGCCAGGTCTCCGGCATCGCCGCTGGTGATGATCTGCAGATCACTGGGGGGCAGGGGGGCGGCGAGGGCGGGCAGGGGCGCCCCTATCCCTATGGCGATGATCAGCGCCAGCCCTCCGCTGCGCTTCGGGGCTAAACGGGGAGTTCTCCACCCGCGTCTGCGTCTTGCACCGGCATCACGTCTTGGCGTTTGCTTCATGGCTCAGATGCTCAAGTAAGGATTCTGCAACCGCGGCAGCTCCGCCTCGCCGCGCCCGGCTCGTGTGGCGCCGCTGGTGTCGCTCTCCAATTCCACCGCGCGCCAGGCGGCCCCGAGGTCGCCCATCTCGTCCGACACCGATACGAGCGTTCTCGAGAGTGTGTCGGTCGTCGTCTCCGCCGGTGCGCTCGTCCGCGCTTCCTGGCCCACG
>SWCB01015028.1_pt1 | contig 10218 bp, 9 predicted proteins | sample 4692901 | NCBI WGS metagenome assembly SWCB01 (sample SAMN10267276, study PRJNA491770) | bioreactor metagenome | isolation source: DHS bioreactor inoculated with subseafloor sediment | place: Japan: off Shimokita Peninsula | collected 2006-08
GCACGTGATGAAATCCAAGTGGGCTTAATGGCTGAGTTTGATAGTGATAATAATATTTATATGATGAGTGATTCTGGTGCACGTGGTAATGCATCCAACTTCTCGCAATTAGCGGGTATGCGTGGACTGATGAATAACCCTAAGGGTGAAACTATTGAAGTTCCAGTACAAGCATCATTTAGAGAAGGTTTGACCGTGTCTGAATTCTTTATTTCTACCCATGGGGCTAGAAAAGGGTCTACAGATACTGCGTTAAAAACTGCAGAATCAGGATATTTAACACGTCGTTTAGTTGACGTTTCACAAGATGTCATCGTTGTTGATGAAGATTGTGGTACTGAACGTGGCGTTGTGATGAAATCTGTTATGGATGATACTAAAGAAATCGTTCCATTATATGACAGAATTGTTGGACGTTTTGCATCTAAAGATGTTCTTCATCCAAAAACAAAAGAAGTCTTAGTTAAGAGAAATGAATTGATTACCGAAGAAATTGGTACAGTCATTATGCAAGCTGGACTTACTCAAGTTGAAATTAGATCAAATCTTACATGTAACTCTGATAACGGCGTTTGTGCAAAATGTTATGGTAGAAACCTAGCAACTAACACAAGAGTTGAAGTTGGAGAAGCTGTTGGAGTTGTTGCTGCTCAATCTATTGGTGAACCAGGAACTCAGTTAACCATGAGAACTTTCCATACCGGTGGTGTTGCATCAGCATCAGATATTACCCAAGGTCTACCTCGTATTCAAGAGTTATTTGAAGCGAGAAATCCAAAAGGTAAAGCAGTCTTATGTGAAGTTGATGGAAAAGTTAAATCTGTTGATCGTCAACGTGGTGGTACATCTATCATTACTATTACAGATGCAGAAAATAAAGAATATAAATATACAATTGATCCAAATGTTGAATCACTAGTTCGCAAAAACGCTAGCGTTAAAGCTGGACAAAGATTGACATTAGGCTCAATTAATCCTAAAGAATTATTGCGTATTGTATCTACTGAAGCTGCTGAGATGTATATCTTAGAAGAAGTTCAAAAAGTATATCGTGCTCAAGGTGTTGAGATTAGCGATAAACACATTGAATTAATCATTAGACAAATGCTTAGAAGAATTAGCGTTGTAACTGAAGGAGATACTGAGTTATTACCAGGTACTGAAGTATCAGTTTCATCATTTAAACGTGAAAACAGAAAAGCTTTTGCAGCAATGAAACGTCCTGCAGTAGGTCGTCCAATCTTATTAGGTATTACAAGAGCTTCATTAAGAAGTGATTCATTCTTATCAGCAGCATCATTCCAAGAAACAACTAGAATCTTAACAGATGCAGCTATCAGAGGTAAGACAGATGAACTTCATGGATTAAAAGAAAATGTTATCATCGGTGGATTAATTCCTGCTGGTACAGGTATCTTAAGAGATAAAGCATTTGAATATGATCGTTCGAATACTTCATTTGAAGAAGAGGAAGACGATTATCAATTTTAATTAGTTAAAAGACACACTGGCTTATCTAAGTGTGTCTTTTTTTATATCTTTACATAATGTTTGAATTTACTTAAATAATGGGTGTAAAAATGGTAAAATAGATACAGGTGATGAAATGAAAAAAGTACTAGTTATCGGTGGATCAGTCATAGATATATTCGCTTATCCAAAAGAAAAATTAATCTTAGGTGATTCAAATCCAGGATATTTAAAAAGATCATTAGGTGGAGTAGCAAGAAATATAGCTGAAAATTTAGCTAGATTAGATGTTGATACAACACTTTTTACTGTTTTAGGTAAAGATGAAGGCAGAAGATGGATTATGACTTCAGCCCAAGAAGCAAAATTGAAATTGTCAGCTACAACTGTTGATCAAACACCTTCTTATCTATCCATACTAAATGAAGAAAATGATCATGTTGTATCCATAGCACTTATGGATCAAATAGAGACATTAAGCGTTGATGATGTTAAAAAGAGAAATAATATTTTTAATCGAATTCAAATCATCGTATTAGATACAAATCTTCATCAAGATACACTTGATTATATTGCTAAGACGTATCAGGATAAAGAGATATACGTCGATGTTATTTCTTGTCAAAAAGCTGATAAGATCAAATCTATATATCCATACATTCATACACTTAAAATGAATTTACTAGAGGCTAATCATCTTGCTCAAGCTGATTATAAACTAGATGATCAAACTTTAGGAAAATACTTTATTAAACAAGGTGTTAAAGAAGTTTATATTACTAAAGGTAGAGAAGGTTCTTTTTATGTTTCAAAAGAGTCGTTTAAAGAAATGAAAAATCAAACTGTAGAAGTTAAAAATACTGCAGGTGCAGGAGATGCATATTTAGCAGGCGTTATCTATGCAAAGGTTAATGATTTGGATCCTCTATTATATGGTACAAATGCCGCTCTTATTACATTGCAAGATGAAAAGGCAGTTTCACATGAAATGAACACAGAATATATCAAGGAGATAAAATAATGAATAAATATATAGAAATACATCCAGACATACAAAAAGCACTAGATAATAAAAAACCGATCGTTGCTTTAGAATCAACAATCATATCGCATGGCATGCCTTATCCTGAAAATGTTTCGATGGCATTAAAAGTTGAAAAAATTATAAAAGAAGAAGGCTCAGTGCCTGCAACTATTGCAATTATAGATGGTGTAATTAAAGTAGGGCTTACTGAAAATGAAATAAAATATTTAGCTCAAAAGAAAGACGTATTAAAAGTCAGTAAAAGAGATTTTGGATACTGTGTTTCACAAAAGAAAACAGGTGCAACAACTGTATCGGGTACTATGTTAATTTCTCATATGGCAGGTATAAAAGTATTTGCTACTGGTGGTATTGGTGGTGTGCATCGTGGGGCAGAGACTTCGTTTGATATTTCAAGAGATTTAGAAGAATTATCAGAACTTGATGTTGCAGTTATTTGTGCTGGTGCTAAATCAATTTTAGATTTAGGGCTAACATTAGAATACCTTGAAACAAAAGGTGTTGAATTAATTGGATATCAAACAAAAGAATTACCAGCATTTTATTCAAGAGAAAGTGGATTTGATTTAGAAATTCAATTAGATAGTCCAAAAGAGATTGCTGATTTAATGAAAGCAAAATGGTCGTTAGGCATTAAAGGTGGCATGGTGATTGCAAATCCAATTCCTAAGGCTTATAGTCAAGATGCAAAGATGATGAATGAAATTATAACAAAAGCATTAGAAGAAGCAAAACTAAAAGGTATTAAAGGTAAAGATGTAACACCATTTTTATTAGCAAAAGTGAAAGAGTTAACAAAAGGTGTAAGTCTAGAAGCAAATCTTGAGTTAGTTTATAATAATGCAAGACTTGCTGCACAAATAGCTAAAGCATATCATAAATAAAAATTTAACGGTATATATTTATATATACCGTTTTTTTAACTAAATTGTGTATTAACACAAATCAAAGCATTAATTTAACTTGACCTTTTGGTGTTAATCTACTACAATAGTATATGTTCATTCAAATATACATTTTAAAATATGACATATATTGATTGAAATAGCAAATCTTATTATATAATAGACATATGCAGTTTTTAAAGCGAGGAAAAAATTATGGATTTATTTAAGAAATGTTTTAATTATGATGCAGCTAAAAATGCAAAAAAAGCCGGTTATTATCCTTATTTTCATGTGCTTAACACGAAACAAGACACAGTTGTTGAAATGGAAGGCAAAAAAATGATTATGATAGGTTCTAATAACTATTTAGGACTAGCATCTCATCCAGAAGTTATCAAGGCAGCAGTTGATGCAACTAATGAATATGGAACTGGTGTTTCAGGATCTAGATTTTTAAATGGTACATTAGATTTACATGTTCAATTTGAAAAAGAATTAGCTGAATTCCTTCACAAAGAAGATTCAACTATTTTTTCAACAGGATTTCAATCAAATTTAGGAATTATTTCAGCAATTGCTGGTAGAAACGATATAATTTTTTCTGATAAAGAAAATCATGCAAGTATTTATGATGGGACAAGATTATCCTATGCTGAAGTTGTAAGATTTAATCATAGCGATATGAAAGACTTGGAACTAAAATTAAGTAAAGCTGATCCAAATAAAGGAAAGCTCATCTTAACTGATGGTGTATTTTCAATGAGCGGAGATATTGCTGATCTTCCTGAAATTGTAAGACTTGCTAAAAAATATGAAGCAAGAGTAATGGTTGATGATGCTCATGGATTAGGTGTTTTAGGTAAACATGGTAGAGGTACTGCTGAACATTTTGGCCTAGAAGATGAAGTAGATATTATTATGGGAACATTTTCTAAATCTCTAGCTAGTCTTGGTGGATATGTTGCTGCTAGTCATGATGTTGTTGACTATATTAGACATAATTCAAGACCATATATATTTTCTGCAGCGATTCCTGCATCAAATGCAGCAGCTGCACTTCAAGCGCTAAGAATTTTAAAAAGAGAACCTGAAAGAGTACAAGCTTTAAAAGATATTGCAAATTATATGCGAGCAGGACTTAAAAAAAGAGGTTTAGAATTAAGACCATCAGAAACTCCAATCATTCCTATATATACATATATGCCTGTAAGAACGATGATTGCATGTAATCAATTATTTGAACATGGTGTTTATGTGAATCCTGTAGTTCCACCAGCTACTACAGTTGGAGAGTGTTTAATAAGAACAAGCTATACAGCGACACATACAAAAGAACAAATGGATGAAGCCATTGATAAAATAGTAGAAGTATTAAAAGGATTGGAAGATTTTAATGAATAATTCAAAAGTAGTAGTCATTACAGGAGCATCAAGTGGTATTGGCTTTGAAGTCGCAAGATTTTTAAGTCAAAAAAACTATATCGTTTATGGTATATCTAGATCAAAAGTACATCATAAATATGTAAAAAGTATACAAGCTGATGTAACTGACTACAACCAATTAAAACAAGCATATCAAGATATCTTTGAAGTTGAAGGACATATTGATTGTTTAATCAATAATGCTGGTATGGGGATTTCTGGAAGTATAGAACAAACTTCACTTAAAGATGCTCAATACATGATGGATGTTAACTTTATGGGTGTTTTTCACTCTACTAAAGCAATGCTTCCGTTTTTAAGACAATCAAATAAATCCAAAATTATCAACATTAGTAGTGTTGCCGGTAGATTAGCAATACCTTTTCAAGGATTTTATAGTAGCTCAAAAGCTGCAATAAATGCCTTTTCAGAAAGCTTGAGAATTGAGTTAAATCCGCTTCATATTCAAGTCTGTAGTGTGATGCCTGGAGATATTAAAACTGGATTTACCAAAAACAGAAGAAAAAATGAAAATGAAAGTGATCTTTATCAAAAACGAGTAGATAAATCTATTCAAGTCATGGAAAAAGATGAACATAATGGTATGGAAGCTGAATATGCAGCTAAAGTAATTTATAAGCTAGTTAAGAGAAGAAGAATGCCTATATATAAAACTATAGGATTTAAATATAAAGTATTTATTTTCCTTCAAAAATTATTACCAGCAAGATTAGTTAATTATCTTGTAGGATCAATTTATGGATTTAATAAGGTATAAATCATGAAGAAAACACAACAAACACTTCTTTTAGCATTATTTTCAGGTATATTAGTTGGTATTGGTGGTATACTTTATGTTAGTTCAACCAATAAAATCATTGGTGCTGTCCTTTTTAGTTTCGCATTAATTGTAATTGTTAGTAGAGGATATTACTTATTTACAGGTAAAGTTGGATACATACTGCCTTATAAAAAAGGAAATCTTAGTTCTATAGGCTTAATCTTATTAGGAAATACATTGGGTATTTTTGCAATTACAGCATTATTTTTATTATCAGGTAAGGATGCGGCATTACTAAATGCTCAAAATATATTTGAAGCTAAGCTTGCCCAAACTTGGTATGAAACATTAGTGTTAGCGATATTTTGCGGCTTTATGATGTATTTTGCAGTAGATAGTTATGATAAAATAAAAAATCAAATTGCATCAGTATTCGTTGTCATCTTTGCAGTTGTCATCTTTATTGTCGCAGGATTTGAACATAGTATTGCAGATATGTCATATGTAGTTTTATCAAAAACATTTACCTTTGAATCACTACTATTTATTTTAATTGTAATAGTTGGGAATTTAATTGGTGCAGTCACATTAAATCTATTGCAAGAACAAGTAAAAAAAGCATTAAAATAATTATGAATTATCAGGCCAAGAACCACTTGGCCTTTTTTATTTAATAGATTAAAATGTGTGATTGTAAATTTATGTAGAATATACAGTAAAAACAGCAAAAAAAGCATTAAAATCATTGACAATAATCGTATATTATTATATAATTAAAACGCTGTGTTATTTACACAATGTATGACTAATTATTTTGGCTTTATAAAGCCAAATATATTTTTTAAACAAAAAAAGAAACACATGGATATGTGTTAAGGAAAGGAGAACAACCAAATGCCTACAATACAACAACTTGTAAAAAAAGGAAGATCTACTAAAAAGTACAAATCAAAATCACCAGCTCTTGGTTATGGATATAACAGTCTACAAAAGAGTGAAAGTGATTATACATCACCACAAAAACGTGGGGTATGTACTCGTGTTACAACAATGACACCTAAAAAACCTAACTCAGCTTTACGTAAATATGCACGTGTTCGTTTAAGTAACCAAACAGAAGTTACAGCTTACATTCCAGGAATTGGACACTCTTTACAAGAGCATAGTGTGGTACTTATCCGTGGTGGTCGTGTTAAAGACTTACCTGGTGTACGTTATCATATTATTCGCGGTACGCTTGATACTTCAGGTGTAGCAAACCGTATGCAAGCCCGCTCTAAGTATGGAGCAAAACGACCTAAAAAATAAAAAATAAAAAAGAATAATCAAAAGAAAGGAAGTAGGTGAACTCGATGCCACGTAAAGGACATATCGTAAAACGCGATGTTTTACCAGATCCAATTTATCAATCGAAACTTGTAACACGTATTGTAAATACAATTATGGTCGATGGTAAAAAAGGTACAGCTCAAAGTATATTATACGGAGCGTTCAACCGCGTCAAAGCAGTAACAGGACGCGAACCAATAGAAGTATTTAATGAAGCATTAAATAATATTATACCAGTATTAGAAGTTCGTTCTCGCCGTATTGGTGGACAAAACTATCAAGTACCAGTAGAAGTAAGAGCTTCAAGAAAAACAACATTAGGATTAAGATGGTTAATTAATTATGCAAGATTGCGTAATGAAAAGACAATGGAAGAAAGATTAGCGAAAGAAATCATGGATGCATCACAAGGATTAGGTGCTGCTGTGAAGAAACGTGAAGATGTACACCGCATGGCTGAAGCAAATAAAGCATTTGCTCACTATCGCTGGTAATAAAGGAGATTTAAAATTATGCCTCGTGTATTCCCATTAAACAAAGTGCGTAATATTGGCATCATGGCCCATATTGACGCTGGAAAGACAACAACTACAGAGAGAATTTTATTCCACACTGGTAGAATTCATAAACTGGGTGAAGTTCACGATGGTGCAGCTACAATGGACTGGATGGCTCAAGAACAAGAGCGCGGTATTACGATTACTTCAGCAGCTACAACAGCTTTCTGGAAAGATCATAAAGTTAACATTATCGATACTCCAGGTCACGTTGATTTTACAGTAGAAGTATCTAGATCATTGCGCGTGCTTGATGGTGCTGTAACAGTACTAGATGCACAAGCAGGAGTTGAACCTCAAACAGAAACAGTTTGGAGACAAGCTACTGAATATAAAGTACCAAGAATTGTATACATTAATAAAATGGATAAAATTGGTGCGGATTTTGCTAGATCCATTCAAACGATTAAAAACCGTTTAGGGGTTAAAGCAGTTCCTATTCAATGGCCAATCGGCGCTGAATCAGAATTTGATGGTATTATAGACTTAATTGAGAAAAAAGCATATCATTTTGATGGAAACTCTGAAGAGATTTCAAAAGAAATAGATATACCTGCTCATTTGGCTGACATTGTCGAAGAAAAAAGAATTGAATTAATTGAAGCAGTTGCAGATTTTGATGAAGATATTATGATGAACTACCTTGAAGGTGAAGAAGTTACTAATGATCAAATTAAAAAAGCAATTAGAAAAGGCACATTATCTGTTAAATTTTTCCCAGTTGTATGTGGATCTTCATTTAAAAATAAAGGTGTTAAATTTGTATTAGATGCAGTTGTTGATTATCTTCCTGCACCTACTGATGTTGAATCAGTATCAGGAACTGACTCAAATGGTAATGAAGTAAAACGTAAATCAAATGATGATGAACCGTTTACAGCATTAGCATTTAAAGTTATGACAGACCCATATGTTGGACGTCTTACATTCTTTAGAGTTTATTCAGGAAAATTAGAAGCTGGATCATATGTATTAAACACAAATAAAGATAAAAAAGAAAGATTTGGACGTATTCTTCAAATGCATGCCAATCACCGTGAAGAAATTAAAGAAGTATTTGCAGGAGATATAGCAGCAGTTGTTGGATTAAAAAATACAACAACAGGAGACACACTTACTTTAGAAAAAGATGATATCATCTTAGAATCTATGGTATTTCCTGAACCTGTTATCAATGTTGCGATTGAGCCTAAAACAAAACAAGATCAAGATAAAATGAATGTTGCTCTTGTAAAACTTGCAGAAGAAGATCCAACATTTAAGACATTTACAGATCATGAAACTGGACAAACTATTATTGCTGGTATGGGTGAACTTCACTTAGATATTATTGTTGATCGTATGAAAAGAGAGTTTAAGGTAGAAGCTAATGTAGCTGAACCTCAAGTTTCTTATCGTGAAACAATTAGTCAAGAAGCCGATATCGAATCTAAATTTGTTAGACAATCTGGTGGTCGTGGACAATATGGACATGTTATCATCAAGTTTGAACCAAATCCTGGTAAAGGATTCCAGTTTGTTGATAAAATTGTTGGTGGTGTTATTCCAAGAGAATATATCCCTTCAGTCTTAAAAGGTTTAGAAGAATCAATGCCTAACGGTATTATTGCTGGTTATCCTGCAATTGATATTAAAGCAACACTACATTATGGATCTTATCATGATGTGGATTCATCAGAAATGGCATTTAAAATTGCAGCCTCTATGGCTTTAAGAGAAACTAGAACACAATGTGCTCCAATCCTACTAGAACCAATTATGGATGTTGAAGTCGTTGTTCCAAATGATTATGTTGGTAACGTTATTGGTGATATTACATCAAGACGTGGACGTATGGAGAGTCAAGAAACAAGAGGAAATGCAGCAGCAATCCGTTCATTTGTGCCATTGGCAGAAATGTTTGGTTATGCAACATCTCTTCGCTCAAATACTCAAGGTCGTGCAACGTTTATGATGCAATTTAGTCATTATGACCGTTGTCCAAAATCAATTATGGAAGAAATTATGAAAAAGCGTGGCATGAACTAGTCGGATGCTTGCAAATTCATAAAAATTAATATAAAATAAATATGATATAAAAAATAAAAAAACCAATCAAAAAATAGGAGGAACTATTAAAATGGCAAAGAAAAAATTTGAAAGAACAAAACCACACGTTAACGTTGGTACAATTGGACACGTTGACCATGGTAAAACTACTTTAACTGCTGCAATTACTACAGTATTATCTGGAAAAGGATTAGCAGACATTAAGGATTATGCATCTATCGATAGCGCACCAGAAGAAAAAGAACGTGGTATTACAATTAATACAGCACACGTAGAATATGCTACAGACGCTCGTCACTACGCACATGTTGACTGCCCAGGACATGCTGACTATGTAAAAAATATGATTACAGGTGCTGCACAAATGGATGGCGGAATCTTAGTTGTATCAGCTGCAGATGGCCCTATGCCTCAAACTCGTGAACACATCTTACTTGCTGGTCAAGTTGGTGTACCTAAGCTAGTTGTTTTCTTAAACAAAGCTGACATGGTAGACGATGAAGAATTATTAGACTTAGTTGAAATGGAAGTTCGTGAACTATTATCAGAATACGATTTCCCAGGTGATGACATTCCTGTAATCCGTGGATCTGCACTTGGTGCATTAAATGGTGAAGAAAAATGGGTTAAAGGTATTGAAGAATTAATGGAAGCTGTTGATACTTATATCGATACTCC
>SWCB01000785.1_pt1 | contig 10197 bp, 6 predicted proteins | sample 4692901 | NCBI WGS metagenome assembly SWCB01 (sample SAMN10267276, study PRJNA491770) | bioreactor metagenome | isolation source: DHS bioreactor inoculated with subseafloor sediment | place: Japan: off Shimokita Peninsula | collected 2006-08
AGGTTTTCTGTTATTGTAGCAGGTCCACTCATGAATATTATACTAGCAATTCTTTTATTTGCAATAATTGGTATGAGCTTAGGCATTCCTGTAAACATCATTAATGAAATTACACCTAACTCTCCCGCTGAACAAGCAGGATTAATATCTGGAGATGAAATAATTGAAATTAATGGAAGTAAAATAAGTGCTTGGGAAGATATTATTGAATCAGTAAGCAATAGCGAAGAAGATATACTAACTATGAATATAATAAGAAATGAAGATAGATTATCATTTCAAGTTAAGTCTGTATTTGATAGTGAAGCAAATAGAAAACTTATAGGTATAAGCCCTGTATTTGAAAAATCAGTACCGGAATCTTTGAAATTTGCATTTGATAGAGTTTTATTAGTTGTAAAGGGGATTACCGGATTTCTATCTAATTTAGTTAGAGGAAAAGCTTCAGCAGAGGAAGTTGTTGGACCTATAGGAATGGTACACTTTGTAGGAGAGGCAGCTAAAACAAGTATCTTCTCATTACTATCATTAGCTGCTGTTATTTCAATTAACTTAGCAATTATCAACATCCTTCCTTTTCCTGCTTTAGATGGTGGTAGATTAGTATTTATATTGATTGAAATAATTAAAGGTTCACCCATTAATCCAGAAAAAGAAGGTTTTGTACATTTTCTTGGTTTTGTTATGTTAATCATTCTTATGGTATTTGTTATATATAAAGATATTATTAGATTTAACTTATTGTAGGTGAGTGTATTGAATATTATACGACGAAAAACTAAAAAAATAAGATGTGGAAATATTAATATTGGAGGAGATTCTCCAATATCTATACAATCCATGACAACTACAGATACCAGGGATATTAACTCTACAGTTTCCCAAATAAAATTGCTACAAGAAAATGGATGTGAAATTGTAAGAGTTGCTATTACAGACATGGAAGCAGCCAATGCAATTTTAAAAATTAAAGAATCAACTAAAATACCAATAGTAGCTGATATCCATTTTGATTATCGTTTGGCTTTAAAATGCATAGAAAACGGAATAGATAAACTAAGAATAAACCCTGGAAATATCGGTGACATTCATAGAGTTAAAAAAATCGTTTCTAAAGCCAGAGAACGAGATATACCTATTCGTATTGGCGTTAATTCTGGATCACTAAACAAGAAAACATACGCTAAGTATGGTGGCATAACAGCTGAGGCAATGGTTGATAGTGCTCTAGAGCATATTACTATTTTAGAAGACTTGAATTTTGATAAAATTATAATATCCCTTAAGTCATCTGATGTAAAATTAACTTATGACGCCTATAATCTTTTAGCAAAAAAAGTTGATTATCCATTCCACATTGGAATAACTGAATCTGGAACTATATGGAAAGGAACTATCAAATCATCGGTTGGTGTAGGATCTATGTTAATAAATGGAATTGGAGATACTGTTAGAATTTCCTTAACAGGTGACCCAATTGAAGAAATTAAAGTATGCAAAGAAATTTTACAGTCTTTAAAAATCAGAAGATTTGGTATTAATTTCATTTCATGTCCTACCTGTGGAAGATGCCAAGTGAACCTATTTAAATTAGCAAGTGAATTAGAAGAAAAATTGAGTTCTATAAACAAACCCATTACCGTTGCAATTATGGGATGTGCAGTTAATGGACCTGGGGAAGCTAAGGAAGCAGATATTGGTATCGCTGGAGGTAAAGGATCTGTCTTGCTATTTAAAAAAGGGAAAATAATAAGAAAAATTGATGAAAATGAAGCTGTTAATATTCTATTAAATGAGATAAAAAAATTAGAATAGCTTCACTAATTATTAATTACTTTAATTAGTTGGAGGTATATATGAAAAAAATTTCTGAAAATTTTTGTGGAGAATTAATAAATTCCAATAGTGTGTCAGTAAATAATATTAAGTATAATCCATCTACTAGATCTTTGGACTTAACTTTATTTCCTGAAGAAATTGTTGATAAAAATACATTGTTAAAGTTAAAAATGTTTATTGAAGATCAATTACCTTTTTTATCTAATATAGAAATTCATACACTGTATGTTGATATCAATAAACCTATCAATACAATAGTTGAAAGTTATTGGACAAACATTTTATATGAAATTAAATTAAAGAGTCCATCCATATTAGGATGGCTCAATAATTGTGATAAAAAAATCCTAGATAATACAGTGACAATTAGTGTTAATGACTATTTAGGACTAGAGGGTTTACAAGAGAAAAAATGTGATGTTCTAATAAAAGAAATATTAAAAAAAGATTTTGATATAGATATTAAAGTTGAATTTCAATCAAATAAAAATATAGACTTTAATAATGAAAAGTATTGGGTGGAAAAGGATAACGAAGTGAATAGCTTAGTTAATAAAATGGTTTCCATAGATAGCTCTTCAACCTTAAATAATTCCACTCAGATTAGCTCAAACTCATCTAGTCCCATTGTTTTAGGAAAAAAAATTAGTGATGATATTATTAGTCTAAGCAATCATCTAGAAGAAGGTACTACTGTTTCTATCGAAGGGGAAGTATTTGAAAAGAATATAAGAGAACTGAAAAGTGGTAAATTCCTTATAGCTTTAGCTATTACAGATTATACATCATCTATTGCCATTAAAATATTCTGTAAAAAGAATGAATTTAAAGATTTAGATGAAAATTTATTATGTGGTAGTTCTTATAAAGTTAAAGGAAGCGTTAGATATGATACCTATGAAAAAGAGCTAATTATTATTGCTAAAGATATCAATACTACAAATAAGAAAATACGACAGGATAATAGTAAGCATAAGAGGGTTGAATTACATGCACATACAAAAATGAGTTCTATGGATGGTATTTGTACAGCAACTGATTTGATTGAAAGAGCTGCTCTTTGGGGACATAAAGCAATTGCTATTACTGACCACGGTGTTGTACAGGCATACCCAGAGGCATTAGAAGCAAGTAAAAAATATGGAATAAAAGTCATCTATGGAATGGAAGGTTACATAATTAATGACGGTTCTTCTATTGTTAACAATATTGAAAATGATACGTTAGATCAAACCTTTGTTGTATTTGACATAGAAACCACTGGTCTATCCTTTAAACATGATAGAATAACGGAGATAGGTGCTATAAAGGTAAAAAATGGAGAAATCATTGATAATTATTCATCTTTAATAAATCCTCAAATAAATATTTCTAATAAAATAACAGAGCTTACAGGAATTTCGAATGAAATGGTCTCTGATGCACCAACTATAGATTCAATTTTACCATCCTTTATGAATTTTATAGGAAATGATCCTGTAGTAGCTCATAATGCATCATTTGACGTCTCCTTTATTAAAGAAAACTGTAAAAAATTAAACATTAATTTTATTAATACTATAATAGATACTCTTTCTTTAAGTAGATTACTAGTTCCAAAGCTTAAAAGATATAAATTAAATAACTTGGCAAAACATTTTAGCGTAGATCTTAAAAATCATCATAGAGCTGTAGACGATGCAAAAGCTACAGCTGAAATCTTTATAAAGCTCCTATTGATTCTTAAGGATAAAAATCTTTCGAAATTAAGTGATATAAACGATTTAGCTATTAATCAAAGTGATTACAGTAAGTTAGATACTTATCACATAAATATTTTAGCTAAAAATTACACCGGTCTTAAAAATTTATACAAAATTGTAACTCACTCACATCTTAAAACCTTTTATAAAAAACCGAGAATTCCTAAAAGTGTATTAGAAACTTATAGAGATGGACTTATAATAGGAACAGCTTGTGAAGCAGGTGAGCTTTATAGATCATTAATGAAGAACTCTGCAAATTCCGAAATAAAAAATATAGTAAATTTTTATGATTTTTTGGAAGTACAACCTATTGAAAATAATGACTTTATGATCAAAAAAGGGCTAGTTAAAGATATTAATGACTTAAAAGAAATAAATAAGAAAATAATTGAATTAGGAAAAGAGTATAACAAACCAGTTATTGCTACTGGAGATTCACATTTTGTAGATCCCCATGAGTCAATAATCAGAGAAATCTTAATGACTGGTCAAGGCTATGGTGATGCTGAAAATCAACCACCCATATATTTAAAAACTACAGAGGAGATGCTACATAACTTTAATTATTTAGATAAAGATACAGCTTATAAAATAGTAGTAGAAAACCCTAACTCACTTGCTGATTCCATTGAAGAAATTATACCTATTCCGGAAGAAACTTATCCTCCTAAAATCGAAGGAGCTGAAGAAGACTTAAGGAATATGTGTTATAAAAAGGCAAACGGTATTTATGGAGATTCACTCCCTATAGTTGTTAAAGAAAGACTTGATAAAGAATTAAATTCTATTATTAAAAATGGTTATGCTGTAATGTATATTATTGCTCAAAAACTAGTATCTAAATCCTTAGAGGATGGATACTTAGTAGGCTCAAGAGGATCCGTCGGATCATCCTTTGTAGCTACCATGAGTGACATAACTGAAGTTAATCCCCTGCCACCCCATTATGTATGTAAAAGCTGTAAACATTCAGAATTTATATTAGATGGTTCAATTGGAAGTGGTGCTGATTTACCTGATAAAGCCTGTGAAAAATGTGGAAACATATATTCTAAGGATGGCCATGATATACCCTTTGAAGTTTTCTTAGGCTTTGAAGGAGATAAGGAGCCAGATATAGACTTGAATTTTGCTGGAGAGTATCAAGCAAAAGCCCATAAGTATACTGAGGAGCTATTTGGAAAAGGATATGTATTTAGAGCCGGTACCATTGGTACCTTAGCTGACAAATCGGGATTTGGATTTGCAAAGAAGTACTATGAAGGAAAGGGTATCACAGTTAATAGTAAAGAAATAACAAGACTTTCATCTGCATGTGTTGGAATCAAAAAAACTACTGGACAACATCCTGGTGGTATAATGGTTGTTCCTGACTATAAGGATATCCATGACTTTACACCAGTACAATATCCTGCTAATGATAAGTCCTCTGATGTTATTACAACCCACTTTGATTATCATGCTATAAGTGGCAGACTACTAAAACTAGATATCCTAGGACACGATGTCCCTACTATTATTAAAATGTTGGAGGAGATAACAGGTGTTGACCCTCAAAGTATCGGTCTTGATGATCCAGAAACCATTAAAATATTTACTTCACCTGAGACATTAAAAATAGTAGAAAAAGATTATCAAATTGATGTAGGTTCCCTTGGAATACCAGAGTTTGGTACTAAATTCGTTAGGCAAATGCTTTTAGATACAATGCCAACTACATTTGCTGAATTAGTTAGAATTAGTGGTCTTTCACATGGGACCGATGTTTGGATAAATAATGCTCAAGAATTAGTTAGGCAGGGTACTGCTGAGCTCAAGGATGTAATATCTACTAGAGATGACATAATGAATTATCTTATTCATAAAGGTTTACCTCCTAAAGAAGCATTTACTATAATGGAAAGAGTAAGAAAAGGAAAAGGACTATCCTCTGAAAATGAAGAAATAATGAAAGAAAATAGCGTCCCTAAATGGTATGTTGAATCATGTAAAAAAATAAAATATATGTTCCCAAAAGCCCATGCTGTTGCATATGTTATGATGTCTTTCAGAATAGCATATTTTAAAGTTCATTATCCCTTAGCTTTTTATGTCACATATTTTTCAACAAAAGTAGATGATTTTGATGCAGATCTTATTTGTAAGGGTAAGGCTATTATATTAAATAAAATTAAAGAATTGAGTAGTAACTCTTTAATTCTTACTCAAAAAGAAAAGGATTTGTTTACTGTACTAGAGGTTGCCTATGAAGCTTATTGCAGGGGAATAAATTTTCAACAAGTAAGCTTGTACAATTCTCATTCAGATAGATTTATAATTGAAAACGATTCAATATTACCGCCCCTACGTGCCCTACAAGGTGTTGGAGAAAATGCTGCTAAAAGAATTGCAGACGAAAGAGAAAATACTATTTTCTTATCAATTGAAGATATTAGACTTAGAACCAAAATATCAAAAACCGTAATCGAGACCCTTTTAAATCATGGATGTTTAACTGGATTGCCAGAAGCAAACCAGTTAAAACTATTTTAGAGTTGCATAGAATGCCCCTTTATGTTATAATTTCCATATAATTATAATTATTCTCAATTAAAGAGTGGGACCTGCCCACTCTTTGTTGTTTATAGTACCTAAATTTAATTAACAATCTTATTAACTATTAATTATAAGTATCTATTTTGGGGTAAAATAATAGATGATATATACATATTAAAAAGTAGGATATTATAATTGACTTCCATTATTTTGAAACTTAACAGGAAGTAATTTCAATAATAACAAGTATTAAGATATACATTATATAAGGAGGTATTAATTTGGCAAAAAAACGTGTGGTGGATATGGTTGAAGATATAATCTCCACCTTTTTATCAAATAAGGATGTTGAACTTGTAGATATCGAATTCATTAAAGAAGGACAAGATAGATATTTAAGAGTTTATCTTGATAAAGAAGATGGTATTTCATTGGATGATTGCAAAGAAGTCAGTGAATATTTAAGCGAAAAATTAGACAAACTTGATCCAATTAAGGAAAGTTACTTTCTTGAGGTATCTTCTCCTGGAATTGATCGGCATTTAAAAAAAGATAAAGACTTCGAGAAATATTCTGGAGAATTAATTGAAGCTCGTCTTTACCATCCCATTGACTCACAAAAAGTCATAGAAGGAAAACTAATAGGTTTAAAGGATAATAAGATTGTTATAGATCGTGTTGCTAAGGGAATAATAGAAATCCCTAGGGATAAAGTTTCATTGGTTAAACTATTAGTTAAATTTGATTAGTGGGGGTGAGTCATCATGAAGAGTGAATTATTTGAGGCATTAGAACAATTGGAGAAAGAAAAAGGTATTAAAAAAGAAACCTTAATTGAAGCTATAGAGGCTGCTTTAATTACTGCTTATAAAAAAAATTTTGGTTCAGCCCAAAATGTTAAAATTGTTCTTGATAAAGAAAACAGTAAAATCGATGTTTTTTCATGTAAACAAGTCGTGGAAAAAGTTGAAAATGATCTATTAGAAATCTCTATAGAAGATGCTAAAGAGATAAGTCCAGACTTTGAATTAGATGATCTGGTTGAAAAAGAAGTAACGCCTAAAAAATTTGGGAGAATTGCAGCTCAAACTGCTAAGCAAGTTGTTGTTCAAAGGATAAGAGAAGCAGAGAGAACAATCATATACGAAGAGTATGCCAATAGAGAAAGTGAAATAGTTACAGGTACTATTCAAAGGATTAGTAAGGGCACCATATATATTAACTTAGGTAAGACTGAGGCCATCCTATTACCTAATGAACAGATTCAAGGAGAAGAGTATAATCAAGGTAGTAGATTAAAAACTTATATTGTTGAAGTTAAAAAAACCACTAAAGGTCCTCAGGTCTTAGTATCAAGAACCCATCCTGGTTTAGTTAAAAGACTCTTTGAGTTAGAGGTGCCAGAAATACATGATGGAGTAGTTGAAATCAGAGGTATTTCTAGAGAAGCTGGATCCAGAACTAAAATTGCTGTTTTTTCCAAGGACCCAAATGTGGACCCAGTAGGAGCATGTGTAGGCCAACGTGGTGCACGCGTTCAAAATATTGTTGAAGAATTAAGAGGAGAAAAGATTGATATTATTAAATGGACTGAGAACCCAACTGAGCTTATTTCTAACTCACTCAGCCCTTCGAAAGTTCATAAAGTTGAAATCAAGGATGATAAGTCTGCTTTAGTTGTTGTTCCGGATTTTCAATTGTCATTAGCTATCGGTAAAGAAGGTCAAAATGCTCGTTTAGCAGCTAAGTTAACTGGTTGGAAGATTGATATTAAAAGTGAGTCCCAGTATAAAACCAGTACATCTAATGACAGGGAATAATAAGGAGGTCTATATGTGAAAACAAAAAAACTACCCCTTAGAAAATGTGTTGGATGTAGTGAACAAAAGACAAAAAAAGAATTAATTAGAATAGTCAAAAACAATATTGGAGAAATTAATATTGATTTTAGTGGTAAAGCACAAGGTAGGGGTGCTTATTTATGTCCTAATCTAGATTGCTTCAATAAAGCTCTAAAGAAAAAGACATTAAATAAAGCATTGCAATGTGATGTTCCAAAGAATATTTACGAAAATCTAGCCCAGGAGTTAGATAAAAATGGATAACAAATTTCTAACATTACTAGGTTTGGCTCAAAAATCAAACAATTTAGTTTCTGGTGAAAACACCTGTGAGATATATATCAAAAAAAATGTATTAACACTAATTATCTTAGCAACTGATGTTTCAGAAAATACTCTAAAGAAGTTCACACAATTATGTACTATAAATAATACTCCGTATATTATCTATGGAGAAAGAAATGATTTATCTGCTGCTATTGGAAAAAATAATAGGGCAATATATGGTATAAAAGACAATAATTTTTCTAAGAAATTATTAGAAATCTATAATAATAATATTTAGTTGATTATTAAAAAAATTAGGGGGTGACGCTTTTGTCAAAAATAAGAGCGTATGAATTAGCAAAAAAAGTGGGAGTATCTAGTAAAGAATTAATTTCTAAACTTGAAGAATTTGATATTGATGTAGTTAACCATATGAGCACTTTAGAGGATGAAGATACTAAGTTGATTATTGAGTATTATCTTTCTGAAAAGAAAAATCAGGTAGGAAAAAAGGGTAAAGAAATATCTGCAGCAAAGGATGATGAGTCAACTATAAATGATGATTCCATTGTTAGCGAGGAAGATAATGAATTAGTTGCTGAAGACAATAGAGATACAGTGCTTATACCAAATAAAATCACTATAAAGGATTTATCAGAGAAAATAAGTAAAAATCCTAATGAAATCATTATGAAATTAATGAATTCTGGAGTTATGGCAGCAATTAATCAAGAGATTGATTTTAAAACTTCAGAAGCATTATGTGATCAATATGGATTTAAAGCGGTAAAAGAAGATGTTGAAGATGATGAAATAAGTGAAGCTGACATTTTACTTGAAACTGAAGTAGATGATCCAAAGGATTTAGTGAAACGTTCCCCTGTAGTTACTGTTATGGGACACGTTGACCATGGAAAAACTTCATTACTTGATGCTATTAGAAAAACCAAAGTAACTGAAGGTGAAGCTGGTGGAATTACTCAGCATATAGGAGCCTCAGAAGTTACAATTAAAAATGATAAAATTGTCTTTTTAGACACACCAGGTCACGAAGCCTTTACATCTCTTAGAGCAAGAGGAGCAAAGATTACAGATATCGCTATTTTAGTTGTAGCCGCAGATGATGGAGTTATGCCTCAAACGGTAGAAGCAATTAATCATGCAAAGGCTGCAGAAGTTCCAATTATTATTGCTCTAAACAAAATCGATAAACCTAATGCAAATCCTGATAAAGTAAAGCAAGAACTGTCAGAAAATGGTCTATTGATTGAAGAATGGGGAGGAGATATTGTTTGTGTTCCAGTATCGGCTATAAGTGGCGAAGGTATTGAACACCTCCTTGAAATGATTTTATTAGTTGCTGAGATGCAAGAATTAAAAGCTAATCCAAATAGAAGAGCAGTTGGAACAATTATTGAAGCTGAATTAGATAAAGGTAGAGGCCCTGTTGCAACTGTTATAGTTCAAAATGGAACAATAAAAGTAGGTGCTCCTATTGTAGCTGGTTCTGCATATGGTAGAGTTCGTGCCATGGTTACTGATAAAGGAAAACGAATCAAAGAGGTAGGTCCTTCTAGAGCTGTGGAAATAATAGGACTTTCTGATGTTCCTGTTGCTGGAGATGAATTTAATGTAGTTATAGATGATAAAACTGCAAGATTAATAGCAGAAACACGCAAACAAGAAAATAGAGAAAGAAATTTAAAAGTTACACAAAGAGTTACCCTTGAAGATCTTTTTGATCACATTCAGCAGGGTAAGGTTAAAGACTTAAATATAATTGTCAAAGCTGATGCACAAGGATCTGTGGAAGCTATAAAGCAATCTCTAGTTAAATTAAGCAATGAAGAAGTTAGAGTTAATGTGATACATGCTGGCGTAGGAACCATAGCAGAATCAGATATACTTTTAGCTTCTGCATCTAACGCAATTGTTATTGGTTTTAATGTAAGACCATCTTCTAGTGTTAC
>SWCB01005375.1_pt1 | contig 10177 bp, 7 predicted proteins | sample 4692901 | NCBI WGS metagenome assembly SWCB01 (sample SAMN10267276, study PRJNA491770) | bioreactor metagenome | isolation source: DHS bioreactor inoculated with subseafloor sediment | place: Japan: off Shimokita Peninsula | collected 2006-08
TTATGGCCAAACATGACTGTTTATGAAAATATATCGTTTGGACTGAAAAATATTAAAGAAGAACTACCTGTTTATGATTTTGTCATCAAAAACAATAATAAAATGATTGAAATACTGAATCAATTAAATGATTTTAAAAGTGAACTTGAAGTATTTGTGGATGCAAATGGTGTTTTTGATAAAACTAATGCTAGTATTAAGATTATAGACAAATATAAAATTTCGCAATATACTGCTGAGTTATTAATTAATTATTATCAAAAAGAATCTTTAGATGTTAAAAAGATAATTACGGAATTGCTTAGTATTAATAATAAACGCTTGGCAAATTATAAAACAAACCAAATTTCTATTTCAGATGATTTCCGCTTAGTTCAAAATGGTAAAATTATGATGAAAGTTAGAAAGCTTGATAAGGAAGAAATAGATTTAAGAGTTAGAGAAGTTTCTAGAATAGTTAAAATAGGTATGTTTATGGATCGGTATCCAAATGAGTTATCGGGTGGTCAACAGCAACGTGTTGCCATTGCAAGGACTCTAGCACCAAAACCTAAAGTTCTGTTCATGGATGAACCACTATCAAATTTAGATGCTAAATTAAGACTTGAAATGAGAACTGAATTACAAAGACTTCATATAGAAACAAATTCAACATTTATTTATGTAACTCATGATCAACTAGAAGCCATGACGTTATCAACTAAAATATGTCTTTTAAACAATGGTTTATTACAACAATATGAACGACCATTGACGATTTATGAAAACCCTAATAATTTATTTGTATCTGATTTTGTTGGTACACCATCTATAAACCTAGTAGATGCAAAAGGCAAATTTAAAGATGGTACATTTAAGTTGTCAATTTGGGATGATGTAACAGTTAATTTTATATCAAATGATTTTAAAGCATATGAAGAATGGTATAGAAAGTCTATTGATGAAATAGATGAAGCAAGAAAAAAAATATATAAAGTAGAAAAAATAAATAAAGACGATTTATTTGAATATCCAATAGCAAAAATAACACAAGATTATTTAAATGTTAAGAAAGAAGATAATATAGGTGAAAATGATTTTGTTATAGGGATAAGACCTGAATTTATAAAAATACATAAAGATGGTCAATTTTCTGGTGAGGTATATAGCTCTATGCCTACCGGTATGGAAACTACGATTAGAATTAATATAGGAGAATATATAATCACAGGTGTTGTTTTTGGGAATATTACTTTTGATATAGGCGCAATTATTAATTTCGATATCGATACTAATCATATTGTACTGTATTCTAGAAAAACTCAAAAACTTATATGCAAGGGTCAAATGCTTCTAACATCAGAAAACTAGAAATGATTTAATTAATTTATAAAAGGTAGAATTTATTAAATTTCTATCTTTTATTTTTATTTAACTTAAAACAGATTGCGTTTAGTTGAAATCCGATATATAATATAATTTTAAACAATCTTTGTTAAATGTGAGTCATAAGATTTAAAATTCATAAGGAGAGGTGCTGATTTCGTGCTAGATTTTAAAGACAATTATATCTTAAAACAATTAGTTGCATCTGATACGATTTTAACCATATCTGAACTTCAAAAGGATTTAGAAATGTCTCAAAGAAGTATTTATTATTCATTAGAGCGTATAAACGATTATCTAAGCAGGATTGAGTTACCTATGATTATAAACAAGCGTGGTGTTGGGCTCTTAATCCACGATAAAGTCATTGAGCATTTTAATAGAAATGAACTTATCATAAAAGATGTATACATATGTACAAGTAAAGAGCGGAATAATTTACAAGTACTCTATATTCTATCTTCAGAAGAATACATAAATATTTCATTACTAATGGAAATGTTTAATGTAAGTAGAAGTACAATTATTAAAGACCTAAGAGAGATTAGACAGATTGTTTCGAAATATAATCTGGTCTTAGAGTATAATATTGAAAATGGCTATGAAATACATGGAAGTGAAATCCAAAAAAGAAGTTTAATCTTAGTGATTAATTCTGATTATAAGTATTTAATACAAATTAAATCTATCAGCTATTATGATGATAATGATGTAGATGAGCTTATGTCTTTATTCATAAAGGTTGAAGAAAAATTAAATGTAATATATGTAAGAAGCACATTACATCAATTAGCAGTTTTATTAGCGATTATAAAAAAAACAAATCGCCCTAAAGTCATTTTTGAAGATGAAGATGAAACATTTTTATTAAATGCAAATGAATATGAAGTTGTATCAAACATATTTAAAGATTTTATTGGGCCACATGAATTTACTTATTTAGTCATGCATTTGCTAGCTTTAAGAATACAATATAGTAAAAACACTCAACGTGATGGTGAAGATAAATATGTTGGAGAATTAGTTAATTACATAATGAATGAGTTTTATAATCTAACACTTATAGATATTAAACATCGCGATGAATTATTTCATAATCTTTACACACACATGAAACCGGCATTATTTAGATTTAAGTATAGTATTATTTACAGGAATGAATTAAAGGATCAAATCATTAATGAATTTTCGCAAGTCTATAGAGTAACTAACATTATCATAAAAAAACTTGAGAAAATTATTGATTATATCATTGGTGAGGATGAAATTGCTTATATTGCTATTTATTTTGGATCAATGATTGAAAAAGAACAACAAATGGTTGATCATCCTAGGGTTTTACTAGTATGTTTAAATGGTAAAGCATTGGCTAGAAATCTAAAAAGAGAAATTGAAAGCTTTACTAAAGATGTTGTTATTGTTGATGCATTTAGAGAGAGTGATATCATCAGCTTAAAAGATAAAGTTGATTATATTATTTCAACTGAGCCCATAAAAGATCTCGTTTCTAGAGCAAAAACGATGGTAGTGAATCCAATTTTAAATGATAGAGAAAGATATAGAATTATAAATTTTTTAGGACTGTCGAATACAATAATATATAATACTGAAATGATTGACAGGATGATGAATGATATCAATGATTATATTATTGAATCAAAACGAGATGAAGTTAAAGAAATAATTAATTATTATTTGAATAAATGAAATATTTCTTAGCTACCACCCTTTTTACATAACTATAAAAAAAGGAATAACATATAATCATGTTATTGCCTTTTTTATGAGTAAAGTCTTTAAAGATTAAACAAAGAAGGTTGGTTTTTTATAAAGAATGATTGTTACTAAATCAATAACCCAAAGAATTACAAATCCAAACACAATCCATAAAATACCAACAACGATCAGTGTCGTATCATTTTTCGAAACGCCTTTAGCTATTCTGTAAATACCCCAAGCGATTCCATCAATACCAGGCAAAGCTAAAATAATTTTTAAAATCCATGGTAAACCATCAAATGCTTTTACAAGATCTTTCATAAAATACCTCCTTTAATTTAATTTAATTATACATTTTTTATGTTTTTTTTCAATATAAATGTTAAAAATCACTTTTTTGTAAGCGTTTTTATTCATACCTTTATTTTATAACTTTAACCATGTATAATAGAGATAGATTATTGTGAGGTGACATATGAATAAAAAATATACGGCAGAACCGTATCGTATCAAAATGGTTGAACCTATTTTTGAAACGACAAAAGATGAACGCATTGAATTATTAAAAAACGCTGGGTATAATCCGTTTTCATTAGCTAGTAAAAACGTATATATTGATTTATTAACTGACTCTGGAACAGGAGCGATGAGCCAAGAGCAATGGGGTCATATGATGACTGCAGATGAGGCTTATGCAGGAAGTAAAAGTTTTTATAAATTAGAAAGTGTTGTTAAAAATATTACAGGATATAAATATTTTATACCCGCTCATCAAGGTAGAGGCGCAGAACAAATTGTACTACCACAGCTTGTTATTAAAAAAGGTATGTATTTTATATCCAATATTCATTTTGATACCACAAGAGCTCATGTGGAACTTGCAGGTGCAAGAGCAATTGATTGTGTCACTAAAGAATGCTTTGATATAGAAATAGATCATCCATTTAAAGGGAATTTTGATCTTATTAAATTAGAAGAGACTATTTTAGAAAAAGGTAAGCAAAATATTGGCGGTATTATTATGACAATCACAAATAATAGTGCCGGAGGTCAGCCTGTAAGTTTTGAAAATATGAAAGCAGTTAAAGAGATAAGCAAAAAATATGGTATTACATTATTAATAGATGGTGCTAGATATGCTGAAAATGCATTTTTCATCAAAGAACGGGAAAAAGGATTTAAAGATTTATCCATATTAGATATTTCTAGAAAAACATTTGATTTAGCAGATATATTTTTAATGAGTGCTAAAAAAGATGGACTTGTTAACATGGGTGGCATCATCGCAATAAAAAATGATGAAGAACTATTTAAAAAATGCCAAACATATATAGTACCCTATGAAGGTTTTCCAACATATGGTGGATTAAGTGGTAGGGATATGGAAGCTCTTGCTCAAGGTCTTATGGAAGCCTTGGATATGAGATATTTAAGACATCGTATTGATCAATTAAGAATTTTATGCGATATGCTTAAAGAGGCTGGTGTTCCTATTCAATATCCTTTAGGAGGACATGCGGTATTTGTTGATTGTGGAAAGATGGCACCCCATATACCTTATGATCAATTTCCTGCGTTAAGCGTTGTAAACGAGTTATATTTAGAAGCGGGTATAAGAGGTGTAGAAATTGGTTCTCTACTCTTAGGAAGAGATCCAGACACACATAAGAACTTAAAAAGCCCAATCGAATTTATGAGACTTACAATACCAAGAAGACTTTATACATATAGTCATCTTGAAGTGGTGGGTAAGGCAGTTATAGAAGTGTTTAAGAGAAGAAGTGAATTAAAAGGATATGTTTTTGATTATGAATCTCCTATGCTTAGACATTTCACATCTACATTTAAACCAAATCAAAAGGAGAAAAAATAATGTATATTGTTATTATTGCTTTAATTGCACTTATGTATCTAATAGATTTATTTTTAAATATTTTAAATGTTAAACATTCAAAACTTGAGATGCCTGATAATGTAAAACATATTTACGATGAAGAAGCTTATAAAAAATGGGCAAGTTATCATCATGAACATTTGATATTTGGCATTATCCAAAAAAGTGTATTTACACTCTTGATTTTAGGATTGTTAATATTTAAGGTTTTTGGTATATTTGAAAGCATAGCTTTAAATGCAACAAATTCTGAAGTTTTACAAACTTTGATATTTTTAGTTATTTATTTAGGAATACAAACACTTATAGGTTTACCTTTTGAATATTATAATACATTCATAATTGAAGAAAAATATGGATTTAATAAGACAACTAAAAAAATATTTGTAATTGATCAAATCAAAGGATTTCTATTATCTAGTGTGCTATTAGGTGCACTCATAGCCGGACTACAAGGATTATATTTAGCATTTATAGATTCTGTTTGGATTTTTGTTCTTCTAGCTTGGATATTCTTGGCTATTATAATGATTTTAATGTTTATATTAAATACGAAAGTATTTGTGAAAATATTCAATAAATTGACACCATTAGAAGATGGAACATTAAAGGATATGATTGATCAATTAGCTGTTAAGCTAGGATTTGAAGTGGAGAAGATTTCTGTTATGGATGCATCAAAGAGATCATCTAAGCTCAATGCATTTTTTAGTGGATTAGGTAAGACTAGAGATGTTGTCTTGTATGATACACTTCTTGATAAGTTAGATGAAAAACAAGTTCTAGCAGTTCTTGCACATGAATTAGGACATGCTACATATAAAGATACGACTAAAATGTTGATACAAAACATTTTAACATTTGGATTATATGCTGCGGTTATTGGTCTTATTATGCAATCTTCAACAGTATATATTGATTTTGGACTTGAAGGAATATTCTTTGGATTTGGATTGATCCTCTTTATTATTTTAATGGAACCTATTTCTATCTTATTAGGTATGTTCACTAATGGGTGGGCAAGAAAAATTGAGTTTAGAGCAGATGGTTTTGCTAAAAAACATGTAGGAAAAGACCATATGATTCATGCTTTAGAAATTCTTGCGAAAGAAAATTTTTCAAATTTAAATCCACATCCTTTATATGTTAAATTGTTTTATAATCATCCAACAATATCAGAGCGTATTAGCTCGCTAGAGAAGTAGGTAAAATTATGAAAAAACATTTAATTTTAGCAATTAACCCAGGTTCAACATCAACTAAATTAGCAGTATATGAAGACGAAAAACTCATATCTGAATATAAGATTAATCATGAAACAGAACAAATCATGACATTCAAACATATCATTGATCAATATCAGTTTAGAGAGCAAATTATTTTAGATTTTTTAAATAAAGAGCATGTTGATTTAAAAAACTTTTCTGCAATTGTTGGCAGAGGCGGTATGCTAAAACCAATTGAAAGTGGTACATATGAAGTTAATGATCTAATGATTAAAGATATGATGGAAGCCAAAAGAGGGGAGCATGCATCTAATTTAGGATGTATATTAGCGAGAAATTTAAGTAAGCCATATGGTATTCCTTCATTTGTTGTTGATCCTGTTGCAGTAGACGAAATGGATGATCATTATAGATATTCAGGTTTTCCTGAATTAAAAAGAAGAAGTCTTTTCCATGCATTAAATCATAAAGCTGTTGCACGTAGAAGAGCAAAAGATTTAGGTAAGAAATATGAAGACTTAAATTTTATTATTGCTCATTTGGGTGGAGGTATCAGTGTTGCTTCACATAAAAAAGGTAGAGTGATTGATGTTAATAATGCGCTTGATGGAGATGGACCTATGTCTCCAGAGCGTAGTGGATCTGTTCCTATGGGACCTTTGTATAAAATGTGTTTTAGTGGAGATTACACTTTAGAAGAGATAAAAAGAAAAAATTATGGTAAAGGTGGACTTGTTGCGTATTTAGGTACCAATGATGGAAAAGAAATCCAAGATAGAATTAGAAATGGTGATGAAAAAGCTAAATTTATTCATGAAGTTATGTGTTATCAAATTGCTAAAGAAATTGGTATTCAAGCGACTGTATTAGAAGGAAAAGTTGATGAAATCATCTTAACAGGTGGACTAGCATATGATAAACTATTAGTAGAGATAGTTACACCAAGAGTAGAGTTTATTGCCCCTGTTGTGATTTATGCAGGTGAAAATGAGATGGAATCATTGGCATTAGGTGCTCTTAGAGTATTAACTAAAGAAGAAAAACCAAAACAATATATTTAATAGGAGGTATACGATGTTTAAAAATATGAAAGATTTAGTATCAAAAGCTAAAGAAAGTGAGTTAAAAACTTTAGTTGTAGCGTGTGCTGATGACAAACATGTTTTAAAAGCTGTTGAACAAGCCAGATTAGAAGATATCATTAGACCGATATTAATTGGCAATAAAGAGATTATACTTATGCTTTTTAAAAACTTAAATATTAATCCAGACTATTATGAGATTATTGATATCATGGAGCATGATAGCGCATGTGATTATGCAGTTAAATTAACAAGCGAAAATGATGGATATGTTTTAATGAAAGGATATGTTGACACAAAGGTTATTTTAAAATCAGTATTAAAAGAAGAGTATGCTTTTAAAGGGACTAATAGATTGTCTCATGTATCATTATTTGAACTTAAAAATTATCATAAATTACTTATGATGACAGATGGCGCTATGAATATGTACCCAAATGTTGATGAGAAACAAGAAATTATTGAAAATGGTGTAAAAGTTTTCCATAATTTAGGAATTTCTAATCCAAAAATTGGGATTATAGCAGCTATAGAAAAATTAAATGATAAAATGCAACCCACAGTGGATGCAGTTGAATTAGTTAAACGCAATCAAGAGCATAAGCTAAATGGATGTTTAGTTGATGGTCCATTTGGTTTAGATAATGCAATTAGTAAAAAAGCTGCTGAACATAAAGGCGTCAAAGGTGATGTTGCTGGAGATGTTGATATGATTTTGATGCCACAAATAGAAGCTGGCAATGTTTTTTATAAAAGTATGATGTTTTTAGCTGATGCAAAAAGTGCTTCAGTTGTTGTAGGAGGCAATAAACCTATTGTTTTAACATCTAGAGCGGATTCAACAGAATCTAAATTTTATTCAATAGCATTAGCTTCATTAATTGTATAATAATTTTTTTAAATCTTCTTGCAATAATTTAGATAATGTGATAAAATTTTTTATGATAAATTATAATCTATACAATGTTTCGAAGAGATAATACTTATATATTTTTGGGGGTAAGAAATAGCATGAATAAGAGAAAAATGTTTGTTTTTATTGTTGAAGTGATTATATTAGTATCACTAATTATGTTAGCAATTTTAAGTTAATAAAAACCCCATTCATTTTATTATGAATGGGGTTTTTTTATGTGTTCACATCATTATTTCTATACCAGCTTGATAACCAATATCTTCATAAATAAGAATATCCTTCTTATAAAGTTTGATATCAATGATTCCAGATAAACCTTCTTTAATGGTTTGACTCATAATACCTAAAGCAGGAGATTTTAACTCAACTTCCTTATCTTTTTTAGCTTTTATGTGCAGTTTATAAGATCCTTTTTTTAAAATAAAATCAATAGATTTTTCTGAAACTTCTTTTTTTATTATTTTGGTAAAACCATATGTAGAAAATCTATACTCTTTTGTATTGTAAACTAAATTAACGATTAGCCCTTTAAAAGAAAGCCCCATAAAAGGAATCGTGGCATAAGAAAACATAATAGAAGTATTGACATCTTTAAAATGATTGGATTGTAACCATATATAATTTTTAGGAAATGATTTGCCCCAGTCTTTTTCTAAATACCCTTTTCCTTGATTAAAATCAATGACTTCATCATTAATCTTTAATTTTCCAGATAAAAAAGACTGCATTGAAATAACACCATGATTACACTCCATGAAAGGGATATATGCAAAAGGTCCCATAATATTAGGGGCATATAAAGTGCTTTTTAAAGGGGTATGGTTGGTTAATTTAATTTTTCCTTGAAGTCTAATTGACTTATCATTAATATCAATATCCAGTTCGTCCTTAGTAAAAAGCTGATTTTCAATTTGAACCAAAAACTGATCATGACTATATGTGAAAGTATCACTTTCATATCTTATATAGTGTGTAATTAATTGATGCTTAGATGAAATGAAAATTTGTATAAATGCATGAGGGTCTTTTTTATTGACACTAATTCCTGGAATAAATGCAATACTTGTTTTCAAATCATGACTTACAAGTTTATAATACCAACCTTCAAAGTAATTATTTTTCTTTTTATTACCTTGAAAAAATTCTGGATGTTTAATTTTTTTAAAGTACATATTCAAACTCCTATAAAAAAATGCTAGGTTGTCCTAGCATTTTTATTTTCTTTTAATTAAGGTTGCATTGCTCCAAATAATACTAACCATGCAAGAATTGTTTTAGCGACTAAACTTAAAACGATATAAGTTCTTTCGCCATATAAATAGTCTTTCCATTTTCCAACTTTTAGATATTGCAATATCATATTAACTGGGAATGTATTGAATGCTACGAAATATGTACCAACGATTGCCCAAACGAACCAAGGAACTTGGTCATAATTACCTGTACCAAACATGTATAAAAGAATTGCAATCCATGGTGCGATACCTGCTATAGAACCCCAAATGAAGGGTCCCCAAATAATTTTTTCACCTTCAGCACGTCTTGCGTTTAATTGTTCCATAACTAGACCAAATAAATTCATAGAAGCATTAACGATAAATATTAATACTAAAGAAGCAATATCATAAATTCCAAATAGTGTAGCGATTAATACGATCATGACTGATGAACTTAAAGCATATTCAAACCATCTAAATTGGTTGATACCTTTTTCTAAATCTGAATTGTATTTATCATTTAACTTTTTAGGAATTGCAATAAGTGCATGAGCACCAGCTGATAGCAATAAGAATATTGCTACAAATACTCCAAATGGTAATTCAAATAAATTAGAACTTACTAAATCTAAAGTTTCCGTTACTGGATTGTATTGTAAAAAGTTTTGCGTGATGACTGGTTTAAATTCACCAATTGTTTGAATGACAGTTGAAGCTAAAATGAGCATTAAAACACCTTGAACAAAGTGTATACCCCC
>SWCB01009399.1_pt1 | contig 10142 bp, 10 predicted proteins | sample 4692901 | NCBI WGS metagenome assembly SWCB01 (sample SAMN10267276, study PRJNA491770) | bioreactor metagenome | isolation source: DHS bioreactor inoculated with subseafloor sediment | place: Japan: off Shimokita Peninsula | collected 2006-08
ACTTTTCAATTAGATTTCGGGGGATTTTTCAGTTGACAAATACAGCTCTTCAGCAGCTTCTGCATCAGCTTTAGTTTCATGAACTGTACCATATGGATGCTGAGGTGGGGCATATATAGAGTATAATTTAATCGGTTTATTGCCAGTATTGATTAGATTATGCCATTTACCTGCAGGTATAATGAAAGCATAATCATCATATACCTTTCTTTGGAAATCTAATTTATCTTTTCTATCTCCCATTTTAACAAGTCCTTGACCTTCTTCAATACGTATGAATTGGTCTAGGTCGGGGTGTACCTCCAAACCTATGTCTTCCCCAACTCTGATGTTCATCAAGGTAAGTTGTAAATGGTTTCCTGTCCATAAAGCGGTACGAAAATTATTATTTTGCTTAGTAATATCTTCAATATTTACTACAAATGGGTCTGGTCCATAATCCTTTAATTTAGTAGATTGTTTCGAAAAATTAGGGTTATACATTGGTGTGTTAAAGTAAAAAGGACATGGATATGGTCTATAAACATTATACATATTGTTCATTCCTTTCATAGGCTTTATAATATTATATGCACTATGTTTAGAGAAGTTGCTTTAACCTAGAATTTCAATTGATATGCTTCAAATTCTAGGTGCCTTTTTATTCCTAGGAATAATAGTGAAAAATTAAATCAATAACTAATTCAATGTAAGGAGTTAACCATATGGAACAACAACCTAAAATCAATTGTTACTATCTGGGAATGTCTTATCCTGTATATACAAAAGTAGATCCACTAATAAAAAAAGTTACTATAGAATGGGATGGTAAAGCCTTTATATGCACTAGTCCACAAGAGGGAGAAATTGATATTGCCAATGCACTCCAAACACACTACGCTCTTCCGATCGGAAAATTAATTGGAAAAAGATTAAAATTATATCAATCACACTTTAAAGTAAAATACAAATCCTTTTCTATAGAAAACCATCCAACTAAATGGGGAAGCTGTAGTTCAAAGAGGAACTTGACTTTTCATTGGAAATTAATGATGTTTCCCCTCAGTGCCATTGACTATGTGGTTGTACATGAGCTATGTCATCTAGTACATATGAATCATGACCGTTCTTTTTGGCGGTTAGTAGGCAAGGTTTATCCAAAATACAAAGAAGCCATGGTTATTTTGGGGACGGAAAAAACTAGGGATATGTAGGAGAGAAAAAAACATAATAATTAAACTAAACTCTATAGGGGTATAAAGCAAGTAAATAACTATATAATTATCTAGGAGATGATTAACCATGAAAGATATAAGAAACTTTATATTAGATACATTTGAAAATAGATATACATGCAAAGGATACGACCGGGAAAAGAGAGTGTCGGATGAAGATTTTATGCTCATTATGGAAGCTGCAAGGCTTTCTCCCAGTTCAATGGGATATGAACCTTGGAAGTTTATTTTATTAAACAATGAAGTGATTAAAGAAAAAATATACCCCTACGCATGGGGTGCTCAAAATGCCCTTGACGGAGCAAGTCATTTTGTAATAATTTTAGCTAGAAACAATAAACATATGAAGAATGACTCAAGTTATATTGATTATATTACAAGGGATGTTCAAGGGTTTTCTGAGGATATGATAAAGGCAAGAAAAGAAAAATTCAAAGGTTTTCAAGAGAATGATTTCAAATTACTTGAAAGTGAAAGGGCTTTATTTGACTGGACTTGCAAACAAACATATATACCTTTAACTAATATGTTAACAGTAGCTGCTATGTTAAGTGTAGATTCAACACCTATAGAAGGGTTTAATAGAGAAAAAGTTGAGGAAGTACTAGTAAAAGAAGGTGTTTATGATCCAGAACACTTTGGATTATCTTGTATGATTGCCTTTGGATATACTAATATAAGTCATAGACCAAAGACAAGAAGAAAAATGAATGAGGTTTTTGAGAAAATAGACTAGGGGACTAATTCAAAGATTGTTTAACTTAGAGGGACAGTCCCTCTAAGTTAAATTAGGAGGAGGTTAAGCATGTCAAACAATAAAGAGGATATTAGAGATTTTATAAGAAAAAACTATAGTAAAGTAGCTGAGAAAGGCTCCGAAGGAGGCTGTTGTAGTGGAGGGTGCAGTTGTACTGGTACACCAGTTGATATCAGTAATATATCCAACAAAATTGGTTATACGGAAGAGGACCTTTCAAATGTACCAATCGAAGCCAATATGGGATTAGGATGTGGGAATCCCATTGCTATAGCAGCTCTCAAGGAAGGAGAAGTAGTCCTTGACCTTGGAAGTGGGGGTGGTCTTGATTGTTTCCTCGCTAGAAATCAGGTAAAAGATACAGGCTACGTAATAGGGGTAGATATGACACCTGATATGATTAAGTTAGCAAGGAAAAACGCTGAGGAAAGTGGATACACCAATATAGAATTTAGACTAGGAGAAATCGAACATTTACCTTTATCAGACAGTTCGGTGGATGTTATCATATCCAATTGTGTAATCAACCTCTCTCTAGATAAAAAACAAGTATTTAAAGAAGCTTTTCGAGTACTTAAGCCAGGAGGAAGATTATCAATGTCCGATGTTGTTGCAACAGCTGAAATACCTCAAAAGATTAAACAGGATTTGGAATTAATTGCAAGTTGCATTGGTGGAGCGGAATATTATGAAGACATTAAAGAAATGATGCATGGTGTAGGTTTCAAGGATATCCATATGACACCAAAGGATAATAGTAGAGAAATCATAAAGTCATGGACACCGGAAAAGAATATTGAAGATTTTGTTGCATCTTATATAATAGAGGCCATAAAGTAAAACAAAATATGAGTAATAAAAAATTACTACGATACATAATGTGTTGTAGTCATTTTTATTACTAAAGGATATTAAGGCCACTGAGGAATTGACAGCATATTCTTAAATATGGTAATTTTAGGTTACAAGGTTTTCATAGAAAATAATTATACTGTGTAGCAGTATAGTGATTTTATGAGGAGGTCTAATATGTCAAAATTAGTATTTGTATTAATCAGTATTGTCGCACTTTTGGTTTTATTTATATTAGGTTCGTTTATAGCTAAATCTCTATTTAACCAAAGTGTAGAAAAGGAAGTTGAAGTGTTTTTTAGCAAGGTAGAAAACAAGGGTAAAATTGTGACTAAAGCTGATATAGAAGGGTTACCAGAAAGTGTTCAAAAGTGGCTTGAATACTCGGGAGTTGTTGGAAAGGAAAGGATAACATCTGTTCGTTTAAAACAAAAAGCAGATATGAGATTGGCAAAAGATAAGTCATGGATGCCAGTTCAAGCAGAACAATATTTCACCTCAGAAGAACCGGGTTTTATCTGGAAGGCAAATATTAAGGCAGCTCCTCTAATCCACATTGTAGGAAGAGATAAATATGAGGATGGAAAGGGAAATATGCTCATTAAAGTTCTTTCATTATTTACTGTTGCAGATTCCAAGGGGGAAGAAACGGATCAAGGTACTTTGTTAAGATATCTTGCTGAGACTATATGGTTTCCTAGTGCAGCTTTAAATGAATACTTAATATGGGAAGAAATAGATGCAAATAATGTTATAGCAACTATGACCTACGGAGAGATAACGGCTTCAGGAATATTTACCTTTAATGATAAGGACGAGGTTATTAATTTCGAGGCAGAGAGGTACGGAGAATTTGATGGAGAAACTAGATTAGAGACATGGTCAATTCCCCTTCGAGATTATAAAGAATTTGAAGGAATAAGGGTTCCTACTAAAGGGGACGTAACTTGGAAGTTAGATACTGGAGATTTTAATTGGTTTAATTTTGAAGTTACTGAAATCGAATACAATAAACCGGTACCATATTAGTATTATTTGATTAAAAACTATATGATGATTTTTAATAGTATGGTACTTATTATACGTCTATTTATAATAAATTTTTTGCCATTTTTTTGACTTAAATCTTTTAAATATTAGAAGGGTACGTATGGAAATATCTATTAACATACCAATCCAAAAGCCTATTAAACCATAGCCTAAATAATACCCAAAGAATAAACTAGATAGTAATCTTCCAGCCCAATTACCAATTATCGTAGTATACATGGTAAATCTAGTATCACCAGCACCCCTTAAGGCACCAGATAGTACTATATAAACTGCAAATATTGGTTGTATTCCTATTACCATTCTTACCACCGGCCTTGATAGTTCTATAACTTCAAGATTATTAGAATATAGCCCAATGATAGGGTCTACAAATATGAACATAGGAATAGATAAAATAGACATTAAAACAATGGTTATTAAAGTAGTTTGCTTACCATATTCTGTTGCTAAATCTTTCCTATCAGCACCTAAACTTTGACCTACTAGAGTTGTGGCAGCTAGACCAAACCCAAAACCTACCATCATAGGTAATGAGTTAATATTCATTGTTACGGCATTCGCTGCAATGGTAATTGTTCCCAAACCTGAAACCAAAATGGTATATATAACTTGACTTCCTTGTCTTGCTAACTGCTCAATTGATGCTGGAATTCCTATATTTAAAATTTCCTTTACTGTTTTCCAATGGATTCTCCATCTTACTTTTTTAAAATCTATTTTAATAAGGGTTTTTTTACCTAATAAAATATAAACCCCTACTAAAAAGCTAAGTACTCTTCCTAAACCAGTACCGATAGCAGCACCTGTTACTCCTAATTCCGGGAAAAATCCTATACCAAAAATGAATAAATAATTACCAAGGACATTTACTATATTAGTTATTATCATTATATATAAGGGGGTCTTCATATCTCCTAGACCTTGGAGTATAGAGTTAAGCATCATAGTTGGTAAGGCGAAAATCATAGAAGTAAATACTATTTTCAAGTAAATATTTCCTTCATTTAGTATAAAGGGGTCTACTTCATCCATTAATATCATCATCATTCTTAAAATATCCTTAGCAAAAATGAAACCTATAATAGCTATAATACCTGATAATACAAGCCCCGATAAAAGAGATTGAATTATTATATTGTCAGTTTTTATAGAATCTTCGGCTCCTTTATATCTTGCTACTAAGGCGGTAGATCCAATAGTTAGAGCTGAAAGTACACCAATAGTAATAAATATGAATCTGTTACTTATATCTACTGTGGCCAAGGCATGAGCACCTAATTGACCTACCATAATAATATCTATTATTCCTACCATACTTTGCAAAAACATACGCAATGCAGCGGGCCAGGCTAAATGTAATATATTCCTTCTCATTTTTTTTGAGTTTAAATCCTTGGATAAATCAAGCATAAATTAGCTCCTTGGATATGTAATTGTATAATTATGATATTTTAGAAGAATATTATTTCGTGACTAGAACAGTTTATCATAAAATTTCAAATAGGTCATTTCAAGAACAAGAGGAAACTGTTCGTGGCGAACAAAACCTCCCATAGTTGCAGGATGAAGCAAACGAATCGACCCCTAATTACGGCCCTATGAAATGAGAGTAAAGATAAAAGTTTACCTGAATATAGAAGTGAAATATGGATACCTATTATGAAAAAAAAGTAATAGTTAATGCTTAAAAGCAGTTAAATTTTATCAATAAGGAAAATTATAGGATCAGAAGGATATTAACAAAGGAACTATTTAAAAAACTTAGATTCTCAATAAAACCATTCTTTCATATCCTTTATTTCAATCATGTGAGAAACTTCTCCCGTGATTGAATTTTTTTTGAAAATCGGAGACGATTCAATCCTTTCCAATGGGTAAATGATCCTAATAGAAAAATGGATTATTATGATTCCGCTATGCTAATGAGTATTGCATCTTATTCTGAAGCACTCTTAAGGGTTTTCCTGTGGCAGCAGGCAGGATAGAAGGGGTTGTACGCATTCTGAAAAATCCATTACATTTTATATTTTTTGTATTATTAATATTTAAATCATATCTTATATGGGTATAAATAAACTAAATAAATATAAAAAAGGATGATGAATATGAAAGCATTTCATGATAAGCCAAATATATATGTGACACAAATAGTATTACGAGTAGAAAACTTAGAAAGGTCATTAGATTTTTATAAGTCTATAATGGGCTTTAAAATATTAGAAGAAAAGGAAAAAGAAGTAATGTTAAGTGTTGACGGATTAACCCCGCTATTAACTCTAATGCAGCCTAAGGATGTTATAGAGAAGATACCAAAGAGAACTGGATTATATCATTTCGCTATTTTATTGCCAAATAGGTTTGAACTAGGATTATTTTTGAAAAGCCTTGGAGAAAAGAGTTACCCAATAGTAGGAGGCTCAAATCATGGAGTCAGTGAAGCAATATATCTACAGGACCCTGATGATAACGGTATAGAGGTATATGCTGACATTGACAGTAGCAAATGGGCATGGGAAAATGAAGAAGTAGAAATGATAAGTATTCCTTTAGATTACAATAATCTTTTAGAAGAAACGGGAAATGATAAATGGAAGGAAATGCCTAAAGATACTAGAATAGGTCATATCCATCTTCATGTTTCGGATTTAGTTAAAGCCCAAAAATTTTATGTTGAGGGCTTAGGCTTTGATGTAGTCATGGAAATGGGAAAATCAGCTTTATTCTTATCATCAGGTAGATATCATCATCATATAGGGCTAAATATTTGGAATGGGGTTGGAGTAGATTCCTTGCCAGAAAATGCATCGGGAATGGAGTACTATACCATAATATTTCCCGATGAAGACACAAGAAAAGATGTTGTTGACAGATTAAGAAAGCTAGAATATCAAGTTATGGAAGAAGAGCTTGATGCGTATACTAGAGATCCTTCGGGGAATCTAATAAAACTAATAGTATAGGTGAAGTATATGAAAAATCAACTTCATATTCTAACATTAATGCTAATGATTATTGTATCCGGTGTGTTGGTTGTAGTAGTATGTCACCATCACGACAAAGTATCCTTTAATATTTCCTGTACTACAAGCTTACTTGAAAGTAAGACAATTGAAACACCAGGACCAGGATGAACGGAACTCCCTACAAAATATAGATTTTTCACGGTTTCTGATTTTAAATGGGGTCTAAAATAATTTGTTTGTGTTAGTGTAGGACTTAGACCAAATGCAGTACCACCATATGAGTTAAAGCTATTCTTCAAATTTTTTGGCGTAAAATAGCTTTCATATACAATATTTTCTTCTATATCCTTTAGCCCTTTAATATTTTTAAGAGCAGAAATAGTTTTGTTTCTTAAAAAATTAATCGTGTTTTTATCCCAGGTTATATTATTAAATAATAGATTTGGTACTCGTACTACTATACTTAAGCATTCACCATTGATTTTTATCATGCTACTGTCAATTTTAGTAGGACAATATATATAAAAAGAAGGGTCTACTGGTAAATGACCTGTAAAAGCAAAATTAATATTCTTCTTAAAATCAACATTTAAATATAGGCTATGAACTGGAAGCTGAGGATATTTTTTCTTTAAACCCAAATAAATAATAAAGGTTGAGCAAGTGTATTTCATTTTTTCTAATTTACTAGTTGTATATTTTCCTTTGTAGATATCACTTTTTATAAGACTATCCATTGTATAGGGAAAATCAGCATTACTTATCACTATATCACCAAAAACCTTTTCTTCACCTTTAGATTTTATACCAACAGCTCTACCATCAGAAATCAAAATTTCATCCACGATATAATTTGTTATAATTTCTCCCCCAAAGTGGTAAATAACTTTTTCTAGGGCCTTAACATATGAGTACATTCCACCTTTTAAATGCCACAGACCATATAACTGAGATACTATAGGAACTAAAGTATAAATACTAGGTCCATCAAAGGGAGATATCCCTACGTATAAAGCCTGATAGCTTAAGAAATTTTGCAATTTTTCATCTTTAATATACTTTGAAATTAACTGATATGAGGTAGAAAATGCTTTGGTTTTAATGGAACTGATTAAGGATGAAGGTTTAAAAAAATCAACAGGATCCTCAAAGGTCTTTTGTAAAAAATGATCATTTGCAATAATATATCGTTCATATACTTCTGATAAAAATTTTATGTATCCAATAGAATCCTCTGTTGAAATTGATTCTAAGGTGTTGATTAATGATACTAAATCCCTTGTAAAATCATAATGAGTTCCATCAGGGTAAAAGGAACGATAAGTAGGATCAACCTTAATAAACTCTAAATAGTCCCTATAATTTAAATTTGCATAGCTAAAAATCTCCTCATAAATTTCTCTGTTCATTAAAATTGAAGCTGTTAAATCGAAGGTGAAGGGTTCATGAACTAATTGATTTGTTCTACCACCGATAGTTTTTTCTTTTTCATAAATTTTAACTTCGTATCCCTTACTAAGTAATCTTACAGCTGTAGATAAACCACCTATACCTGAACCAATAATCAACGCTAATTTTTTCATTGTTTCACCCCAATTATGGAATATATATAAAGTTATTATTAGCGTTATCTTTTGAGTTATTCTTTTATAAAATAGAAAAACATTAGTAATGATATTATAAAAGGGTATATAATGATTGATAGAGACAGGACCCAGGTATATTATCTATTGATAAAGAAGGAGAGATATTAATATGCATAAGTTTAATCCTAAGAATAATAGTAAGTTAGATAATCCTAAAAGAAGACAGATGATGCCACCATCACTTATCCTTGAAAAGCTTGGTCTAAGTAAAGATGATGATATGGCTGACATTGGTTGTGGAATAGGGTATTTTACACTTCCAGCAGCAAGAATGATTCATCCTGAAAATAAGGTTTATGCCCTTGATATTATGAATGAAATGCTAGATGAAGTGAAGGCAAGATATGAAAAAGAAAAAATAAATAATATAACTTTAATGCAGACTTTAGAATACGATTTAAAGCTTGAAGATGAGAAGGTAAGCTTTGCTCTTTTGGTAAATGTTCTTCACGAGGTTGATGATAAACCTCGTATGCTTAAAGAAATTCAAAGAATATTAAAAAACAATGGGCGTATTGCATTAATAGAATTTGATAAAAGACAAACAGAGTCTGGCCCTCCTGTTGAGCACCGTATAGAACAGGATGAAGCCCTTAAGTTATTAGAAAAGGCGGGATTTCAGATTAGTAAAAAACAAGAATTTGCAGACACATTTTATGCAATAACAGCAATTAAAACTAAGAAGTAATGTAAATGAATAATTCAAGTCTTCTCCCTTATGGTTTTTATCTGGATAGATAAAAACTGGTAAAATATGGACGTGGTATAAATTATGAAATAATAATGGAAGACTATATATATCTTCATGGGAATCTCTCCTTTGTGATTTGATCGTCACTTTGAGATTCCCATTTTTATGCTTTTTGGTAAATGTAAGACAAACTAATGAACAGCCTGAAAGTGAAAAATCAGAATATGACATTATCTATGGAGATATCTTTTTTCATGAAAAAATAAACCTATATCTATATGGATTTTTATTAGTTAGAAAACGTCGGGATAGGTCATATAGCTATATTGTCTGATATTTCAGATAATTACGTCTCCTTAAGTCCATTTTAGTCTTTTTAAGTCTTGCATAAAATATATTTAATAATAAGTAACAAAAAAGAATAAGGGGGAAGTTGTATATGAAGAAAATTCAACTTACTACAAAGATTTTTATCGGACTAATTCTTGGTATTATCGTGGGTATGCTACTTCAAGGTACACCTGAAATTGCACAAAGCTATATTAAACCATTTGGTACACTGTTCTTAAACATGATTAAAATGATAATTGTACCTCTAGTATTTTCATCACTAGTAGTAGGTGCAGCGAGTATTGGAGATCCAAAGTCATTGGGAAGAATTGGAGGCAAGACCCTCGGTTACTATTTGATAACGACGTCTATTGCTGTAACCATTGGATTAGCTTTAGCAATAATATTAAAACCAGGCATGGGATTGGTTATACCCTTAAATGCTACAGCAGAAGTTGCAGAAGCGCCATCAATTATTGAAACATTATTAAATATGATTCCGAGTAATCCATTAAAAGGCCTTGTTGATGGAAATATTCTTCAAGTCATTACCTTTGCGTTATTCCTTGGTATTGGATGCACTGCTTTACCTAAAGAAAAATCAGCTCCTTTTATCAAATTTTTCGAAAGTTTATC
>SWCB01016505.1_pt1 | contig 10127 bp, 10 predicted proteins | sample 4692901 | NCBI WGS metagenome assembly SWCB01 (sample SAMN10267276, study PRJNA491770) | bioreactor metagenome | isolation source: DHS bioreactor inoculated with subseafloor sediment | place: Japan: off Shimokita Peninsula | collected 2006-08
ATGAAGTTCAGTGTACTTGGCTAGTTGGTCATGGTGCAACTTATGTTAGACGTTACAACCTTCATCTTAGCCCTAATCTTTATGGTTTGTTCTTCGGCAAGTGGCCGCTTTTTTAATATCTTGTCAGTCGAAATGCAGTGAGCCTCGTTTGTCGGTTATTGCTGTTCAAATAGTATGTCACTAAATTCATTGCCAAGTAGGCAGGGTAATTCTTCAATATTCGCGTGCCGCAACAAAAACTCTCATCTATATTGTGTTTGGCTTCAGCGTTTACTAAGTCGCTTTAGGTGATAATCCACTCTGTGATTATTGAGTACCGTTGAGTGAATCGCAAAAGAGAAAAGGAGAGTTGTTGTTGAAAGTTATACGCTGTAATTTAGTTCTAAGTTATTGAGTTATATCGGTTGTAACAAAAACATGAAGTTGACACGTTTTACTCCGCAGTTTTGGTATGGAGTTTAGTGCGCTTGGTGAGTTCGCCGTGGTGCAACTTATGTTAGACGTTATACCTGGGTATGTTATCTCGCCGTCATTGAAATTATAAAATATAAGGATGAAATGTGTTTCTGAGCATCTTAGACTTTTTGTTCACAATTGGTGGTATTGGTGTTTTGATTTCGGTCATCTCTTTCATCTCTATGATGATATTTGTAAAACGCCTGAACCCTAGAATTATTCTTGGTATGGTTGCTATCTTCATAGTGACACTTTCAGTTACCTTTACTTTTCCAAGTGTTGCTCGTTCTGAGTTACGTGAGAAGCTCACACAAGAAATTATCAGCTCAACATCAGAAGAACATATCAACAACGATGAGATTGTGGCAGCACTAAAAAAGATATCATATGTTCTGGGTACAAACTCACATTCACTTGAACGATTTGGCTTTAAAATTCAAACCTCTGAAGAGGTAATATATCTAGAATTAGCTAGAGATTCTAACGATAGTAAAACATATTGGGTTTACTATCCTAAGTACCGTGCTGGACAGGTAAATGACATAGGCAAAGTTAGATTAAAATAGCGTATATCACTGAGTGGTATAACAAAAACATCAAGTTGACACGTTTTACTGCGCAGTTTTGGTATGAAGTTCGGTGCGCTTGGTGAGTTAGTCGTGGTGCAACTTATGTTAGACGTTACAACCTTCATCTTAGCCCTAATCTTTATGGTTTGTTCTTCGGCAAGTGGTCGCTCTTTTAATCTCTTGTCAGTCGAAATGCAGTGAGTTTCATTTGTCGGTTATTGCGATTCAAGGCTTGGTGTATATAAGGCTTTCTTGCCAATTACCCATAGTGCTCAATAAGTTCTTTGGCCGCAATTTTTCACTGATGTTGTTTGTTATTACGTTGGTTGCGGTTCAATATTGTTGCTCTAAATTCATTGCCAAGTGTGCAGTATAATTCTTCAATCTTCGCGTGCCGCAACAAAAGTTCTCATCTGTGTTGTGTTTGGCTTCAGCGTTTACTAGGTCGCTTCAATTGATAATTTGGCTTGTGATTATTGAGTAGCGTTGAGTCAATCGCAAAAGAGAAAAGGTGAGTTGTTGTTGAAAGTTATGCGCTGCATTATGGCTTTAAATTATTGAATTGTATCGGTTATAACAAGGGTGTCAAGTTGACACGTTTTACTCCGCAGTTTTAGTATGGAGTTCAGTGTTCTTGGTGAGTTAGCCGTGGTGCAACTCATGTTAGACGTTAACTGTTTTTTGTAAGTTGAGTGTTCATTAAGGAAAATCATGAAATCTTTGATCTTATCTCTATCATTGTTTTTGTTTGGCTGTACTGCAACACAGATTCAATATGCACCGAATTCAGTTGAAAATAAGGCTCTTGCAACTCAGATTATCGAACAAGTAATAATGGAACAACCTTTAAAGTATCGTCCAGAAGGTACATTAATAACTGATGAATATTTGGCTTTTGGAGAGGGCTTTGTTTCTAAAGGATCAACAGTTTCTAATGCTCTTCTTGTGACTGATAATTCAGCTGTCACAATTGGCTCAACAAAAGTGGAAAGTAAGAATATTGCATCTAGGTTATATTTTAATTCATTAACTGGAATGGATCTTTTTCATAAAAGAGATTGGTATATTGTCCAGTTACGTAATGACGAAAATCGTATAGTTAGACGCTTTTACACTCGAAATCAAAATAAAGCCGAGAGATTTATTGATGCCATGAGCTTGTATATATCAACCTCAAAGGATTTTGGTGGCTTATAAACAGTTAACAAAAACATCAAGTTGACACGTTTTACTCCGCAGTTTTGGTATGGAGTCCAGTGTGCTTGGTGAGTTAGCCGTGGTGCAACTTATGTTAGACGTTATGCATCCAAGCGTTCTAATCGTCTCTCGTTTCATATGGGGCTGTAATTATTTGATATTATGTCATGTTGGAGTGTTTTTTGTAAAAGTACTGTCTAAAAAATCGAACACCGTAGCTTCTTAGGCAATGCAGTTTGGTGCGAATGAACTAAGGTTGAACGTAAGTATTTATGTGAAAATTAAGTTTGGAGATGGCCATGAATGAAGTAGTCGACGTAAAAGATTTATCAATAGGTGATATTTTTCGTTCTATAAAGAGACTAAAACTCTCATCGGCGATTTGGATAGTTACATCATTTATAGTTCTAATTTCTGGTGCATTTAGTGCGGGAGCATCTAATAGTTATTTTTCACAAAAAAAGCAAGTTTTCACGCCGTTATTCACGGAAAATTTTGTGGATAGGGAGTCTGTTTTATTGCTGTTACCTGAAATATTGGAAGAGGCTCCAGATGGTCTCGAAACGGATGCTGAAGCAATGGCATCTCTCTTATGGCAATTGAAATCTCAAGATGGCTATGCTCAATTTCTTTCTGGTAATCAATATGTGTCAGTTCAAATAAGCTATACAGATAATAATTTTAATTTCAAATGGGATAGTGGTAAGAGCGTAATACCTAAAATATTAAATAGATTATCTATACCTGTGGATGAGTTGACACTCGCACAGTTGAATGCAGAACTCAACTTAGTCGGTGTCGCATGGTTGCCTGATAATAATCAAATTGTTCGTGATATTGATGGTGGTTTAGCTTTGGTTGGTAAAGAGTAATGCTTAAAAGTATCATCGACTTCAGTTGATACTTTATAGTACATCTCATATTTTAAAATTAGTTTACTTCACTGTAGCCAGCAGACTTAGGTGGGTTGTGGTTTTAACATATATATATCCTTTTATGTTTGATCGTTGTTTTTCGTATTCCATGTTTTCAGCAGAACGGTTTCTTTGATACCTACTTTTTAATATAAGCAAGTTACATTGTTTCTTAGGGCAAAGTTAGTAAAAAGAGATGCATAACACATATGAGCCTTCGGGCGTCAAGCGGCAAAGTGAATCCTATCGACCGCGTTAGCGGTCGACTAAAAGTCGATTAACAAGTGCGTCCTCTTCGTTAGTCAGAGTAGCCTTCAAGTCACGCTTGCGGCAAACACATATTGAGGATCTCTTACGCAGTCTCAACTGCTGCCTGTTTAGTTGCAGTCCATTGCGGTGAAACAGGGTCGCTAGACATTTATCGGTTAACCCACATCTGGCACTATTCAAAGAGTGATGGTTACGAAATTCGTACCAGTTAGTTTCAGGCTCAGTGCGGGTGCAAACGTTCTTGTTAATCGTATTAATGCACGTCAGTGAAAGGGCTAATCAAAGCATCGTGCTCTGGTTTATTGGTACACGCGTCAGTTGTAAGGTAATGGTCTTATCTCATGGTTTAATGACAGCGATTCGTACTCGACCATATTGGCACAGTTAGACGATGAGCCTCTTTCACTGCGTGGCTAACGCTTCATAAATTGATCTTCATTGAATAATGTTTTGTTCCTTAACATGAAGTAAACACATCGCCCCAGCTTGTGAGCGAGTACAGATAAGGCTTTCGACTTTGGCATTCTGCGTTGAAGTTTGGCTAAATAGCGTTGGGCATCATCATTACCTCGAAGATAAAGTACGGAAGCTTCTGAGAATGCCCACTTAAGATGAGCATTTCCAATTTTGGCACCTGAAGTGCCATAGATTTTACCTGCTGATTCAGCTTTGCATTTGACTAGGCGAGAGTAAGAGGCAAACTTCTGTACTGATTCAAAGCGTTGGATATCACCTATTTCATAGAGAATGGTGAGGGCGAGTATTTTACCGACCCCTTTGATAGATTTGAGTAAATGGTATTCACGATAGAAGTGTTTGATGGCATGATTTTCCACCTGTTTTTCTATCTGTCGAAGTTCTCTATCGTAATGTTCAACGAGGTTTAAATCGAGATTAATATTAGCTTGAACGTATTTATCTTCAAAGGTCCCTCGTAGCGCATCTCGTGCCTGGCTATAGCGAAGATTTGTTCCATGAGCTGGTAAGTTATATTGACTCAAAGTATTACTGACGTGTGCTTTGAGCATTGCGCCATGACGAATAATCTTCATCCGGCGACGTAATAAGTCACGTGTAGCACGCATTGATTTAGGGTAATGATAGGTGACAGGGAATGTACCACCACGAAGAAGTTTGGCTATTTTAAAGGAATCAATTTTGTCGGTTTTCGCTTTACCGCCGTGAATAGCTTTCATGTACAAAGCATGTCCGAGAATGAAGTCTACCGCATTATCTTCGCACCAGTCGGCTACCCAATACCAACAATGCATACATTCAACGCCGACAATAATATTCCCGATATAGGGTTCAAGTATTCTCATTAAATGTTCGGGTGAGGCTTTAATCTCTCGATGGACACATATTTCACCATCATGGTTGATGATGCAGACATATAAAGAACGGGCATGGAGATCTATACCGCAGTAATAAGGATGGTTCTTCGTATAAAATTGCATATGAGTCTTCTCCGTATATTTGGTTTAGTCGCCTTCCAGCATACTCCTTTGGGGCATGTTGTCGGAGAAGGCTCAATAAGTATCAAAGCAATCGTAGCGACTGCTTACACTCGGCAGTTTGAGTTTAAATTCCGTTCTGTGGTTACGATGTTCTATTTGAGTGTTGTGTAAAGCAGCGCCACATTGCAGGCGTTATGTATTTGAGGAAATAATGGACATATTCGTTAAAAATGGAATTTTGGCATTAGCTAACGTTGTTGAATGTGACAGAGCTGGCTGGATTCAAGGGCATGTGGGATCATCTTTACTTGCAGGTTCTGCATTGCTAAAAAGTGGTGTTTTATCTGAAGCATCTTATGATAGTTTGCAATCTAGACTGCAAAAGCAAATTGAAAAGTATGAACATCTTCTTAAGCCACTAGAATCAAGTCAATTGACATCAGATTATACAGCTATTCTCAATGCTATAGCGCAGAATACGTGTCAATTAAGTCGCTCTGGTCATGGTGTTATATATGGAGCACTGTTTCTTAAAGCAATATCAACCAATGATATTAATGTAAGTGAAATAGCCGTATTAAATATCGCCAAGCTCATAGTGAATTGTACGGAAGATAATTGGGGGCGTTATTTTGGTTTAGTCGATTACCGTCAATATAAGCTTTCCGACATAACAGAAATAGACATTAGTACTTTATGTGCATTGGCGGTTACACGAAGTTCTAGCAATGTATATCTTGATACTAGTGATCATTTTTTTGCAGGTGAAAAGATTCATGGCATTACACATGCGCATGCTGTTTTTCTGCTAAATGAACTTGGTTATACCGACTTAGCAAGAAAGGCCGCACTGCAACTATTTATCCAACTTGACCTTAACGATTTAAAGCCTGATTCAGGGTTACAGTCAGCCCAACCAAAGAGCTTTGAATTATCAGACCCGATGGTATGGGGTGTTGGCTTCAAAGATGAGCATCAAATAAAGCTTGCGCAAAGCTACTCAGAATTATCCACCGAACTAAATATTCAGCTTTCAGAACTGGATTATTTATGGGGTGCGGTTAATTAAATACATAACAAAAACATCAAGTTGACACGTTTTACTCCGCAGTTTTGGTATGGGGTTTGGCGTGCTTGGTGAGTTAGCCGTGGTGCAACTTATGTTAGACGTTAACTGCAATTATTTGGAGGTTCAGTGGAATCTGCGTTAGCACTAATTTTGGATAAGATACCTAGTTGGCTTATTTGGTTTATACCAATAGCATGGCTTATCCCAAAGGTTTTTGGGTTACGTATCGTGAGAAGAACTCATGGTGGTGTAAAGTTTACAAATATTATCTGCTGGCGAGATTTTTCTAAGCGCTCTGAGTGGTCATTGTTGCCACCATTCGTACCGCATGAAGATGCTAGCGTTCTCGAGATTAAGCCTGGTGTTTGTATTTACAATAAATTACTTACAGATATCGAGTTATATCCAACAGCTCGGCAAACTACCAACTTACAGTATCAGGCATTAGTAACCAAAGATAATAGGTCTATCGCAGTGAGTACCATCATTACTTATGAGGTTGCCGACATAGTGAAAGCCTATGGTGAGACTTGGGGTGTGGAAGACCTAATAAAAGATACATCACTAGCTAAAGTACGCCAACTGCTTACATCAATGGCATATGACGACATAATTAAAAATCAGTCGCAGATAGATGATGACTTATCAGTTGAGTTAAAAATGGAACTGAGTCGTTATGGCGTAGAAGTAATAAAAGCGTATTTTACTGACCTAGCGCCATCAGGAAATACGTTTTTTATGAACTCTGAAAATTCAAACTTAATACCAATGCCTGAAAACAACTAAGGTTCGATAGGTAATTACAGTTAACAAAAACATTAAGTTGACACGTTTTACTCCGCAGTTTTGGTATGAAGTATTGTGTGCTTTGTGAGTTAGTTGTGGTGCAACTTATGTTAGACGTTATAAATATTGGTCACTAAAGTGAAATTTAATTAAAGTAAATAATAGGAATGTAATATGTTTAAAAGACTTTTTTTGATAAGCGTTGGTATTTCAGCCTTACTTATTTCGGGGTGTGCAACTGTTTTAACCGCGGAAGAAACTGCGCCAAATATTAAAACAATTTCGCCGCAAGATAGTATGTCACTCGCAGTCTTGGATAAAAGAAAATATGTTGTAAGTGAGGATAAAACGGCCGATTTTGAAGGGGTTATACGTAGTGGATTAGGGATTCCTTATACATATGGAACACCGACGAAAGAAGTAATGTCTGTATATTTAAGTAACCGCTTATCTGTTGGCTTTGAAAATCACGGTATTAAAGTAACAGTCGTAGAAACTGAACCTAAAATGTCAGTAAATAGTGTCGTTGACAATTTAGCAAAAAATGACCTTATATCAATTTTAATTGTCTTGAATGAATGGAAATATGATTTCCACACATTTACCGACAACTCATGGTATGACATGGATATAATAGTTATCGATGGTATCGGTAACAAGAAGCTAGTAAAAAACTTTAAAGGTGAAAATGACGTACCTGATGGAGGATTAATATCTAATGAAATGCAGTTAATATATAAACAGCGTTTCGAAAATGCATTTTCTGATCCTGAGGTAGTCGAATCTTTACATCATTAACTAGATATTTATAACAAAAACATCAAGTTGACGCATTTTACTCCGCAGTTTTGGTATGGGGTTTAGTGTGCTTGGTTAGTTAGTCGTGGCGCAACTTATGTTTGGCGTTATAACTTGAAAGGAGAAACTTTTTGGAAATTGGTTTTAATAAGAGAAAAATACTTAATTTAATTGTTTGCCATATTGGATTGCTAGTTATTTTTGATGTTGTATACATATTATGGTCAATACGTTCTGGGTATGGACTTTTGAATGAGATTTTACCAATTGCAATATTAGCAAGTATTAGTTTGGCAACAATAGTTGGCATCAATTGTATGAAACTTAAATTTAAGGGTAATGTACTGGAAATAAGCGAAAAAGGCATTTTATTTAATACACCTTCACATGTTATAGCTAATATTAAGTGGGAAGATATAACAACCGTAAAGTGTGCTCCGTCATCTCAGGTTCCTTTAAAAGTCTATGTTCATAACACTAATGATTATATTAAAAACTACCATGGGATTACAAAAATTTATGCTTTAACCCTAAAGGCATTACGCGGAACTCCTTTTATCATAGAGATGTACCCACTAAATATTAGCCCGTACGAGCTTCAAACTAAGGTCTCAAGTTATTTGCTTGCAAAGTAGAATAAACCTTAAATTTAGTAGCATCTGATTTTTTACATCTGTGATGTACAAAAGTTATAACAAAAACATCAAGTTGACACGTCTTACTCCGCAGTTTTGGTATAAAGTTCGGTGTGCTTGGTGAGTTAGCTGTGGTGCAACTTATGTTCGGCGTTATATCTCAAGGTACAGATGTAATAGGAGATCCTTGTATTCAATCTGTTGATTCCGATCATAAAGAAAAAGCCCAAAGGGTGAGATTAAAGTATTTTCATGCAACGTTAACGGCTTAGTGCATTCGCATTCGGTTAAGACGTGGCTTGAAACGTAATGCACTAAGACCGTTAACAATAAGCGATATTTTAACTCAACTCTTCATTTTGGGGTTCTTTTCATAAGAAATGGCACAATTGATTATATATGAGGGCTTCTTTCAATGAAGTGGCTTGAAATATAACAAGGGAATCATACCGATCCCTTCTTCATGTTATTAATGATTATTATAATTTAGTGATTATGGTGGAATTTCAGGGTTATTCTGTAGGGACAGTATATTCCTGATCGTTAAACTAATTTAAGGGGTTACCCGTGAAAATTGATTATGAATATATCAAACTAATATTAACGGCATTTACTGAGTCGAATAATCCATGCCCGTTAATTTCTGAAGTTGCAGATAAAACTGAAGGGGTTGATAACAAATTTGCATTTCATTTGAATGTCTTATTTGATTATCGTTTTATTGAAATTAAAAATAAAACCAACTCTCTTTCTTTTGATTATGATGAAGAAGGTTCTCTTGACGGTTGGTGTGATTTCAATTTTAGGCTAACAGCTCAAGGGCATGAGTTTTACTCAACATTACAACAAAAAGAATTTTGGTCTGTAGTTAAAAGTGATCTGAAAGATAATTCTATTGATACTGTTTGGAAGGTTGGAAAAGACGTCTTGTCTAAAATCGCAACAAAGAAAGCAGAGAAATTAATATTTGGTTGATAAGTTGGTTTAACAAGAACATCAAGTTGACACATTTTACTCCGCAGTTTTGGTATGGGGTTCGGTGTGCTTGGTGAGTTCATTGTGGTGCAACTTATGTTCAGCGTTATAAATCTAGGAGAAGTAGTGAGTACATCAAAGAGTTCATTCATTGTTGATTTTTGGGAGACTATATTCAGGTATTTGGGGAAAGTATCTGTATTTAATCTAGTTAGACGTATTTTTCCTAGCACTAAAACTGGGTTATTTTCAGAATGCTGGGCATTAGCTCATGTTTTTTTAGCGATACTTTCTGTTCCTGCTGTCATCTATATAAAAAATGACCATATTGGTTTTGCTATAGCTATTTATGCACTGCTACGAGTGTTTGAAGTCGTAGTATATCAAATGAACGTATTGTTATTTGATGAATATAGATCAACTAAATCCGGTGTCAAATATGCGTTGCACGGATATAGAAGAATAATAATTCTACTAATTCAAAATTATTTTGAAATCATATTTTGGTTCTCCGCACAGTATGTATTTTTCCATCACTTATTTAAATTCACAGTTTCTGGATCTCATGAGAGTATTTTAGGTGCTGTTTATACGAGCTTTGTTGTAATGACAAGCTTCGGTTTTTATAACGTTACCCCTCTTGGAGTTATGGCTTACTCGTTGGTTATTGGTCAGGCTATGATCGGATTGTTTATGACTTTACTAAGTTTAGCTAGATTTATTGCATTAATTCCAACGCCTGATTCAATGGATGAAACAGAGCAAACGAACAAAGATTTATAACAAAAACATCAAGTTGACACGTTTTGCTCCACGGTTTTGGTATGAAGTTCGGTGTGCTTGGTAGGTTAGCCGTGGTGCAACTTATGTTAGACGTTATATAAATTTAGGAGTATTCAATAAATGATGGAATCAAATGTATTTGAGCGTAAAGATCCTTTCGCTACACAAATCAGTTCAAGGCTTTATAACTTAACTATAGGTGCAGTTCTATGCTGGGG
>SWCB01004093.1_pt1 | contig 10122 bp, 10 predicted proteins | sample 4692901 | NCBI WGS metagenome assembly SWCB01 (sample SAMN10267276, study PRJNA491770) | bioreactor metagenome | isolation source: DHS bioreactor inoculated with subseafloor sediment | place: Japan: off Shimokita Peninsula | collected 2006-08
ACATTCTTTGTCGGTGCGAGAACGAGCAAACGCTTCTGGATCAGCAATTCCCCACTCTATCGCAACACTCAAATGCTTCTCGTAGCTCACGGTAACATAAGGTGCTAGTACTTCATCAATACGGTTTATAGTTGTACCGCCATAAATATGGCTAGCAACTTGAGCAATAATTTGGGCGGTAACCGCTGTAGCCGTTGAAATTGATTTAGGAGTATCAATTTCAGCGTTACCCATTTTAAAACCATGCGTCAACATGCCATCAAGATCGATCAACATACAGTTGAACATAGGAAAAAACGGTGAATAATCTAGATCATGATAGTGAATATCGCCCTGCTCGTGTGCCATTACAATGTCACGAGGCAATAAATGTTGCTTAGCGTAATGCTTTGCCACAATACCCGCTAGCAAATCACGCTGAGTAGGAATCACTTTACTGTCTTTGTTTGCGTTCTCATTTAATAACGATGCATTGCTCTGTTCGATCAACCCTCGAATTTCATTATTGAGTAGGCTTTTCTTATCACGTGCAATATCACGATCGTGTCGATATTCAATATAAGCACGCGCAACCGCTTTGTGTGGGCCAACCATCAAATGGTTTTCAACTGCATCTTGAATAGCGTGAATTTCAACTTCTTCAACTGACAAAAATTGAGACAATACACCATCAGCTACAGAAGCTGCGTAGGCTTCATTCATTGCTTCTACGTCTACTTCATCAACTGACTGGGCTGCACCTAATATAGCCTCTTTAATACGTTGAGTATTGAACGGTACACGGCATCCATCACGCTTAATCACTACAGGTTTCACACAAAGCTCCTACTAACATGACACTGTCACTTAAAACACAAAATATAGGCTTTAGTGAGAGGGCAAATACAATATGTGGTGTATTAGGCGAGATTTCAGAGAAACAAACATTGATCTAAATCAGTTTATTTTGATCGTAGTACAGTGAACAAGCAATGAATTTGAACAGTGCCAAATTTTTGCATGTAACGTTTTTTACAATCATTTTTGTCAACAATTTTATTGTGTAATCTCCTCCCATTTATGAAAATAAATTCCTTGCCTTTTCCTTTATAAAGTACACTCAACTTGATAATAAATTGATAGAAGAATGTGCCATGGATGAGCAAACATTAGCTAAACAGTTAGACGACGTAACTTATAGAAACATACGGATTGGTTTTCGTTGGGCTACTACTATCTCTCTTATTTTTTTAATTATGATTATTAGTCCTATTTGGCTTAGTGGTATAAAAGAAAGCGATTTATATTTAGATCGTTCTTGGACTCAATACTCATTTCAAGCAATTGTATATTTGATAGGGATTGCTCTCTACCACCCACAATCCCCGCCTCAAGAATGGCGAAAAATAGCGATACTGTACGCGTTACTCTTTGGCACTAGCTGGGCATTAGCTATTTACCACATTGCTTTCATTGGGCAAATGTGGACCAGTGCTGAAATAGCGGCAGATTTGATCATGATGACTTCTTTATTAGGGTTCTATGCCCTCCGCCAAGCCGTTTACGCTGCAATATTTCCCGTCTTATTGGTAAGTAGTTGGGCAAACTACGTTGAAGCTGGGCATTTGCTGTTATTACCATCAGAAAAAATGCTGGCTAGCTGTATCATTGTAGAAACAGGCCGTAGAACGTTATACCGTTGGTTTTATAACAGTGTTGAAAAGGATCATGAAAATCAAAGATTGGTAAAAAAGCTTTCTGACCTAGCAACCAAAGATCAGTTAACTAACCTTTATAACAGACGATTTTTCGAATATGAAATAGATAAGCATTGCCATTTAGCAAAACGTAATCATTTACCGCTGTCTGTTATCTTAATTGATATCGACCATTTTAAACATTACAACGATAACCTTGGTCACCCTGCTGGTGATTTATGCTTAAAACGTGTTGCCCGCACCTTACAAAAAAGCCTATTACGTACATCAGACTCTGTTTCTCGCTATGGTGGTGAGGAGTTTATTATTATTCTACCCAATACCCATTTAGAAGGTGCAAAAAAAGTCGCCGAACGTATTCATCGCACCCTACAACAAGAAGCAATACCCCATCCATCTTCTAGCGTGAATAATTTCGTTACACTTAGCCAAGGTATAACGACATGGAAAACTCAAAAGGGGCCAGAGCAACTAGTGCAAGAAGCTGACGACCAACTCTACAAAGCGAAAGAAGCAGGACGCAATCAATACAAAGCAGCATAGAGACACTATACCCAAGCTACCTCAAGATGCAGGATTCAGAGTGATCTCAGCAGTGTTACTTATTTTCAACGTAGAACGACTAGGCCTATAAATAAGTGCCTTGCCTAGAGCCCAACAAATTCTCGCTGAAACGAACATCTTGAGGTAACTTGGGTATAATCACTTAAAAAGGTGAATTGACTATACTCAATAACATTACCTTATTGAGTTATCGTTCATGCTAAAAAGATTTGTCATTGCATTACTATGCTTTAATGCTTTCATTTCAACATCGTTCGCACTCGAAGTCTTTCCCATTAACAATACTAAATTTACTGGTGATCTGACTCAAATAAGCGAACATGGTGTAATCAGAATACTTGTATCTGCCGATCTTGGTTTTTACTACCTAGATAAAGGTCATCCAAAAGGTATAACCTCTGAAATGCTGCTGTTGTTTGAACAACATGTACTGACCAGCACGAAACAAAAGTTGCATTTACAAGTTATTCCCATCAACCGAGATCAATTACTTCCTGCACTTCAGGCCGGAGTCGGTGACATCGTTGCAGCAAATTTGACCATTACACGTCAACGAAAAAAAACCGTTGATTTCAGCTCTCCTATTCTTAGTAATATCAATGAAATTTTTATTACCCATACAGATAAAAGTCCTATCACTCAATTAAAAGATTTATCTAAAAAAAATGTCTGGATCAGGGCAAGCTCTAGTTACTACCGAAGTGTAAACCGCATTAACAAAAAACTCGCGAAACAAGGCCTTGAAACAATGTACGTACACTTCATTGAAGAAACGCTTCAAGACTATGAATTATTACAGATGATCCAGCAGAAAATTATCCCAATGACAGTGCTGGATAATCATAAAGCAGAGTTTTGGGATTTAGTGACTGACGATTTAAAAATGCATACTGAGTTTCCCATCAGAAAAGGGGGAGCAATTGGTTGGGCTTTTAGAAAAGACAGTCCAGAATTAGCAGAATTAGTTAACAACTTTATTGAAAAAAATCGATACGGAACTCTAAATGGTAATATTATCTTCAATCGTTATTTAAACAGTAAAGCATGGTTTCAAAAAGTGGTAAGTGCTACCAATATAGCTAAATTCAAAAAGCTTGAAAAACGATTTGTTCGTTACAGCAATATGTATGATATGAATTGGTTATTAATTGCAGCACAAGCTTTTCAAGAGTCTCAATTTGATCAGACTAAACGCTCACATGCTGGCGCTGTAGGTATTATGCAAGTTCTACCTCAAACAGCAAAAGAACCTTATATTAATATTTCAAATATCTATAACATAGATAACAACATTCATGCTGGTGTAAAATACATGGATTTCATATTGAACAGATATTACGATACAGATGACATTGACGACATGAATAAAATGTTTTTTGCTTTAGCAAGCTATAACGCGGGGCCTGGACGTATCAATAGAATGCGTAGACTTGCAAAAGAGCAAGGCTATGACAGTACAAAATGGTTTAACAATGTTGAAGTAATAACACGTAAACATGTCGGACTTGAGCCCATTACTTACGTGGGTAACATTAACCGCTATTATACTGTTTACAAACAAATATTTTCTCTACAAAATGCGACAAGTCAACAAGCTGCGTTAAGACATAAGAACTACTTATTTATACCCAGCCACTAGCTTCTATAAACGCCCTTCGACGCCACTTACAGCCTCATAGTATCAATATAAAAAAAGACATTAAAAATAGAATAACAGTCATAATGTGTTCATAAAACAATCAAAACCAAACCGATTGTGAGATCACGGTCAACCTTTCACATTACTGTCATTTTCAACCACTACAATTGAGCTTATAGATGCTTAATCAACATTTCATATGACTCAATGACGACATCTTATAATTAATGGAAGAAACATAAATAACAAGGGAGAAGATTATGGATGCTTTAAACAAAAATACTTTAGTAGTGCCGACTGAAGATGAACTCTTAGTTATTCAGCCGAATGATTTATATCTGATGCAAGATGAATACAACGAGTATGATGACGATATTATTATCTTAAATTAGTTACCATTGAATATTCAAAAAAAAGCTCGATGAATCGAGCTTTTTTATCTTTGATTCGGAATAAAACTATTCACCCATTTGCCCATTATTATAATATCGAACATCAGGAACTATATTGTGTTTATTTAATAGACGATACATAGTAGCGCGAGATACACCCAGATCTTTGGCCGCTGAGGCAACTTGACCACGGTGTGTTTCAAGTACAGCGACTAATACATCTTTTTCCGCTTCATCTTTAATATTACGCAAGCTTTGCTTAAGGTTAGATTTACTTGGCAAATCAAAATGCTCAGCTTTTACTTCGCTCCCCTCAGCAAGCAATGCTGCACGCTTTACTTGATTCATTAACTCTCTTACATTACCAGGCCAACTATAGCGTAAGAGTAACTGCTTAGAGTCTTCAGAGAAACTCGATGCTAATGTATTATATTCATTAGAAAATTGACCTAAAAACTTTTCTGCTAAAAGATAAATATCAGAACCACGCTCTCTAAGAGTTGGTACTTTAATATGGAACACATTCAAGCGATAGTAGAGCTCTTTACTAAATTCACCGTTAGCTACTGCAGTTTCAAGATCTGCACTTGATGAAACGACTATACGTATATCGCAATTTACGTCTTCATTTATAGACTCCCCTGCAGGTGCCTGTAAATATCTTAACAATTCATCTTGTAGTTCTTTTGACAATTCTTCAACATTATCGAGTAAAATAGTACCATTAAATTTGGGCTTTTCATCATCATGAAGTTTTGTTGCCGAATTTAAAAAAGCAATTTTCTCTTCATCTGATGTTAGTGAACCGCAATTAACATTAATAAAAGGTGCATTTTTACGCTTAGACAAATTATGAATTGATTTCGCGATAAGTTCTTTCCCTGTACCATTTTCACCAGTAAGAAAGACATTCACTTCTGTTGATGCTACACGTCTAACCATATCACGAAGTTGCTTCACCGATTTAGAGTCACCATACAGTCCCATATCGTGCTGTGACGTTACCTCAACCCAAGTTCTTGCTTCTATCTCAAGCATACCAAGCTGATGTCCGACAGTGTCTAAGAGTAAGGTGCTAGGGATCGGCATTGAAAAGTAATCGACACAATAATTATTAATAAACTGACAGATAACATCCGTTTCTAGCTGCTCTTTTTTAATTAGTGCAATCCAACGTACTTGCTTAGTTTTATTTGCCCTCAAAGAAATACTATTTAAGCTAAAATCGTTATTGCTTAAATCAACAATGCATATGCATGGGCTGTACTCTTCTAGTATTGCATCTGCTGTTCTAAGGTCATAACAACAATGCGTTTTCCATCCTGATTGTTCAAGAAGCGCAATCCAAGGTTCATAATTACAACCAATTGCAACAAGACGACCATTTATTGATTTATTTTTAGATTGAGTCACCATCGAAATCACCACGCTATCAATGTACATATTATTTTTAATGTATTAAGAATATAGGCAATAAATGACACGTATGTAGGGTATCAGAAGTAAGAAAGTGACTCTTGAACAGCCTCTTTATGTGACATTTAAATCAACATTAAAAATAGGCCTACTAAATCAGAGACTTATTCAATTTAAAAAGTTCCTCTAATTTGTAATAAATTATGGATATTTTTATCAACAACACTACTACATAATAAAAACAACAAAAAAAAGCACAGTAATAAATTACCATGCCTTATTGTAAATGTACTAACCATAATATTTTCAATCAATAAGATGAATACAAAATAGAATTCTCTATCCTATTGTTAATAACTTGCCTTTCAATAAAGCTATTCACATCAGCCTGTATATCTAACTGCGTTTCTACTCGTATCGTTGTATTATCATTTGTGTTTTGAATAATACTTGCGATACTACCAGTATCAATACTTATTGTTTCTGGTGCTGTATTGCCTTCACCATTTTGGACTACACTTACAGGTTTAACAGATGATGAAGAGGATGTTAGTACCCCATTATCTATCGTTAGATCTGCAATATAGGAGGTAAATACCTTTTCGCCATTTAGCGCTGTCGAGATAGATAATCCAATATTAATTAATGTATCATTAATGGATACGAAACCACCTCTTATCGATGACATTTCAGTTTCACTCATTGTAAGTAAACCAAAATCATCTATAGTTTCGTGATTTATTGATGCGCTAGCCCAAAAGGCCGCACCTCCTATTACAGATGCAAAAAACCATTTTGATGTTTTTTTCATACTAGCCTCTAATAATCATTTGCCCCAGGTAGAGTAATACTAAAGGTTGCAAGTGATTCTCTAGTTACAGCCTCTGAAATAGGAGAGGGCGTGTAAATACTATAATTTTCTTGTTTTATGAAACTTTCTTTGCCAACTTTAACGTTATTTTTTACTAATAATACTAATCCTTTGTAACCTGCTTCGAAATCATCGATGTCCATTGCTAGTGTGCCCCGAGAGGGGTCTCCAAGTATAACTTGACTGCTATTCATACCTTTGATTACAACAAAATGCATATAGCCATCAAAGTTTACAATTGTAATTCCTGGAACGCCTAATTTCTTTAACTTCATTAACGGTAACTTATATCCATTTGCCGTTAGCCCTTGAGCTTCCAGATATTTTTTCATATCTAACATGGAAAAGCCCTGTTGCTCTATTTTTTCTTTATCTCCATATTTGAACATATATTCAAATACAGAATTTTCGGATGTTTCTAAACCATAATGATAAGTTAATAACGATGCAACAGCCGCAGAACCGCAACTAAAGTCATATTGTTGCCTTTGCACATCGCCAAAAATTTTCTCTTGGTAGCTCTTAACTTTGACATTATATGATCCTCTACTCGGAAAATAATCGAGAGCAAAAACTGATGAACTAAGAAAAAAACCAGCAAGAATATACAAAGACGTTTTCATAAACATACCATTATGTTATATGTTCAAACAAATCGTAGTTTTTAACATACAATTTATTTAATGTATTTATACCTTAAGTATTAACTAATTGATTAAAATTTTTGTCTCATTTATAACAATGTTAAGATACTAATAAGGGCCCTAAGGCCCTTAACAAATAGCTATATTGACTAAGGAGAAACCAAAGCCGCATTTGTACTTGTAGTTTGCTGCACCAACGCGTTATTACCTACGTTCTGACCCGCAATATTGATACCCGAAGAATCACCAAAGGAGCTAGACATAGAGTTCGTTTGATTAACTGTAAAATCACCACCAGCGCCACTGCCTCCACTATCGCAACATGCACCACCATATGTTACTTTTGAACCCATAACTGCGCCATCTAACTCAGCAGCCGACATATACGTATCAATCTCTACGTTAACATCCCAACTTTCAGAGTAATCCATCGTAGTATCATAAGTTGAGTTAATGGAATTATCGCTATTATCTTGTTTCCAAACGCTTCTATCATTACCAATATTTTTTAAGGTTAATGTATCGTTATCATAAGTACTTGATTTATCGATTTCAGTATTAGTTTCGTCTGTATAATCTACCGTATCATTGTATTCAGTATTGCCAACATTAGTCACATAGATGTCTTTGTCGTGGCTATCTACCTTATCAACATCAACATCCGTATTATAAGATTCTTCTATTACCTCAAGCTCATTACCACTGTTTTGTGTAACAGCTAATGCTAGTGGTGATGCGAATACAACTGCTACTAATAGTGCGATATTTGATTTACGCATGATATTACTCCGAATATGTCATTTATTATTGTAATAACTTAAACATAGGGTTTATTATTTATATCTTTTCGACACAATGCTAATTATAAAAAGCAATCATGTATTAAGTAACGATGTTAGCCCCTATAAAACAACCCCTAATTAATGGTCTGTAGAGTCGTCGCTGACATATTCTTTATATGTCAGCTTAGATACACTAACAGCTTACTTCAATGTCAAGTTCACTACAGTTGCATTTTGGATAAGAACATTATTACCAGTATTTTGAACCACATTAAAAATACCAGATGACTCACCAAATGCACCCTCAGTTATCATATTGGCACCCGTCGTATTATTGTAGGCACCATTTCCTTGAACATCACCGTACATGTCTGATTCAGCGTGCATTACATCTATGTTCAACTCATATTGACCGCCACGAGATTGATTCATTGATGTATCGCTTAGCATTTCAGAACTTGCTAGAATATCCAACTCATCTGCAGCAGCACTACAAGTAATTAATACTGCAACTATCAGTGTTAAATATTTCATAACATCCTCCTGAGAATTACACTAAGTAATTCCCAGTAATTAACTTAATAGCCGACAAGAACAGCATTTGTGCTAGCACTTTGCTGAAGCATTGAGTTATTACCCGCATTCTGACCAGCCATGCTGATACCGGAAGAACCGTTAAATGAATCCATCATAGAGTTTGACTGGTCAACAAAGAAGTCTCCACCCATGCCACCATCATCATCATTATAACCGCCTCCATAACCGCCATAACCGCCACTACCATCACTGTCACAGCACCCTCGACCATAACTCACGCTATTATCAGTAACATAACCACTTAAATATGATGTAGATACATAGTCATTTTTTTCGATATTAACATCCCAGCTTATATCTTCATTTACATTAAGAGTATCTTTCCAAACTGTACTGTTATCGCTGTTGTTTTGGTTATAGTAACTCTCGTCATTATTGACATTCTTCATTGTTAATGTGTCATTATCATAATCACGACTAATGTTTTTGGTATAATTTGTCTCAGTGTCTGTTGTGGTGTCGTAATTCGATTCATGATTAAATGAATCATCAACATCGACATAAAGATCATGACTATCTTCTTTATCAATAGCTATATCCTTATTACCAACATCATTTTTATATATGTCTGAATTATTATTACCAGAATTAACAGGCTCCGGTGGGTAGTAATCAGCTAAAGCTATTGGTGAACTAACAACAACTGCCACAAGAAGTGCGAGATTAGTTTTACGCATAGTGTTACTCCAAATATGTTGTGTTGTTTTTTTTATAGTTACCCGCAATGTGCTGCGAGATAACTTAATAGTAGTGTTGTAAAATCACCGCCTTGTATTATTTTTAATAACTTCAAAGTTTTTTAAATATAAAAACTTAATTTTAATTCCGATAATTTATATATTGACATTTCCAAACAAAAAAACAACAACTCATAAATATTACATTTATTATTTATAAGACTGATTCATGTTCATCTCAGATATAAGACATTATTCTGAGACAAATAATTAACAGCTTAACTTATCATCTACTACGCTTTTTATATTGCTTGGTATTATTTTGCTACCAACTTACATTTTTTTATGGACTACCTTTGTATCGAAGTGAGGAAATCGTGAAAGAATTCAAATATAAAAGCCTGATTGCGCTTCTTGCTTTATGTTCTAACGCAGCCGTTATTGCAGCAGAGGAAACAGAACCTAATAAAAATGCTGAAGAAGAAAAACCTAAACGCGTTCAAACTGTTGCAGACATTTTTGAACAGCCAGGTGTATTAACACCAAGGGGATCATTTGTTATTGATTCCTCACTGTCTTATACGCAAAATTCATCAAATACTATCTCTGTTGTTGGTTATTCGGTATTGCCTTCTTTAATTGTGGGGTTAATACAAGCGAGTGATATTGATAGAACAACAATAACATTTGGTCTATCTGGTCGTTACGGCATAACAAACCGATTAGAAGTAGAGGTGCGAATCCCTTGGGTATATAGAAGCGACTCTATTTCAGAGCGTTCTGCTGGTATCGGACAAGACGAAGATAAATTAATTGATTTAGATGGAAATGGTTTATAGCACA
>SWCB01016294.1_pt1 | contig 10118 bp, 14 predicted proteins | sample 4692901 | NCBI WGS metagenome assembly SWCB01 (sample SAMN10267276, study PRJNA491770) | bioreactor metagenome | isolation source: DHS bioreactor inoculated with subseafloor sediment | place: Japan: off Shimokita Peninsula | collected 2006-08
GAATTTATGTATTTACCTATGAGAATAGCTGCTGCCATGGGAGAAGATGTCTTATATCATTCCACCACTAGAAGTCCTATACATCCAAATACTAATTTAGATTATGGCGTTAAGAATGCTTTTTCTTTTCCATGTCCCTATGATCCCACTGTTACTAACTATCTTTACAATATACCCCATGGGCATTATAATGATCTTTTTATTTTCTTTGAACGTGAAATGAAAAATGAACAACTAGACCCCCTATTAGAGGTTCTAAAGAGCTTGGGCATTCCAGAAATAAATGTGGTTTACTGTATGGGAAGTGATGATAATTTGGCTAAACCTACTCCTATGAGTAGTTATAGTGAAGAAGATGTAGTCTTTCTCCTAAAGGACCTCAGCGGTAATATGAAAGAAAAGGCAACTGAAGATCGTGAAGAGGCTATACAGGGAGGAACTCATTATTCGGAAATGCTACCCATTGAATACAGGCCGACAGATGAGTACTTAGAGCTGTTCTATGATTCTCTAAAGGAGTCATCAGAAAAGGTGGCAGTTGCAGTAGGAGTAACTGCAGAGCGTATTATAAATCAAAGAGGCGCAGATATAGTGTTGGTGTCTCTTGCTAGAGCTGGAACACCAATAGGTATTCTAATAAAAAGGTATTTAATGTATCGCTATGATATAGATGTTAACCATTATAGTATCTCTATCATAAGAGGAAAAGGTATAGATGAAAATGCAATAAGATATATTATTAAAAAGCATCCAGATAAAAAGCTGCAGTTTATTGATGGTTGGACTGGAAAGGGAGCAATAGCTAAAGTGCTTACCAAAGCATGTAAAGAATTTGAGGACAAATATGGTATTGTGCTAAGTGATGATCTAGCCGTTCTCGCTGATCCTGGTCATTGTGTGAAAACCTATGGTACTAGAGAAGATTTTTTGATTGCTAGCTCTTGCCTTAATTCTACAGTTTCAGGATTGGTTAGTCGTACTGTACTTAGGAGTGATCTGATTGGTGTCCATGATTTCCACGGCGGAAAATATTACAAGGAATTGGCTGATGAGGATGTTTCCTATGTATTTATAGATGCCATTTGTTCGGAGTTTCCAAATATAATAGATAAAGTAAAGTGTCAGATGACAGCAATAGAAAAAGAGGATAGCTTACCTACATGGAAGGGCTGGAAGGATATTGAAAAAATTCAAAGAATTTTTGATATAGATGATATTAACCTAATAAAACCAGGAATTGGGGAAACCACTAGGGTATTATTGAGACGGGTTCCATGGAAGATACTTGTTAAGGATAAGAGTAACTGGAATTTAAAGCATATTCTGCTATTAGCTGAAGATAAAGATGTTCCAGTAGAAATTTATCCTCACATGCCCTATCAATGCATAGGATTAATAAAGCCATTGGAGGGTGAATAAAATGTTGTTTGCTAGTGATTTAGATCGAACATTAATATACTCTAAAAAGTTTTTACCTAAAAATGAAGAACAGATAATTCTTCCAGTGGAAACTAAAAAAGATAAACCAGTATCCTATATGACGGAAAGGGCTATAGTTCTATTAAGAAAATTAAAACAGAATTTTTTTTATGTACCCGTGACAACTAGGACTATAGATCAGTATAAGAGGATTTTTTTTATAAGGGATGTTATACAACCTAAATATGCCATTGTTAGTAATGGAGGGAATCTTCTTATTGAAGGAAAAGTAGATGAGACCTGGAGAAATATGATTCAAAGTCAATTAACTGGAGAGTGCAGTGATATTGCAGAGGTACTAGAAAGGTTTAAAGAAATACAGTCAGATAAATGGATTATCAATCATCGTGTGGCTGATGAATTGTTCAGTTATTGTGTAGTGGAAATAGATAAAATACCCCATGATGAGCTTGCGAGCTTTGAAGAATGGCTTGGAGAGAATAATTGGAATCTATCCCTTCAGGGAAGAAAACTATATTTTGTTCCTAAGTGTATTTGTAAAGGAGCAGCAATAGACTATATTAAAGAAAAGGAGGGGCACGAGTTTATGACTGCTGCAGGAGATTCCCTACTGGATTTACCAATGCTTGAGATGGCAGATCATGCCCTGTGTCCTCCCCATGGAGAATTAAATAGGTTTATAATAGAAGGCGGAGAAATCAATGGTGATATAGAGATTACAAAACAACAGGGTATCTTTACTACTTGGGAGATATTAGAAAGAGCTGAGGAACTAAGAAAGCACCACGAAGGCTTTCAATAAGTTTCTATTGAAATATATTTGCAATTTGTATACACTATCAATAAAGGTATTTCTTATCATCCCATAGAATAGAAGGATGTGGTCAGTATTTTTGATTTCTTTAAGAAAAAAGAGGAAATTAAGCAGGAGTCTGAAAATATTTCCAACACCAGTCCAAAGTCTCAGGCTAGAGAAACATTAGAAACTGCTAGGGATTCACTTCGTAAAATTGAGATAATAATGTTTAGGATGAAAGAACAGGAACTATTTACAGGTTTACTTCTATTTGTTGCCTACTACTCAACCATTATTCAATTCTATTTAGATGATATAGAAGCTATTATTTCCGTTAATGAATTACTTCTCTTTAAGTATATCGATATGATTTATGATATCCTAGAAAACTTTGATGAAAAATATGCCACAATTGAGCAAAAGGAAGAATTCGGAGCTACACTAAGTACTATTAATGAAAAGCTATATAAAACTATTAAAAATATAAGGGAGCAACAAACTCTAGATTTAAATGTAGATTTAAAAACTATACAGGATTTAGTTAAATTGGATTTCTAAAAACTAATGAGAAAGTGAAGGAGTGAAGAGCATGGGTTTTGAGGATTTATTAAAGAATGTAGATGGAGTAAACAATGATATCTACAAGGGTTCGGATGAAAATGTTGTTGTAGAAGTGGAAGAAAAACAATCAAATGTAGCTCCGAAGCCGGAAGCAAAACTTACGGTGGATTTATCGAAATTTAATCAAAATGAAATTCAACAGGTAAATAAATTTAAAGATGAGGTTGATCTATCAAGCTCTAATGGTATTTCCCACTTTGGTTCTGAAATACAAGCCAATATAGCTAAATTTGCAGATGGTATTTTGGAAGGCGTAAGAACTAAGGATACTGGAGTTGTAGGAAGTAACTTAACCTCTTTATTATCAACTATACAGGGCGTAGATATGGAGACACTTCAGGAGAAAAAGTCAGTAATGAGGAGCATTCCATTTTTCGGAAGGCTTGCAAAGCGTGTTGAAACCACTAAAATCAAACTACAAAGTATTACTGAAACAGTGGACAAAATTGTAGTGTCCTTAGATAATGCTAGAAGGGAATTAATTCGGGATGTAAATGTTTTAGATGCTTTATATAACAAGAATCTGGAATACCTTCGTAATTTAGAGATGTATATTGCAGCAGGGGAAGTAAAATATAATGAGCTCAGTACCACAATATTAGCTCAACTAAAGAGTAGAGCTGAACAAACAAAGGATATGCTGGATATTCAAAAATATAATGACTTTGGTCAAGCTTTAAATGAAATGGAAAAGAGAATTCATGATTTAAGGCTCAGTAGGGAAATTTCATTACAAACATTACCTCAAATAAGACTTCTTCAGAGTAACGATAAGATACTGGCTAATAAGATTCAATCAAGTATTCTTACTACTATTCCTATATGGAAAAATCAAATTGCCCTTACTATATCACTGAACAAACAAAAAACTGCACTTGAGTTACAAAAAAAGGTTTCTGATACAACAGAGGATATGCTAAAGAAAAATGCTGAATTATTAAAAATGAACTCCATTGAAATAGCAAAGGAAAGTGAAAGAGGAATTATTAGTATAGAAACCTTAAGAGAGACCCATACGAAGCTTATTGAAACAATAGATGAATCTATGAAAATTTATGAAGATGGTCGTAAAAAACGAGCTGCAGTTGAACAGGAATTAGTTCAACTTGAAAATACCCAAAAGCAAAAGCTGTTGGCTTCAAGAAACAGATAGATTTCTATTAAGTAGTGAGCCTACTGATAGAAGAATAAGGGTGATTACATGAATAAAAATGAATGTCTACAACTAATAATGCAGTATTTTCAAGTAGAAAGCTTCATAAAACATTTGAAAAACCCTGATTTGAAATTAAAAAGTCATACATTCTTCTATAGAGATACCTTTAAAGATATTGATGAATTAAGGGTATTAAGGGTTAGTTCAAAGAACAAAGAGGATAACATTGTATTTGATGTGTACTATGTATCTCAAGAGTTCGATGGATTATTTCATGGTTATTTTCGTATAAAGCCGGAAAGTGATATGGCAAAGAGGCTATTTCAAAATATTAGTAAGGTAACAACGGATTTAGGACATTATTTTTACTATGTATATAAGCAAAGTGAAATATTGAAGATTTATTTGATTTCGGGAAACCTCCAAAATGCCATTGAACACAGTAAAGATAAGAACTATATGGATGTATTCGAAAATATAAAAAAAGCTACTTATACAGAAATTTCAAGTTATTCAGTAAGGGATCTGAGAAGCAAATTACTTAGACGAGAGCTGTTAGAAAAATATATATATAATTTTATTGACTTGAATGGAAAGTCTGCAGAAAGTGTAAGGATGTTTTTAATAAATATATTATCAAAGAAATATGCAGAGCATGTTTGCTTAACTTGGGATGATATGGCAATAAAGAACTGTATTCATGTTACAACGAGTCAAGTATTGTTTAATAGCAAGCCTGATATTCCAATATATGGACTATTAGATTATGCTTTAAGTAATCATTTTGTTTTATTTATAAAACTAGAATTTGATTTTGAAGGTGGCGGTTACATTGGAAAAGATATTAATAAAAGGTGAGAAAATTTCCATATGTAAAATAAAGGATCCTTCACAAAAATTAATATTCGAAATCATATATCCTAGACCAGTTAGTATGATATATGATTTCGATGTTTTTGCATATATGATTGAAAATAATGGGACGATTAATAAGAAAAATATTATTTTCTATAACAATCCAAGAATTACTGATAGTGGTATAATGTATAATGAACTTTACCAATCTACACAAATCAAGAAAAGTCTTGAAGTTGATCTTAGTAAGATACCTTCTCCCATAAAAACCATTCGACTTGCTGGATCAATTTACTGTAGGAAAAAAATTAAGGAACCAATGGATATTAATCTTCAGATGCAGGCTGTTAATAAGACCACGAGAGGTCATATGTTTAGTAGCCTTGATAAGGTTGACATTGTAGCTAATCAAACCTTCGTTATTGGAGACATTTATAAATATAAAGATATGTGGAAATACAATGCTGTAAAGCAGGAAATTCATGAAAACTTAATAGGTACGATGACAAAGGTGTATAATACAAGGATTTATTAGATAGATGTAGATGGATGCAGATGAATGGAGAATGATTCTATGAAGAAGATTGAGATAAGAAATACAACACAAAATAATATTATTGCCTCTCAGGGAATTATGGCAGATACATTTCTAAGGAGATTAAAGGGGCTTTTAGGAAAAACTGAGATTTCAGATGATGAAGCGTTATGCATAAAGCCATGTAAGTCTGTGCATACCTTTTTCATGAGGTTTCCAATAGATGTAATCTTTATAGATAGAGAGAATAAAGTCATTAATATAACTAAAAGCTTGAAGCCCTTTAAAACAAGTAAATACATTAAAAATGCTATGTATGTAATAGAAATAGGTGCTGGCATGTCTGAAATCAAGGACGTTAGAATTGGAGACAAAGTTGGAATTATTCTAGAATAGTATAGTATGACCTATTAAAGGGACACAGAGAATTTCTATTCTGTGTCCCTTAAGATATGCAGAAAACAGATATAAACAAATTTTGTATTAAAATTAAAATTTAACAGAAAATACATTGACAAAGGACATAAATAGTTTTATTCTATAGATAGATACATTCATATATATCTATATGTGCTCGAAAGGAGTGAATTTGTGGATAAAAGAGTAGAATTATTTAAGGCGCTATCAGATAAAAACAGACTTATAATAGTAGATATGCTGTCATGTGGAGAACTATGTAATTGTGACATAATGGAAGGGCTTAATCTTACACAACCCACTATTTCTCATCATATGAAGATTCTTCAGCATGCAGGGCTTGTAAATGCAAGAAAAGAAGGAAAGTGGATACACTACTCTCTAAATAAAGAAGTATTTAATGATCTGTGTGATTTCATTGATTATATATCGTCATATAAGGATGATTGTATTTGCAAGGAAGTTTTGCAAAACAAATGTAGTGATAAAGATTAATATATAAAGGAGGGTTATTATGTCACAAGAAAAAAAACAAAAAGATGGTGGTTTAGATTTTTTTGGTAGGTACTTAACACTATGGGTTGCCCTATGTATAGTGGTAGGAGTGGCTATAGGCCAACTATTTCCAGCTTTTCCAAATACCCTAAGTAAGTTTGAATATGCCCAGGTTTCTATACCAGTTGCAATTTTAATATGGCTTATGATTTATCCTATGATGCTTAAAATTGATTTTTCTAGTATAGTTGAAGCAACAAAAAAGCCAAAGGGACTAACAGTAACATGTGTAACTAATTGGCTTATAAAGCCCTTTACAATGTATTTAATAGCAGCTTTTTTCTTAAAAATAGTATTTAAAGCATTTATACCAGAGGAAGTAGCCACTCAATATTTAGCAGGAGCAGTTCTTTTAGGAGCAGCACCCTGTACTGCAATGGTATTTGTCTGGAGTCATTTAACTGATGGGGATCCAGCATATACTCTAGTTCAGGTAGCTGTAAATGATATTATACTACTATTTGCCTTTACACCAATTGTTGCATTCTTACTTGGCGTTTCAGATGTGCTAGTTCCATATGACACACTATTTTTATCAGTAGTACTATTTGTTGTAATACCTCTTTTAGGTGGATATATATCGAGAAAGTATATAATTAATAATAAAGGATTAGATTACTTTGAAAATGTGTTTTTAAAAAAGTTTGACAACATAACAATTATTGGTCTTTTATTAACATTAATAATAATATTCTCATTCCAAGGGGAAGTTATAATTAATAATCCACTACACATTGGATTAATAGCAGTTCCCCTTATAATTCAAACATTTTTAATATTTGCTATTGGATATGGATGGGCAAAGGCTTGGAAGCTTCCACATAATATTGCGGCACCAGCTGGAATGATAGGAGCAAGTAACTTTTTTGAATTAGCTGTTGCAGTTGCAATATCATTGTTTGGATTACAATCAGGTGCAACACTTGCTACGGTTGTAGGTGTATTAGTTGAAGTACCATTGATGCTTGTCCTTGTAAATATAGCTAATAATACAAAGCATTGGTTCAAGGAGGTATAAAATATGAAAAAGAAAATAGCATTTGTTTGTGTTCATAACTCATGTCGTTCGCAAATGGCTGAGGGATGGGCAAATAAACTAGGCAGTGATGTATTAGAAGTTTATTCAGCTGGAACTGAAGAATATCCTGAGGTAAAGCCAGGAGCAGTTCAGGTTATGGAGGAATTAGATATAGATATGAGTGATCATCGCCCAAAGCTTTTGACTGATATACCAGAAGAAATAGACATTCTTATAACTATGGGCTGTAATGTAGTATGTCCCTATGTACCATGTAAGCATTCAGAGGATTGGGGACTAGAGGATCCTTCTGGTGGACCAATTGAAGGCTTTAGGAATACAAGGGATATCATAAAGGAAAAGGTTGAAGATCTAATTAAAAGAGTAAAAGAAGGAAATATAAAAGGAAATATTTAAGTAAAATAATTAAGGGGGATTTAGAATGAAAGGATTGAAAATCACTTCTGAGTGGCTTATTAATTATATTAAAGAAAGAGGAAATATTATTAATATTGATTTAAGACTAACAGTGGTTGGTTGATGAGGTATTTTTAAATCACCATCAGTTTTGATGGGAAGGCCAACTAAAGTAGAGGATTTTGAAGAATTGCAAATAGCTGAAGAACCTGATTTGAAAGCATACGTATCTAAAAGTATATTAGATGAATACATTAAAGACGGTATTATTCTAGTGGTTTTAGAAGGATACGGGAGATATAATGTTGAAGTTGAAAATTGTTAACCATATAATATAGAAATCTACTCTAAGGATAATTTAAATAATTTACCCTAGGGTAGATTTTTTTAGTTTTAAAGTCGTAGGTAAAGTCCTAGGGACGTTTTGATTGACTTCTTATTTTGGTAAGGATTGATAAAAAAGAAAGGGAACCAGTTTTTTAAGAGCTATATTTCCACGTTCCTCGATCGTGTTATAAGATTTTATTATTCAGCATCATACAATCCTATAACTAAAACATATGTAGACATGATAATATATTAACGATAACTATTATAAGTGGGAATAAATATGCAAGAGAGTAAACAAATTTCCAGAAAAGAGTTTCTTAAAGGAATAGGTACAACAGTAGCTAGTGTAGCTGTTGTAGGTACTTTGGGATCTGTTTTAAAATGTAGTATTTATGCGAGTTGTAGGGTTCTGCAACTGACTAATACATATACTTGAAGGGGGGTGGAATCATGAAACGTATGATTTTATTAATAATCTTAGCATTTGCTTTGATGATGAGTGCTTGCAGTAACGCACCTGCAGAACAAGCTTCAACTCCAGAACAAGACGATGTGAGCGCAGCATCTGAATGGGAGTCACAGGAAGCAGAGGCTGAAGAAATTAAGACTTCTGGTGAAGGCATAGTGCTTGATAATGTTTTTATATACAATCATATAAATGGTGAAGCTAAGGAGACTGAACGACTTGCTTATGTATTATTTGAATTTGAAACATTGAAGTACATCAAATACCAGGTTGCTTATCTTGCATGCACCTGACGTAGCCCGGAAGTCAATTACTTTTCAGTTGCTTACGTTGAGTTGAATAAGAATGATGGCTCAGTAAGAACTATAAGTTTTGATGGAGATGGCCCGGAGGGTCATTACACACCTGGACTATTTGGCGACACACCTGTTGTTGGCGCTAACCAAATACCTAACAGAGAATTGATTGAAGTCTTTATGGATGATAACATTCGCGAAAAAACTCAAGACGAAATTAATGGGATTGAACCAATGCACGGAGAAGTAGATGCTTATACCGGTGCAACAGTAACACCTAATAACTTGTCACGTATGCTTCAGGGATTATTCAAATATCATAATGAAAAATATGGGAAATAATGTGGGGGAATAAAAATGAAAAAGTTTATAGTAATATTACTGACACTTGTCTTAGCATTCTCATTTGTAGGCTGTACTTCAACGCCTGAGGTAGCTAGTTCAGCTAATGAAGTAATGGCTATCACACAAGAGACCGAAATCACTATGGGAAATATTGATGAGTATTTAAATGTAGATAAGGGAAGATTTATTGATCTTAGAAACTCAGATGATTTGTTCAAATCAGGCTATATTCAAGACTTTGAAAATGTTCCATTCTTTGATTATTTAGATAATAACGCATTAGTTAGAAATGATGGTTGGAATTTTTCCGAAAAAGATATTGTAGAAGTAGCAATTTTAGAAAACATATTTGGAGCAAAGGATACACCTATCGTCCTCATTTGCGCGGGTGGAACTCGCGCAGGATATGTTAAAGCTGCTCTTGATTCAATAGGATACACCAATGTAAAAAATGCAGGTGGTTTTGGTGACTATGCAGGCACCAATAAAGTTCTTGGAGATGGAGAGTATGTTCAACCATCAAGAATTGCAAGCTTGAAAGATGTAGAGGTTGATATGAGCAATATCGACAAGTACATGGACAGGCCTAATGCAAGATATGTAGACCTAAGAAACTTTGAAGATTTATTCAAGGCAGGATATATACAAGACTTTGAAGCAGTTCCTTTCTTTGACTATTTAGAGGGAAGAGCATTAGTTAGAAATGATGGATGGAACTATGCTTCAAAGGATTTGGTAAATGCAGATATACTTAAGAATGTATTCGGTAAAGACCTTAATCAGGAGATATTCTTAATGTGTGCCGGTGGAACTCGTGCAGGATATGTTAAATCTGCTCTTGAAGAGATTGGATACACTAAAGTTTACAACC
>SWCB01000390.1_pt1 | contig 10115 bp, 5 predicted proteins | sample 4692901 | NCBI WGS metagenome assembly SWCB01 (sample SAMN10267276, study PRJNA491770) | bioreactor metagenome | isolation source: DHS bioreactor inoculated with subseafloor sediment | place: Japan: off Shimokita Peninsula | collected 2006-08
TCAACGACATCCTCGACATCTCCAAGATCGAGGCGGGCAAGATGCAGATGGAGGCCGTGCCGACCTCGGTATGGACCATCGCCGCGGAAGTCGTGTCGCTCATGCGGGTACGAGCCGTGGCCCGGAAGATCGATCTTGAGTTGAGCTTCGAAGGACCACTGCCCCGCTTGGTGCGCAGCGATCCAATGCGGCTGCGCCAGATTCTGCTCAATCTCCTGGGCAACGCCATCAAGTTCACCAACGAAGGGTCGGTGCGTTTGGTCGTCCGTGAAGAGCGCCACAACTCGGGGAGACCCATGGTGGCCTTCGATGTGATCGACACGGGAATTGGCATCGAGCCCGAACGCCTGTCGCTGCTCTTCCAGCCGTTCACCCAGATCGACTCCTCCTCGACGCGCCGCTTCGGAGGCACGGGCCTCGGACTCACCATTTCTCGACGCCTCGCCAAAATGCTCGGCGGCGACATCCACGTCGAGAGTGAACCCAACGTCCGCACCCGCTTCACCGTGCTTCTCGACCCCGGGCCGCTGGCTGACGCCCAGTACATAACCTCGCTCGAAGAGGCCATCGTCGCGGACACTTCTCCCGACGAGACACCGCAGCGAACACCGCCCGAACCGGCCTCCGGCACCCTGACCGGTCGCGTACTCCTCGCCGAAGACGGGCCGGACAACCAGCGCCTCATCTCGCACTTCTTGCGCCAGGCAGGCCTGGAAGTCGAGGTGGCCTGCAACGGCAAGGTGGCCTGCGAGATGCTGGCGCGTGCTGAGGATCAGGGCGAAGGCTTCGACTTGGTGCTGATGGATATGCAAATGCCGGAGATGGACGGCTATGCCGCCACCGGCGCCCTTCGCGAGCGCGGCTGCACCCTGCCCATCGTGGCACTCACCGCCCACGCCATGGCGGGTGATCGCGAGAAGTGCCTCCAGGCGGGCTGCGATGACTACGCCACCAAGCCGATCGATCGCCGAGCGCTCATCGCACTCCTTCAGGAGCATCTGGGGCGGGCAGTGGCGTGACACCGTTGGACGGCTCGTGGGTGGATGGCGCCGGTGTCGACCACGACGGGCTGCTGCCACCATGGGGGTGCCGACCGTGTTGCCGGCAGGGCACCCGCCGCCAACCGGTCCGCCAACACTTTGACTGTGGCCGGCACCCCTCCTAGACTCGCCGCATGAGCTCCTGCTTGGATTATCGATTGACCTTCCTGGCATCTCCTTCGCCGATCCATCCGCACGCTCGTGTCCCCCATCCCCGACTCGCTGGCTCGATTGAATGGCAGTCGCCGCTGCACCAGGCGCTGCGAGGGCTCCCGATCGGCCGGATCGTGCCTCCCGGGCCGCCAGGTTGGGGCTGAGGCATATCCATGGCTACGCCAGTGAATCTCACCACAGTTGGCTGGCGCGAGTTTGTCTCGCTACCCGAGTGGGGCGTCAACCGTATCCGTGCCAAGATCGACACCGGTGCCCGCACAAGTGCAATCCACGTCGCCGAGATTTGCGAGCTCGACAACGGACGCGTTCGCTTTCAGGTCGTCATTCGGGAGCATCCCGTGCGAAAGACGATCTGGGTTGAGGCTGATCCAGTACGGGTGAGTGTCGTGAAGCCCAGCAGCGGCGAGACACAACGGCGCATTGTCTGCCGCACCCCACTGCACCTGGCGCATCTTGCTTGCGAGATCGAGCTCAGTCTCGTCTGCAGACAAGGGATGCTCTGTCGAATGTTGCTCGGCCGCACCGCCCTTGCCGGCTTGGTCCGAGTCGATCCCGCGCACAAGTACCTGCTCACGGGCAAGCGTGCCGCCGAGCGCCGCAGAACAAAGGACGAGTAATGAAACTGGGCATCCTCTCCGCTTCGCCCCGCTGCTACAGCACCCGCCGACTGCGACAGGCCGCCGATGAGCGAGGGCACAAGGTCAAGGTACTTAACACGCTTCGTTTCGCCATTTCGCTGGAGCATGGCGAGCCGGACCTGGTCTTTCGCTCAAAGCCCCTCAGCACCTACGATGCGATCCTCCCTCGTATCGGGGCCTCCATCACCTACTTTGGCACAGCCGTCGTGCGCCAGTTCGAGCAGATGGATGTCTATACGCCCAACACCGCCAACGGCATCACCAACTCGCGTGACAAGCTGCGCAGCCTGCAAATCCTCTCACGACACGACATCGGAATACCCCACACCGCCTTCGTGCGCGGCCGCACCGATGTCCTGCCCGCGATCGAGCGCATCGGCGGGGCTCCAGTCATCATCAAGATCCTGGAGGGAACGCAGGGCATCGGTGTCATCCTGGCCGAGTCCACGAAGGTCGCAGAGGCCATCATCGAGACACTGCAAAGCGCCAAACAGAATGTGCTCATCCAGCAATTCGTCAAGGAGAGTCGAGGCACGGATATCCGCGCCTTCGTAGTCGGCGATCGCGTCATCGCCGCCATGCGTCGCGTCGCCCAAGGCGATGAGTATCGCAGCAATGTCCACCGAGGCGGCAAGACGGAATGTATTGAGCTCGACAAGGACTACAAGGAGACAGCCGTCCGTGCCGCACAGATCATGGGCCTGCGCGTCGCAGGCGTCGACATGCTCGAAGGCCGCGACGGACCGCAGATCATGGAGGTCAACTCCTCGCCCGGCCTGGAGGGAATCGAAGGCGCCACCGGTCTTGACGTCGCCGGGGCGATCGTCGACTACATCGCAGGCCAGGTCTCTTTTCCTGAGTTGGACATACGGCAGAAGCTTACCGTGAGCACGGGCTACGGCGTCGCCGAACTCATGATCCCGGAGGGCTTCGAGCTTGTGGGCCAGACCATTAGCGACTCCAAGCTTCGCGAACGCGATATCGTCGTCTTAACGCTCAATCGCGGCACGACGGTGATTTCCAACCCCAAGGGCTCACGAGTGCTGGAAGCAGGTGACCGCGTCCTCTGCTACGGAAAGTTGGAGTCAATGAAGGACCTCGTTCCCGACAGGCGCAAACGTAAGAAGCGCGTTCGAGTCGAGAAACTCGATCCCAGGTTGCTCGAAGAGCTGGAGAACGACTGATGGCACGCGCCGGGAGCACCAATTCGGGGCGCTGGGGGGACGCGACCGTCCGAGCCGGCGAACGTGGCGCCTCGCACCTGACCATCTCTGAGAACTACGCTGGCAGCAATGTTCGAATTCCGCTCTTCATCTGGCGCGGAAAGAAGAAGGGCCCAAAGGTGCTGGTCACCGCCGCGGTGCACGGCGACGAGATCAACGGCACGGGCGCCATTCGCCAGCTCATCATGACGCCCTCCTTCGAACTCCTGGCCGGCACGCTTATCCTGGTGCCAGTGGTGAATCTGCTTGGCTTCGAGAGGCACTCGCGCTACTTGCCCGACCGTCGCGACCTCAATCGCTGCTTTCCCGGAACGTCGGAGGGAAGCCTCGCCAGCAGGTTCGCCAAGGCGTTCTTCGACAACATCGTGCGCCGATGCGACTACGCCATCGACCTGCATACCGCCGCCGTACGCCGCACCAACTTTCCCAACGTGCGCGCGGACATGACCGGTACGAAGCTGGCGGCGTTCGCGCGCGCTTTTGGTGCGGAACTCATCGTGAACAACGAGGGCACCAAAGGGTCGCTGCGCCAGAGCGCCTGCGCCGCCGGGTGCACGACGCTGACACTGGAGGCCGGCGAGGTCTGGAAGGTTGAGCCGGCGGTGGTTGAGTTTGCCCTGCGCGGCATCCACAATTGCCTTGCCCACCTGGAGATGATCGATGGGGAACCGAGCCAGCCCGCCTACCTCATCGAGACCGACGCCACGAAGTGGGTGCGCGCGAAGCACGGTGGATTCCTGCAATTCCATGTGGCGCCGGGAACGATCGTGGAGCAGGATGAGCCGATCGCCACCAATACCAGCCTCACCGGCGAAGAACAGAATGTGATCGTCGCACCTCGTGAAGGCGTCGTGCTCGGTATGACAACGTTGCCTTCCGTCGCGCCCGGTGATCCCGTCTGTCACCTCGCCTTCCCGAGACACGGGACGCTCCGCAAGATCGAGCGTGTCGTGCGCGAGATGGCGGATGACAGCTTGCACCAACGCCTGCGCGAGGACCTCGCCCGGAACATGCTTGTCACCGATGTCGCCGAGGAGGCCGAGGACGCCTGAGATCACCGCCTGCCCCGCACTGACGCAATCACCTCGGACTTCTCGGGCCGGATCGCATCATCGTCGCCCCGCGGTAGCCGCTGCCGTGCGTAGCCGCAGCGAGATGCTGCCGCGCAATACAGTGCCCGGCTCCACCGCGAACCGCCCCGACCTGTGGTACGAGCCCAGGAAATTCTCGCTGCCGCCGTTCAAGTAGTCGGCGATGAGCAGCATCGTCGAGTCGGTGCTGCGCCAGGCTCGCACCGCCTGTGATCCATCGGAATCGACCTCGACGCCGCGCCCGTCCTTGTCCCGCAACGCCGCCCAGAAGATGTGGCGTTTGCTGGAACGGAAGTCGTTGGTGCCGGTCACGGTGGCGTCGTGCCGCCAAGCCTGCCCACCGACGGGCCAGCCCTGCATCGTTTGCAGATGGGCAATGTCACCGACCTCGGGAGCAGGCCGCCGCACATGCCACGGAATCGATTGGCGAATGGCGCTCGCCTGCCCCTCCAGGCGACCGATGTGATCGGTGGGATAGACCGACCACTGCCCTCGGCGCCGCCAACTGAGAGACTGACGATCAAGTGGCAGCGCCAGGAGCAGGCCCACCTCACGCGCATCGATCGGCTCACCCTGATGCTCCAGTTCGTAGCTGATCCGGCAGGAACCGTTGCCTTCGATCAGTAGGCGAAACATGCCCACTGCCTGGTCGAAGCGCCCTGTCAGCTCGGCCGTGACAGCGTTCGCCTCTGCCTCCACACGCAAGTCATCCAGGCGCCAGTCCCGATACACGCCACTGGACTCCGCCGGGCCTGGCGTGAAGTCTTCCACCCAGAGCGTGTACTGCTTCTCCAGCGGGTCGACATGCAGCATCGGCTCGAAGCGCATCACCTCGACGTCATCTCCGTTGAGGAACACGGCCGTACCGTTCGACTTCGCGATGTGGCACGTGCCCTCGGCCAACTCCACGAGGTACTCCGTCGGGCTCTCTCGCAGTTCGACGGGCTGCGCTGGCGGCGGCGGCGGCGTGGCGGCATCGCCATTCGCCGTGACTCGAAACCGATTCACCAGCCGGTGGGACCGACGCGTGTGGAACTCAAGCAGGAATGACTCGCCCGGCTCCAAACCTTGATCAAGCTGCAGCCGAACCTCGCCCCACTGCTGCGCTGCTGCCCGCGCTTCCACAGTCCCGCTCCCGCCATCGTGACTCCAACGACAGTCAAGCTCCGCCAGGTCCGTCACATCAAACCGATTCTCGACCTGCAGGACGATCTCCTCGCCCGCCCGGGTCGGCTCAATCTCCGTCGTCGCCAGCTGAACCGGGGAATACGACTTGAAGACATGCCAGTACTCGGGCTTCTTCCGCCGCCAGCCGTCGATCGGCCCCCAACTGTCGTAGCCGACGGGCTTGCCATGCAGGTAGAAGCGATCGCTGATGCCCGACCAGATGGCCCCGCCGATGCAGACATCGCTCAGGTACATGCTCTCCCACATCGGCGCCAGGAACTCGCCCCAATAGTCCCGCACGCCAGGGTCGTAGAGGAGTTCCTGGCGGTTGTAAGCGTTCAAGTGACAGTACTCGCCAAAAAGCATCGGCCGATCGCGCATGTCCTTGATCGCCTCGGCGCCCTTCGGCCCGGGGTAGTGGATGTTGGCGATGTCGAGGTTGCTGCCCAGGTTGTTGTACCCGCCGTACGACTGGTCGTGAAAAGCAAACGGCCGGGTACGGTCAGCCTGCTCGGCGAGATGGGCCACGCGCTCCCAGTTCTCCGACCAGTACGACTCGTTGGCCAGCGACCACATGATGACGCTCGGGTGGTTGTAGTCGCGCTCGATCGTCTCCAGCACAAACTGGGCGAAGTAGGCGGTGAGCCCCTCATCCGTGTAATCCCAGTCCTTCCACTTGGGGTTCGCCCCGTGCCCGATCCAGATGATCGGCGCTTCCACCTCCACGAAGAGGCCGATTTCATCGCACGCCTCGATGAACTGCTCTGCCGGTGGATAGTGCGAAGTGCGGATGAAGTTGACGTTGGCGTCCTTGAAGAGATTCGCATCCTGCCGCCAATACGGCTCGCGCAAGGCCCGGCCCAGCACCGGGTGCGCCTCGTGTCGATTGACGCCTCGCAACTTGGTCCGCACGCCGTTGACGAGCAACTGCGTGCCCCGCACCTCGACCTTGCGGAAGCCGATGCGCTGCTGCGTGCGATGCAACACCGTGTCCCCGTCGAGGAGCGACACCGTCAAGTCGTACAGGTTCGGATGCTCCGGGTGCCATTTGGCGGGTGAGTCGATGGTCAGTTGGATTGCCTGCGTTTCCGCGGGCGTTGCTCCGGACAGTCTCCTCTTCCACGTCAGCGGTTCAGCCGCCGTCCCTCGCGGGACCAACTCGATCGCCACTTGCAAACCCGCTCCCGCAGCCGCGTCAGCCCCCTCCAGTTGCAGCGCCAGCTTCAGTAGCGCGTCGTCGTACTGCTCGTCCAGATCCGTCTCCAGGCGCAGCGAGGCGATGTGCGTGGTCGGCACGGCGAACATTCTCACATCGCGGATGATCCCCCCCAGCTTGTGCCGGGCGTAGCCTTCTCCGTAGCTGATGATGTTCGCCAGACAGTCGTTGGTGATCGCCAGCGCGATTGTGTTGCGACCGGTTCGTACTGCGTCGGTGATGTCGACTTCAAAGGGCGTGAACGTCCGCTCGGACTCGGCGACCCTTGTGCCGTTGATGTAGACAACCGCCAGTCCATACACCGCATCGAAGCGAAGCTTGATTCGCTGGCCGGCCCACTCCGGTGGCGCTTCGAACCTATGCAAGTAACCCACCGTCTGCTCGCCGGGGATGTCGAAGCCCTGCATGGACCACTGGCCGGGCACGTCGATCCAGGTCCAGTCCTGCGCCTGGCTGACGTCGTACTTGTAGAAGTCCGCCGCCGGCGCCGGGTTGAATCGCCAGCGACCGTTCAGGCTGATTACGGGCTCCTCATCGTCCTCGGCTGCGCTCGGCATCGGCGTGAGCCGCGGCGTCTCGATAACGATCGGTTTCGGCCCGACAGGGATCGCCTGGCCCGGCTTGTTCGAGAGCAGTCGCAGCGACGACAGGACTGCGTTCGGACCTGACAACCGCTCGATGCGGATCTCGATTCGCCCCTCCCGCACCACACCAGCGGGAAGGGCCACCACCTGCCGCAGCACCTGCGCCTGCGGAATCTCCAAGCGCTCGATGAGCGTCTCACCATTCACCACCACGCCGACCGCCCGGTCCGGCGAGTCAGACAAGAACGCCATCTCGACTTCGTACTCAGCGTCATCTGCAACTCCCTCGAGCAGCAGCCGCACCACCTCGCCGAACCAGACGATGCGCTCGGGCGCTTCCGCCGCCACCTGCCCCACCCTGAGGTCGTCTTCCGTGAAGCGATAGGTAGCGCGCGTCTTGACGAACGGCGAACGTGGCTGCGTCGCCGCATCGACCGCGAGCACGACGTGGGGCAGGGTCGCCCCCTCTTCTCCGAGATCGCCGGCAGCCACGACCTGCGAGCAGACAACGGTGAGCATGACGGCGACAACGCGAATCAGATGGTGCATGAGCTGGCCTCGAAGCGGTGTTGCGAGTGTCGCTCCACATCCTACCGTCCGCACCGACCGGCATTGCTCTAGCTCCGGGCAGCCACCACCACTTCTCTTCGAGTTCCCACCGCCTACAATGCCCGCATGTCCAGTCGGAAGTCCAAGGTGCTGGTCGCCATGTCGGGCGGCGTCGATTCTTCCGTGGCGGCGGCCCTGCTGCTCCGCGAAGGCTATGACGTTGTCGGCTGCTTCATGCGCCTGGGCTCGCCGGGGGAGGAACTTGAGGGCATGGCGGAGGCCGACGCCACCTGCGATCCCCGCAAACTCAAGATCGGCAAGCAGGGCTGCTGCTCGGTCAATGACGCCAACGACGCCCGGCTCGTCGCCGCCAAACTCGGCATCCCCTTCTACGTCTGCAACTTCAAGCAGGAGTTCGGCCGGATCATCGACTACTTCACCGCGGAGTACAACGCCGGCCGCACGCCCAACCCCTGCGTGCGCTGCAACGACTGGCTGAAGTTCGGCAAGCTGCACGACTACGCTGAGCAGATCAACGCTGACTGCATCGCCTCCGGCCACTACGCCCGGGTCGACCGCAGCATTGCCGACGCGCCGGCCCTGCGCCGCGGCGTCGACCGCGACAAGGACCAGTCCTACGTGCTCTTCGGCGCCAAGCCCGAGCGCCTGCGGCAAATGCTCTTGCCCATCGGCGATATGAAGAAGGACCGCGTGCGCGAGCTGGCGTCGGAGTTCGATCTGCCCGTCTTCGATAAGCCGGACTCGCAGGAGATCTGCTTCGTCCCGGACAACGACTACGCCGGTCTGCTCAAGCGGCGCACGCCCGAAGCCTTCGAAGCAGGCGCGATCGTCGATTCGGCCGGCACCCAAGTCGGCGAGCACGAGGGCCACCAGCACTTCACCATCGGCCAGCGGCGCGGCGTGGGCGTCGCCTTCGGCTATCCCATCTACGTCGTCGACAAGGATCCGCAGGCCAACACGATCACGGTCGGCCCGCGCGAGGAGCTGACTTCCATCGGCCTCACAGCGCGCGAAACGAACTGGCTCGTGCCACCGCCAACCGATTGGCAGCGCTGCTTCGCCCAGATCCGCTACAACGCCGAGGCGGTTCCCGCCCAGGTGCGCGTGCCGGACGAGGGTACTCTGCAGGTGCGTTTCGACGAGCCGCAGTTCGCCGTCGCCCCCGGCCAGGCCGTCGTTTGCTACGACGCCGTCGAGAACAATCGCGTTCTCGGTGGCGGCTGGATCGAGCATGCCGTTCGACCGTAGGTTGATTCTAACGGAAGCGCCGGGGACTGCTCGGTCACAACGGAATCACCCCGGGACCCGGAGGACTCACCGCAGAGGTCGCAAAGGACACAGAGACAGAGCATGAAGCGTGGCAAGATGAACTGCCAAAGGACGGAACGAAGCGATCCCTCTTCTTCCACTTCACTCTCTAATCACTCCCTCCTACTCCGCGTCCTCTGCGATCTCGGCGGTTCAACCTCCTCATCCCACCTCCCCCTCCGTGTCCTCCGTGCACTCCGTGGTGAACTCCTGGTTTCCCCGGTACGATGACTCCATGGAAACCAATCACTGGTCCTTTCCCTACCGTTCGCAGCGCATGCCGGTCCTGGCGAAGAATGTCGTGGCGACCTCCCAGCCGCTCGCTGCGTCTGCCGGTCTGCGCATGCTGCTCGCTGGCGGCAACGCCATTGACGCTGCCCTCGCTGCTGCCATCGCTCTGACCGTCGTCGAACCGACCAGCAACGGCATTGGCTCCGACGCCTTCGCCATCGTCTGGGACGGCAAGAAACTCTCCGGCCTCAACGCCTCGGGCAAGTCGCCGCTCGGCCTGGAAGCGGGCAGGTTTGCCGACATGCAATACATGCCCACGCGCGGCTGGGATCCGGTCACCACGCCCGGCGCCGTCTCCGCCTGGATGGAACTTTCGAAGCGCTTCGGCAAGCTCCCCTTCGCCGATCTCTTCGAACCGGCGATCCAATACGCCCACGATGGCTATGCCCTCTCGCCGATCACCGCCGCCGCCTGGGGGCGGGCGGTGAAGTACTACGAGGGCTTTGACGCCTATATGGAGACCTTCGCGCCCGGCGGCCGCGCCCCGCGCCCCGGCGAGACGTTCAAGAGCGCCGGCCACGCCAGCACCCTGCGCGAGATCGCCGAGACGGAAGGCGAGTCCTTCTACCACGGCAAACTCGCCCGGCAAATCGCGCAGGCTGCGGAAGCCGACGGGGCGGCGTTTCGCCTGGAAGACCTGCGGGCTCACGAAGCTGAGTGGGTCGAACTCGAAGATGTCACCTATCGCGGCACGACGCTGCACGAGATCCCGCCCAACGGCCAGGGCATGGCGGCCCTCATCGCGTTGGGCCTCGTGGAGCACCTGCCCCTCGAGGAGACGGCGACCGATTCCGTGGAGCGATTGCACCTGTC
>SWCB01004361.1_pt1 | contig 10094 bp, 11 predicted proteins | sample 4692901 | NCBI WGS metagenome assembly SWCB01 (sample SAMN10267276, study PRJNA491770) | bioreactor metagenome | isolation source: DHS bioreactor inoculated with subseafloor sediment | place: Japan: off Shimokita Peninsula | collected 2006-08
TTTTGACTGCGTCTAAACTCACCAGGATTCTTTTCGCTTCCTCTCACATCGCACATTAAAACTTCATGGATTTCTTTTAGCAATCGGCTTGAAATAGGCAAATCATCAAGTCGCTTTTTTCCGTATTGAGAAGCCTTGATATAATTAATAACATCTGCAACATGTCGATTCGTGTTTTCTTCAATATCCGGATTTAAAATATCATCAAGGGTTGCCTGTGTTCCCTCTATCTGTGATGATAAAAGAGCCTCTTTTCTTACATACATTGAAACAAACAAATCTACATCAGCTACCTGGCTTGAAATACCTTCTAAGATACCAAGACTTCTATTGGCCTTAGACAATATGCGAATAATATCCTTATCATAGTCAATCGGTGGATTAGGTGGTAAAGACTTTGGTAAAAATGATTTATACTGAAGCTCTCCCGATAAATTCGTTTTATATTCGCCCGCTCTATTTTTCATAACATCAGCTCCTCTCTCTAAAATGAAATTATACTGTTATAATAACGTCTTTATTTCTTTTTGTCAATCAAAGTGAAATAAAGACGTTATTAATTGAACTCTTTAGCATGTTCCTAACTATATATTCAAGAAAGAAAACGATCTGGACACTGTCATAGATAGAATAGACCAATTAATGTACAATGCCAAGGCAAACAAAGAGGTATCCAATATAATTGAGATAGATCCCGAAAAACAGCAAGCATCTTGACAAGCTTGTCAACATCTGATAGCTGAGAATGTCATCAGGTGTCTGTTTTTTGTATAAGACACATCCGAATACACCCGAGCCTAGTTTAAGAGCAAAGAACAGCAAGGATAAATTTGCATGTGATACACCTATAAAACTTATACAGGTGGACCCATGACAAATAATTGCACCATGTTTATTTCAGTAGGATGGTTGTACCCAGGCTGGTCAAATTCTACAGAGGCAACAAATGGGCAACACCTAGGCAACAAATAGGCAGTTTTTAATTGAATTTTGGAAAATAGACACATTAAAGAGCAAAAACCCCCATGGTAATGGACGGAAGGGCGCCTTTAAGTGTGCATGAATAGGCAAGTATCCCCCCATAATGATGGACCCATGGTACAACATCCATGATGTGCAAAGAAAGGGAATATTATAGGTAAAGAAAGGGAGAAAAATGAAGATTAGAGAGGGAAAACTCTTCATATAAGGGTGATTTTAGCACAAATTGCACCAAAAGGTTCAAAAAAGTACCCACACATACTATATAAATGGACCCAGGGCTAAGTGGCACCCAAAATGTCACAGAAATGGACGGAAGACACTTAGTTTCTAGGAAACAAAAATATAGGGTTTTTAGAGCTGGTTTAGAGCTCAAACAGGGGTTTATTGCTAATTTTACCTCTTTGCTTTACTAATTTCGGGCTGCATGGAGGCACCTTGGTTGTAATATTGGAAACACACACATGATTCTATGCCTAAAACACATAGAAAAAAGATTTTCTCATACAAGTACGAGGAAGTCTTTAAGAGGTCAGGGTAGCGAACCCATGAGGTACTTAAATATACTAATGGAGGGATGAGTATGTATAACGCAATTATAGACCTCAACAAAGAGGTCAATTGCACGAGGGATGAACAAGTCTTCAAGATACTTTTAAAAAGGCAGTTTGTACCACAACAGAATCTGCAGGTTTTCTGGAAGTTTTACAGTCTTGTGATGTATACGAATTACCTACCAAGAGCTGTACTTTATGTTTTAAGACACCCCAAAAATCGCGAGAAAACTGCCGGCCTGTTTGGGATTTCAAGACGAACACTATATACTCAAGTAAAAGACAGTATGGAGTTTATAGAGAAACAATGGGGAAAGGACTTCATAACCACAATGAGAACCAAAGCCCTCACAGGACAGGAAATTTGGGAGTTTAATCTGGTGCTTGATGACAGGCTTAAATCCTCCATAGTCATAGGGGACCGGCTCGAAGAAATATTCCTGGCGGATGTGTTTAAAAATGTTTGTATTAATCCCGGCGAGGAACCCGATATTATACAGAAAGAATTCGATGTGCTACTAAAAGCACTTAGTGGAATTAGCCTAGCGAGACAACGGCATATAGTAGGGACATTGACAGAAAGGCAAAAGAAAATACTTTTATATCTATTAATTGTCCCGGAGAATAAGCTCGACACTAGAAAGAAGGGATTGAGAATAGATGTTATGGAACATCTATATGATTGCCCATTGGAGGAAAGCAAATATGCGAGTACAAGATTATACAGTACAAACGGTTTCAAAAGAAATAATTGACAGAATAGATGTTGCCTTGGAAAATTGTGAGGATCATGTTCTGGATTTTAAGGATGTTGAGATTTTAAGATTTACGCATGAGCACATTGCAAGAGTAGCTCTCAAATATGACCTTGTAATTAAAAACATAATGGACATCAAGGACAGAGAAAAAATAGAGTATCATAAAGCACTACAATGTCAGCCAAGAGCAAGAGACTTAACCGAGTTTAAAGAAATTTTCAAGAAGAGATTTAATATTGGGGATATCTGTGTGCTTGATACTACACTGACACAAAGCAAGTGCCGTGGGGCAAGAAGAAAAATTGCCAAGATAATGGAGTATCTTCCATATGGTGTTTCGCTGAGAGTTTATCATTCGAGTATGATGCAGCCCCGATTTTTCAGAGAACATGATGGGCCGGATAGTGCAGAACTATTTTGCCGGGAAACAATAAGGTTCGACGAGATTTTTCATGGGGATATCTTTATCGAGTTTCCAAAGAGCCAAATAGAGCAACACGTTATTGATGTTTTGTTTAAAGAATAGCCCGCTCCTTTGTTAACGTTAATTAACGCTAATTAACGCTAATTAACGTTAACTACTCTACATTAAAATTAATAGACATACCCAGAAGAGACCCCAATGAGAGGGTCTCTTTCTTATGCAAATTATACGCAATGTAAGCATGATTTTAATGCAGAACTCTATTTTTGCACAGAGATAGCCTTTTAAAATAACAGGGGAGGACTAAAGGGGGAACCTACTATGGATATTAAACCAGGGGAAATGGAAATACTCGAGGAAATGGAAAAAACTTTTGATGTAATCGAGGATCTGTTTAATTCTCTATCATATGAAACACAGGACAAACTTTTGCAATTTCATGCAGAAAACTATTCGGTCAACCATTGTATTAGATGGGGTTCTGATGGTATTACGGATGTTCTGAATCATATAAATAAAAAATCATAATAGAAACTAAGACAACCATTAAAAACTATAATCACACTAAGCTAAGCACTAGCATAATTCCACTCTCCCTTTTAATATATATACTAGGATACTCAGTTAAATGGGGGGAGTACTATGCAAGTGATGTTTAAAGATAGCTTAAAGGAAGAAACAAACGCAGTATCAAGGGCAAATCAACAGGTGCTGGAGTATGTTAAGGGGCAAAGTATACCTCTTGTGCTAGAATCTAATAAAAGGGCCGCGTTGATTATATATCATAGTAGAAAGGGTCTCTACCTCTATACTGCTTGGACTGAACCCCTTAATAAAACCATGGTTAGTCTTGTTCTGTATGAGGAGAAAGAAGAAGTGGTATGGTACCTAAGGCATTTTTGTGCGCCTGAGTATGCCCGACAGTTTCTGGATTGGGATAAAGCCGCAGAAGAAGAACTACAAAATAGGCATGTCTGGAATTAATGCTTAATAACATGGGGATGTAATGGTTTCGACAGGGGATTTTACCATTGATAAGCGAGTCGTGTTTTCTGATCTGGGGTACACGTAAAAGAACTGGGTCAAAAAAATAAACGCTAAACGTGAACTACTCGGCATTAAAATACCGAGCTTCAAAAGTCACATACCTTTAAATGCTATGCTACCTCTTTAGCCTGTCCTTTGCTACTACTGCTACGCTTTTCAGCGTTACACAGATACTTTGAACTCTGGTCAAAACTTAGTTTTTCCGGATTACTCAGATGTACCATTGGGCCTTTGAATATTAGTTTATTCTTTTGGAAATACAACCTCATGATGTTGAAAGCCCCAACGCTATCTGCGTTGAATATATTCTCACCATCTTTGTAAAGTCCTCGCTTCTTACGATTTTGTTTTTGAGCATACTTTTTAGATACGGCCGGCGTTAGTGGGGAGCACTGACTTGAATATGCTTCCTTTTGTTTGATAAATTCGACGCCTTTGAGTTTTAATTTGTAATCAAGAAGTGAGTAGATCTTTGCATATGGGAACTTGTGAAATGTTTGGTTCTTTACTCTGCCGTGGTTATTATCTTTTCTGATGTTCGTAATATCTCCCATGATGACTTTGGAGATATTGTGAGCAACACAATAATCAACAATTTCTTTCGTTCCACTGTGAAGTAAATGGTGGATTTGCTTGGCTCTTTTTTCATACAGAGAAAGAACCCTTTTGCTTTTCTTGGGGTATTTAATTCCCTTTGCGCTTTGCTGGGCATCCGAAATAGATTGATAGTGCCCAATCGTCTTGTCAAAATAACGATTAATACTCAGCCATTCCCCACCACTGATAATAAAACTTTTACCAGTGAAATTGTCGTAGCATGTCATCATGTTGTTAACTCCAGGATCGATTGATAGGTAATGATCATTGTTCTCTCTGATAACTTGAGATTCTACTTCATGTGTGATGTTGAGTTGATACTTTCCATACTTCAAAGGTTTGAACTCAATCTCTTTGACTTTCAAATCGAGTGCTGAAAATCCTTTGATTTTCAGGGTTAAGTAGTTGTCCTCAATTTGATACCTGTCTTTGAGATGGATTTTGAGTGCTTTGGGTAGCGAAAATCGAATGCAATCTCCATCACTTTTAAAACCATTATTAAGATACTTGAAGTTGTTGGTTTTCTTGTATCTTGGAGGATTCGGATTCTTTACACCACCTGTTTCTTTTAGTTTGAAAAAAGATTTCCAACTTTTCTCAAGCATATTTAAAACCTCTTGAGCTGTTTGTGATGGTAGATTCTTGTACCAAAACTCTGTTTTCAGGCGTTTCTTTTGATCATACCAGTTAGGGTATTCTTCAAATCCCAACTCTTTATAATGATGTTTTTCGTAGTTTCCGATGTTCCAAAGCTTTGCAGAGGCAAAAGAAAGAAGACCAAGAATAACTTCTTCGGTTTTGGTGGGGTTATAATCGATCTTTTTCGTTAAAATCAAAGAAATCACTCCCGTTCCTTCTGAGTCTCAATGTATCGTTTAATGTTTTCTTCGGAGGTTGAACCTATTGTTTCGATGTAAAATGATGAGTTCCATAGCTTTCCTTTCCATAACTTTTGAGTTATAGATGGGTACTCAAGGAATAACTTTCTTCCACTGATGCCTTTTAACATTTTAACAATATAAGATGGTGAATATTTTGGGTGTGCCATAACAAAAACATGAACATGGTCTGGCATTACCTCCATTGCTGCAATTTGGAAACCCTTGTCTGATGCAATGTCAGAAAAGGTTTGTTTTAGAAATTCATCTATTCCTCCTTTTAATATTTTGCGTCTGTACTTTACTGACCATACGATGTGATAATTGACGTTGTAAACACAAGTTCTCGCGTGTATTAAATTGGGTTTCTTCATACACATGGTATAGCATATATTGGAATAAATGGCAATAATGCAAGGGTTACACGCTTGGCGTATAGTACAAAAACAAGGGCAATTCATCTCCCAATTTAAGTAGGGAGGATTCTTGCCCGATTTCCTAAAATATTATCAAATCTTCCATGTACGAAATGCATAACTGCCATGTATATCTTATATGCTTATACTACCTTGAGGTCCTTTCTGTAAACTATTTAGGGACCTTCAAGGGTAATTGTGCCAAATTCGACTCTAATGGCGTAAATTTGACTCTAAAATCGCTATATTTTTGTATTTTCCTTAGGGATTTCTTCCGTCCATTTCTACCAGTTCTTCCATCAATTTACCTCTCGGGTAGATTTATATGATTACCATGCATGATTAACTCACAGAATCAACTGATTATAGCCTATTTATACTAGACTTTTACTTACTGAGCGTCATACCTTAATCACAGGCGTTCCACATGTTTACTTGGAGGGTTCCGTTCATGTTCCCTATGCCACACATGGAATAATTTTCATGCATAGGCCTAAGTTCTTGCATATGCACTCCATGTCCCCAAGGATTTATATACTTGTCATGGATGTTTCTACATGTAATTTACATGTAGAAATAGAAAATACCATGGAAGTTACTGGACTTTTACTTTCTATTTGATTTTTTCTTTCCTTCGACTCGTATTTTTTTGTCGGAGCCTTACTTGTTGTTTACTTCTTAACACTATAGCAAATAGACACATTTATCAGGTGGGAATCTGTTTATATTGTAAAATATGTATAAAATGAAGATTTAACCCTTGTTCTTCTCTGCATTCGTATAGCTTTGACAATCTCGGGTATACTTGTATGAGAAAAAAATAAAGTTAAACTATTACCCATCCTCGTTACTCATACCACTTGTAGAGTAAATATCGAGAATGAGCTCTTTTGTTCTAACTTGCATCGGCCTCTATGTTATCTCTTAGGTCTACCACCTGGGATACTGCCTTGGAGCTCTTTGCTAAATACATCATTTGGTCGGCGTTTTCGATAATATTAGCTACTGTGTCCCCTTCTTGGACAGGAGATATTCCCACGCTTACAGTTTTATTAATTACAGTATTTTCAAATACTATTCTATACACAATTTCAGTCAATGATGTTTATATATTTAATTGTTGAACGATTATCGTAGTACCTATTTCCCCTACCATATTTGACCGATTCAACATTTGGAATTTCATTAAGAATATCTAAATTCTTATGAAGTACATTATGGATAAAGTATTCTAATTCAAATGTTATATGTTCGTGTTGTGAATCAATGATAGTCCAATTGTTCTTGATAGAATCTTGATAATATTTAGTTATATCTAATAAAATCAAATTGTTTAAATCACCGCATATTCCTTCACCGGTTTTAACTTTATTCATTAAGTCATTTTTCACTTTATAAAACAGAGACATTAATTGCGAATAACTAATTTTTCTTATTGTATCTTTGAATAAACAATTTACGTTATCCTTTGTATATATATACTTCATTATATTCAAGTATTTTTCTAAAAAGTTGAATTGTGGAGTAATAAATATATTCAATCAGCAATTCATATTTCCCATTATCAATTTTGTTGAAAACAGTGTTATTAAAAATCATATTTTTTTCTTTTTGGCTGAAATCAACATTAATATTGAAAGTGGCCCGTCGAATATTAACAGTATACGGAAAATTTTTATCATAAAAATCACGAAAATTATCAAAAACTTCAAAAACATCAATGCCATTTTCTGGCGATATAGATATAATGCCTGAATGCAACATGAAATTTATGTTACGCAGCAGATGCTCACCATTAAAAGAATAACTCAAATTTTCAATACAAGGTTGTATCAAACTATAACTTGGTACAGAATCATTTTTTATTGTTTCTACTAGAATTACCTTTTCTTTTAAATCGAGATCCGAAAAGTTGATTTTAGGATTACTTATAGCGTAAACGGATTCTATCTTAAGAATTTTTTCTTCGATTTCTTGTTGTTTTTTCTTAATACAATTGTCACAATGACATTCAACTGTTTTGTCAAACTGCAAATAACGAGTGTATTCATAAACCATATGGCCACAAACAGGACATGATTTAATGGGTGATAAACCATTTCTATTTTCAAGACTAGAAATCATATTTGACTTACAATATTCACATTTCTCATCAATAATAACAGGTGGTAAAATTGAACAAATTTTATTTGGTTTAATATCTAACTTGAATTCTGTTATTAATTCATTTACTTTAATTTTCTTGCCAAGATATTTATCTATGAGTTCATTTATTTGCCCGTCAGAAAGATGATTTAATTCTTTGTTGATTTTCGCATGTTTATAGTAAATTAGTTTCGCCTCCCTTAAAATAGTTAACGTGAACTTTGTCCCAACTAAAATTATTTTCATATTAGGTATGACAGTTATACTTATATATTTACCATCGTGCCGATAACCTAAAAATATACCACCTGCAGGCAGTTCTTATACTACCACGAAACGATTCTGATTGCAACCATTAACTTTTTAGTATACTACAGACTTGACATTTTTGTCAAGTCTCATATGCTTAATTTGTATTAATATTCATTGAAATTACAAATATTCTTGTTTCATCCCTTTTCAATTTACCGTAAATTAGGATGAATTAGCTTAAATGAAAAAGCAAATCCCTATTTAATCGAATGGCTCAAGAAGGTCAAAATTATCTGATTAATTAAAGCTAGGGAAGCTAATCCAATTTTTTAAGTATCCTATATGTTATACTCTCAGATACTGAGCAGCGCAAGGCATAAATATGACTTTGAGAGCTAATGTTATTCACCATGTAGTTTACGTGGATTTACAGCCTTTAAATATCCCTTTTTGACTCTACACTATCAGTATTGATCTTGTAAGCATCATCAATAATGTGAGCTAGATTCGTATCTAATAAAATGCGTCACGTTCGCCAAGTTGATTACACCATCCTGTTCTCTATCTATGCGTAAAAGATGATGATGAAATTATAAGATATCCTTTTGTTTCTAAAACTTCATTGTTTCAATTATTCCCCTTAGAAATCTTTTAAAATTTACATCTATATTGAAAAACGATACCCCCATTACATAGTGATTCTTAATAATCTCACAAACTATAGACAAACAGCTATCAGAGTAATTTTCTGATAGCTGTTTGTCTATAGTTTGAAACTTCTCCATAAGAGATATTTCAGGATTTAATAAATATTTAAGAGCATAACAATAACTCGTTAATCAAAACATTTGATTTTCAGCTACGGACTCGTGACTCTATGTCTCCGGACCTAAGATTTCATTGAACAAGAATATTCACCAGTGATTTTATAAAAACAAATCACTGGAAATACTTAAATCAGTTTTAGCAAAAACAACATAAACCCTTGCCAGTTACTTAATAAGCGTTTTTCTGTGCATCAATGACCTTCTTGCAAAAATATAACATCATATTCCAGACACAAAATAACGCTTGTTCTTTTGCGAGAGAACATTCTACTTCATTAAGAAAGTATTAAGGGATACCCAAATAGTCTCTATAAGCCATCTGAGTTATTAATGTATATTTTTTTAAGCATCTCCCCTGAACATTTTTTAACTTAATTAAATTTTCCATTGCCAGTGAGATTATTCATATTACTTCTCCATAGGCAAGTTTTGCTTTGTTATACTTCTAAAGCCAACCCCATTTTCATCCTCCTCAATAACTAAATTGGTTTTCCCCAAATTGTCAATCAAAACAATGCGCATACCAATACCACCACTTAATGTGTTATACAGTTTTGTCATTTCTTGTAGAATTTCAAGAAACGAATCTGAAACGGATACTATTCTGTCTTCTTCACCGAATATATCATACTTTAATTCATATCTAATCATCACGTTACCTCCAATTTTCACTTCGTTATCAATGTTTAAATGTAACCCTGTCAACCGAAAAAAATCACGATATGCCATTTCCTCTATGCGCCAAGAATCCTCCATGCGCAATACAATTGCTAAGTACATTCCTGCAATTAAAACACTCCCTTCATATAAACATATTCAATCCTGGAAAACATTTCTTAAAAACCATAGCAACGAAATATGGTCAATGGATTATTTTACTGTTCCTACATTTTTTTATTGCTGTATGTTCTAATCATTATTAATCATAGTACTAGAAAGATTGAGCACTTCTCTATCACAACCAATCCCAATCTCGTTCGTTTGCGCAACATTATTATTTTTGTTTCTTGTTTGGGAAATCATAGCTAAAAAAATATTATTTGTCTTCTTTATTATACTCCAGCGATAAATCGTTTGTCAATCCCATTTATGCAACTTTATTTAGTTTTTGCATATTTTATTTGAGTGTTGTAAACTATAATAAAGAATCTTTTTGTAAGGAGGTCTCCTAATGACAGATAAAACATTAAATAACGAGGAAATCCAAGAACTCAG
>SWCB01009869.1_pt1 | contig 10092 bp, 7 predicted proteins | sample 4692901 | NCBI WGS metagenome assembly SWCB01 (sample SAMN10267276, study PRJNA491770) | bioreactor metagenome | isolation source: DHS bioreactor inoculated with subseafloor sediment | place: Japan: off Shimokita Peninsula | collected 2006-08
TTAAGATAGTTGGTACAGGTGGATCCTGTGAATAATCATAGAAGCCTTTGCCACTTTTTCTTCCTAAGTAACCCGCAGAAACCATTTTTTTCAATAGGTAACAAGGTCGATATCTAGGATCTCCCAATTTGTTATATAAAGTTTCTGTTTTAGCTAAATGAATATCCAGGCCTATTAGATCTATTAGTGCAAGAGGACCCATAGGCTGATTTGCGCCCATCTTCATTGCTTTATCAATGTCTCCCGCATTACCTATGCCCTCATCTAATACCCATACAGCTTCATTAAGTAAAGAGCCTAATATCCTACTTGCAATTCCTGCTACACCTTCTTTTTCTGTAACAACTGGCTCTTTTCCAAGGAATTCTGCTAATGATTTGGCTTTTAAAATAGTTTCACTAGATGTACCCAATCCAGGCATTATCTCTACAAGCTTCATTACAACCGCTGGGTTAAAGAAATGCATTCCTATAACTCTTCCAGGATCTTTTACTGATGAAGCAATTTCTGATATTGAACAAGCAGTTGTGTTTGTGGCTAGTATAACATCATCCCGGGTAATTTCATCTAGCTCCTTAAAAACTTGTTGTTTAACCTTAACATTCTCTACAATTGCTTCTATAACAAAATCACTTTCCTTTGCATCCTTTATATCAGTAGATGTCTTAATTCTTCCTAAAATTTCATCTGCCTGTTCCTTGGTCATCTTTCCTTTATCTACTCTTTTTATTAATCCCTTTTGAATCTTAACCAAGCTTCCTTCTACAATTTCTTTCTTTACATCAGCCAGTATTACTTCAATATTATTTTGTGCCATCAGTTGTGCGATGCCACTTCCCATTATCCCAGAGCCTAATACAAAAGCTTTTTTGATTTCCATAACGTTCCTCCCATTTTTGGTTTGTTATATAAAAAATTTATTTAAACTTTTTATTTTACTCTTTCTACTATCATTGCAATTCCTTGACCCCCACCTATACACAAGCTTGCTAACCCGATATTCTTGTCATAGGTCTTAAGGGCATAAAGAAGTGTAGTAAGTATTTTCGACCCAGTTGATCCTACAGGATGTCCTAAGGCAATAGCTCCACCATGGACATTGACCTTGCTTCTATCCCATTTCATTTCCCTTTCCACAGCAATATATTGGGCGGCAAAGGCTTCATTTAATTCTATCAAGTCTATGTCTGCCATTGTCATTCCTGCCTTTCTGAGAGCTACAGGAATGGCTTCCACAGGACCTATACCCATATGCTGTGGGTCTACCCCTACTGTAGCGTAGGAGTGAATAACTGCCATAGGCTTAATCCCTAAAGACTTAGCCTTTTCTTCTGACATAATAACCAATGCTGAGGCACCATCACTAAGAGCACAGCTATTACCTGCTGTAATAGTTCCATCCTTTTTAAACACTGGTCTAAGCTTTGCCATCTTCTCTATTAAGATTCCCTTTCTAGGTATTTCTTCTTCTTCAAACATTTCAATATTTTTACCTACCTTAACCTCCATAGGAAGAACTTCTTCTTTAAATTTTCCTTCTTCCATAGCTTTTAGTGCTTTCATATGACTATCTAATGCAAACTCATCCTGCTCCTGACGAGTTATATTATATTTTTCTGCTAGAATTTCACCAGTGTTACCCATGAGCATTCCAGCCAATGGACACATGAACCCATCTTTATGTAACAGATCATTTACAACCTTATCACCCATGCGATTTCCCCATCGGGCATCTTTCAATATATATGGAACATTTGTTGAAGATTCCGTTCCTCCTACTACCATTACATCTGCTTCTCCACTATTTATAAGTGAAGCTCCTAACCCTACTGATTTCAAGCCAGAACCACATCGAATATTAATAGTAAAAGCCGTGGTTTCGATGGGTAGTCCTCCATTAACACTTGCCAACCGTGCTACATTAGGTCCCATACCAGCCTGCCATCCACATCCAAAAATTAACTCATTTACCTCTTTACCTGATATAACTGCTCTTTTAATGGCTTCATTTACTACTGCAGCACCAAGTTCAGGTGCCGTCTTGCTTCCAAGTTTACCATTAAAGCTTCCCCCTGCTGTCCTAACAGCACTTACTATTACAGTTTTACCCATTTCTTAGCTCCCCCTTACTTACTGTATATTTATTGAATCCTGTACTACCTGTACTTCTAATAGCTCCCTAAACTCTTTTGTTAGTAGTGGAACAACCTTAAATAAATCGCCGCAAATACCAATATTGGCCACATTAAAAATAGGTGCATCGGGATCTTTATTTATACCAATTATGAAATCAGATGTTTGCATTCCTGCAAGATGCTGAATAGCACCTGATATTCCACAGGCAATATAGAGTTTAGGCGCCACTGTCTTACCTGTTTGCCCAACCTGCCGATAATGTGGTACCCAACCAGCATCAACAACTGCTCTTGAGGCACCTGCTGCCCCTCCAAGTACCTCTGCTAATTCCTCTATAATATGATAATTCTCAGGACCACCTATTCCACGTCCTCCGGAAACAATAATATCTGCCTCTTCTAAATTAATTGATTTAGCTGTGTGTTCAACAATCTCCTTAACAATATATAAAATATCATCATCTTTAATTATGGCTTCATAATTAACTATCTCACCCACTCTGTTGTAATCAGGATTAATTTTTTTCATTACATTTGGTCTAACAGTAGACATTTGTGGTCTATGCTCAGGGGTTGTTATGGTTGCCATTACATTTCCACCAAAGGCTGGTCTTGTTTGGTTAAGCAATCTAGTTTCAGGGTCAATAACAAGTTCTGTGCAATCTGCGGTTAATCCCGTATAAACCCTAACAGCTACCCTTGCAGCAAAATCTCGACCATTATGTGTTGCTCCAAATAAAACTATATTTGGTTTAAATTCCTTAATCAATTGTGAAAATGCAGCAGTGTACGGTCCAGTTGAGTAGTCCTTGTATACATCTCCTTGAACTAAATAGACTTTATCAGCACTGTATGCAAAACAATCTTTTGTAAGTTGTGAAATTCCATCACCAATCAGTACTCCTGCCAATTCCTCTCCTAATTCATCGGCCAGTTTTCGACCTTCACTTAAAAGCTCTAATGTAACACTGGCAATATTCCCATCACGTTGTTCAATAAATACCCAAACACCTTTATATTCACTTAAATCCATATTTGATTCCTTTTTATTCTCTTGAAAATCAATTGCATCAGTAGAACAGGACTCTACACACGCCCCGCATTCTACACATTTTTCCGTAATTACAGCCTTATCATCTTTCATAATTATAGCCCCAGGATAGGGACATCCTGCTATGCATAATTCACAACCAATACAATTTTCATCAATAATTTTTATACCCATAGTATATACCCTCCTGCCATTAAACTATTTTTTCTTCTCTAAGTACTTTTACCAATTCTTGTACTATTTCATCTATCTCACCCTCAAGCATTCTTCCTCCACTTCTAGGCTGTGGTGTAAAAGTACGCTTTACTCTAGTTGGGGATCCATCCATTCCAAAAAGTCCATCCACTACCCCAATATCCTTTGCTGTATATATAGGAATTTCTTTCTTAAGAGATTTCATGGTTCCCATCATGGTGGGTAATCTAGGCTCATTTGGAGATTTATCAATGGTTAGAACAACAGGGAGTAGGGTTTCAATAATTTCATACCCTCCTTCTATTCCCCTTTCTAATTCCATTTTTTCCTCCCCAATATTTATTATTTTTTGAATATAAGATACCTGGGAAATTTTAAGATGTTCTGCAATACCTGGTCCAACTTGAGCAGTATCACCATCAATGGCTTGTTTTCCACAAAATATAATATCGTAATTACCTAATGTCTTTATGGCCTTAGCTAAAGTATAGGAAGTGCTCCAAGTATCTGAACCTGCAAAGCCTTTATCACTTATTAATATGGCCTCATCTGCACCCATTGCAAGACATTTTCTTAACGCTTCCATTGCTTGGGGAGGTCCCATAGTTATAACTGTAATCTTGCCTCCTTTATTTTCCTTTATCTTAAGAGCTTCCTCTAAAGCATATTCATCAAAGGGATTGACTATGCTAGGTACCCCTTCTCTAATTAAAGTTCCCTTTTCTGGATCAATTTTCACATCAGTAGTGTCAGGTACCTGTTTTATACATACAATCATCTCCACATTTCTCATCTCCTCTCAATATATTTAAAATAATTATTTATATATATTCTTTTGAAATAATATTGCAAACATTGTGCCAAAACTATTGAATATTTAAAAGTTAAGCTCTCAACCCTATAAAATGAATTATCCTAGACTCTTTTTCTAATTAATTTTTTTTTAGTATCTTTATCCCCGTTCTATTTATAAACATATATGTAAATATTGTTTACATATAAAACGTTGACTTAATTATTTGGCAAAAAAAAATCCTATACTTGTCTATTCAACAAATATAGCATTACGGGTAGTTATTTTATAGGGAGCAAGGATAATCCCCCTCCAACTTGAAACCCTAGTACAAGGAGAAATTAATGGTAAGTATAGACTTTAATGTCTAAGTATAGTAATTTTGAGTTCCTATATAATAAAAATAGAGAAAATAAGAAGTTTAGAATTATTTTATATTACTAAATATAGTAAATTTTTCACTTCATTATTTTCTCATATATTTATAATTTAAACTTTTTAAAGAACAAGTACTATTTTATATATTTATTCATAGCTTTTTCTAAAATATTCAAGCCAGTATCTAATTGCTCATTTGTAAGTACAAGGGGCATTAAGAATCTAATTGAATTTCCTCTTATGCCTGCTTCTTGTAAAAGAAGTCCATTCATTGCACATTCCTTTATAATAGCTTTGTTTTCAGCCGCTGCTGGTTCTTTTGTTTCTTTATCTTTTACAAATTCAATGGCTACCATTGCACCTAGACCTCTTACATCTCCAACCATTGCATATTTTTCCTTCCATTCATTGAATCTCTTCATAATTATTTTATTGATTTCCATAGCTCTTCCTGGCAAATCTTCTCTTTCCATAAATTCAATCACTTTAAGAGCTGCCGCTGCTGCTACAGGATTACCACCGTAGGTTCCTCCTACTTCTCCTGGGTCGCAAGAATCCATTATTTCTGCTCTTGCAGTTACAGCACTTATTGGTAAACCAGCTGCAATTGATTTTGCACTTGTAAGCATGTCAGGAGCACATCCGATTTCTTCCCAATATTCACTTGCAAACATTTTTCCGGTTCTACTATAACCACATTGTACTTCATCTGCAACTAGTAATATGCCATTATCATCGCATACTTTTCTTAGAGCTTTTACATATTCTAATGGAACTGGAACAAATCCTCCTTCTCCAAGAATTGGCTCAACAACAATAGCTGCTACTGAAGCTGCTTCTACATGCTCTTTAAAAAAGATGTTTAGTTTTTCAATATAGTAAGCCATTCCTTGCTCTTCAGTAAGTCCATGAGGTCTTCTGTACATATAAGGGAAATCAAGCTTTGATACGCCTCCTGGGAAAGGTCCAATTCCTGTCTTATAATTTTCTACCTTTGAGGTCATTGCCAATGTGAAATATGTTCTGCCGTGGAATCCATTTGTAAATGTAACTATTTCTGTTCTTTTTGTAAACCTTCTAGCAAATTTAACTGCATTCTCTAAGGCTTCAGAACCACTATTTACAAACATAGTCTTTTTTACATCACCTTTAACAGGTGCAATGCTACTCACCTTTTCAGCAAGATCTACATATTCACTATAATGAACGCAGTTAATTTGAACATGGGCATATCTTTCCAGTTGGTCTTGAGCTGCTTTAACAACTTCTGGTTGACAATGTCCTACATTTAAAACACCAATGCCACCAATCCAATCCATGAATATATTTCCATCAAGATCCTCAAACATTGCTCCTTCTCCTCTGTTGATAACGCAAGGAGCCTCACATCCAATTCCCCTTGGAAGTATTGCTTGTCTTTTTTCAATTACCTTTTTAGATAAAGGTCCTGGTAGTTCTGTTATTAGCTTTGGCAATGCATTTTTTAACATTTTTGTTCCCCCCTTAAATTAAGTATTGTATTCAGTTAAAATACTTTTTATAGAATACATACTATTACTATATTTTTATTACTGTAAGTTGATTCTATATTTATTATCACTAAAAATAAATTGTATTTGTATACCTGCTTTAAGGTATTTAACTCCCTCAAAGGGAGTATATTCTTTATAAAGATAAAGTTAATAATACAGTTTGTTGTGTAGCATTCTTATACAAAGATGATATAAAATAAGTGTATCAGAAATTTCTAATTATTCACACTCCTCTAATTTACTATTCAGCCCCCTCCAAGGAGGGGTTTTAAGGAACAGTTAGGACTAATTGATAACATTACTAATCTTCTATTCTAAATCATACTTCTTAAGCTTTCTATATAAAGTAGCAATACCAATCCCAAGTTTTTGTGCAATAAGCATTTTAGAATTCCCATCATTCCCATAAATGTCAAAGGCCTTTATTATCATTTGTTTTTCCATTTTATCTATATTCAAGTCCTCTGCATCCCAATCATTATTGGGTTTCTTAATTTTATTAGGTAATAAAGCTCCATTAATAACACCTGATTCTCCCATTACATTAATGATATATTCTATTGTATTTTGTAGCTCTCTAATATTTCCAGGCCAACTATAATTTTCAACATACTCCCAAAAGTCATATTCAATTGTAACCACCTTTTTATTGAATATTTCAGAAAACTTTTCTATAAAATAAGTTACTAACAAAGGAATATCTGATTGTCTTTCTCTAAGTGGAGGAATATGCAGTGGTATTACATTCAATCTATAGTATAAATCTTCTCTGAAGGTTTTTTCCTGTATCATTTTTTCAAGATTCTTGTTTGTGGCTGCAATAACTCTAAGATCTACTTTAATTGGTTTGTTAGATCCCAGTCTTACAATTTCTTTTTCTTCCAAAGCTCTTAAAAGCTTCACTTGAATATATAATGGCATATCACCTATCTCGTCTAAAAAAAGTATTCCTTTATTTGCTAGCTCAAATTTTCCAATCTTTCCTTTAGCATCAGCGCCTGTAAAGGCACCCTTTACATATCCAAAAAGCTCGCTTTCAAGTAAGTTATCAGGAATAGCTGCACAATTAAGCCCTACAAAAAAGCCATTATTTTCTTTGTTTTCCTCATGGAGTGCCCTTGCAAACAATTCTTTGCCTGTGCCACTTTCTCCAGTTATTAATACTGTTGAGGAGGTGCTCCCAATCATTCTTACTTTTTTCTTTAGTTCTTTAATCTTAATGGATGTTCCTAATATTCTATCTAGCCCAATATTTTCATTTGACGTAGTCAAAGCTATAGCATTTTCTCTTAATTGATTTAAATCTCTAAAAATAAAAATTTTATCATAATTTCTAATATTAATATTATAAAATCTTCCTGACAAAGAAAAAGATGAATTATTAAACTTAAGATTATATTCAGTATGATTTAAAATTTCTTCCCCTGTCTTTATTAGCTCAAGGTTATTAATTTCATCCTTTTGGTTGTCAACTTCAAGTATTCTTTTAGCTATTGAATTCATGTCAGAAATACGATAGTTTTTGTCGAAAACTATAACGCCTTCTTCAATTTTATCGATAATACTAGTAAGCAATTCCTTAATAACTAAGTTTTTTTCATATTTTATTGTTTCTTGAAGTTTTGAGGATATTAAATCTGCTATTTGATCAAGAAATTCTGCAAAGGTATTTATATTATTTAATATGTGATCCTTTTGACCTTCAGTGAAACAAACAAATCCTATTACTCCAATTACCTTATCCTCAAGTATAATAGGAGTACTCATATGCAACAATTCCTTACAAATATCCCTTTGTGGACATTGTCTACAAATCTCATGATCCTTAGGATTATTAATAATCTGTTTCTTTCCTGTTTCTATTACATGCTTATAGATAAAAGCTTCTTCTGATATATTTATACCTACTGTATCCTTATATCTTCCAGTTCCAGCAATTCTATTAAGTTCGTAATCAACAATATCAATATCAACCTTTAAAATTTGTGATAATACTATACTATATTTATTCATTATATCTTGCATTTTAACAAAAATCTCTTTCATCAATTATCACCAGCTATTTATAGTTTATTATAAATCTAACCTACTTTAATTCATCACTTCACTAAATTATTCTTTGAATATTTTATTCACAAAATCAACATTATCATATTCCTTATTAAAATAATTCATAACATTTGAGGCTGACCTTCTTCTAACTTCTTCAATAGCTTCCTTGGAATAAAAGGCTGCATGGGGAGTTATTATTACATTATCCATCTTAAGTAGCTTATTTGAACTTTGAGGAGGCTCATTTTCTAAGACATCTAGTGCGGCTCCCCTTATATATTCTTTTTCAAGAGCTTCTATTAAATCCATCTCATTTACAATTTTTCCCCTTGACGTATTTATAAACAAAGGTTTTTTCTTCATAGCTTGAAATTTATTCCTATCAAAGAAACCAATGTTTTTTTCCTTTAATGGTACATGTACAGAAATAACATCTGATTCATTAAGTAAATATTCAAGATCTACACGCTGAGCACCAAATGAGTCAATCAACTCCTGTGGCACAGATGAATATGTTATAACTTTCATTCCAAAGCTTCTAGCACTTATAGCAACCCTTTGAGCTATATTACCGAACCCTATTAATCCCAGAACTTGTCCTGAAAGTCTTTTCAATGGAGGTGCACATCCAATATCCCAGATATTATTCCTTACAGCATTATTATATCTCAAAAGATTTCTATTGCTACTTAAAATGAAAGCCATGGTATGCTCTGCAACCTCAAAGGCACAATATCCGGGAACATTAGCAACTGTAATTCCCAACTTGGTTGCTGTATGAATATCAATATTATCTACTCCAATAGCTGTATTAGAAATGATTTTACATCTTTTTAGGTTTTTTAATACTTCTTTAGTTAGGGGAGCATACTCTGATAAAATTGCATCTGCATCTTTACAAACACTAATAACTTCTTCTTCATCTTTGCATTGATACCCTTCTATAATTGCATCCTTTGGAAGATACTTTTTTTCAATATCTATACTGCTCCAACTACAATCTGTAATAATTACTTTTAAAGACATAAATCTATCTCCTTTTAATTATTTATTTTCGCTTTAAATTATAATGCTCAGTAGCTGAAATTGTCAATAAAATCTGAATATTTTGGAAGTAAAGGCCTCTTTATTAATTAACCTATAAAAGTTTTTAATTTGCGTTATCATTTTGATAACGAGTTATCATTTTGATAATATCCTGCTTATTGTTTAATTATATCAGTTATGTCGAGTTATTTCCAAAACCACACATGGGGCATTATCAAAATGATAATCTTTATATAGAAGATTCTAGTAAACTACACAATATATCGTTGGCATATATTTTGCTTTAATACCATATTGAGCTTTTGTATATTTATTATTCAATTACTACTTAATTTAGTAGAGTGGTGTATAAAATGAATGAATTATTAAGTGAACTATTAACCGATAAAGACTATAAAGACTTATTTACCTATAATCTTTTACTTAGCAAAAGTTCTCCAGATAATTTTGAACATTATGTATTAGATTTACTTGATGACATTTTCGGCTTTAATCACACTATTTACTTCACTCATTCTGATTCAGGATGCGTGGAAAACGTTATCGGTAATAATATTAGTAAGGAGTTTATAGAGGATTATACTAATATTTTTCAAAATGAAGATCAAATTAATAAATTCTTGTATAATTATAGATATAAAATAAATTCTGAAGATGTAATAGTCTTAAGCGATATTATAGAATCTTCTGAGGATAAAAATACTAATTATTTCAATCTCCTAATGAAGCATAATTTTTGTTATGATATGTATATAGTTATAAATGATAATGGAGATGGCATACGGATTTTACGTGGAAATGATAAAGGTAAATTTACAGAAAAAGAAAAAGAAATAGCTAATTATTTATCTAAGATTTTAGCTCCACAAAATAAAAATATTAAAGAAAATAGAAAAAACAAAGATAAAA
>SWCB01016089.1_pt1 | contig 10092 bp, 7 predicted proteins | sample 4692901 | NCBI WGS metagenome assembly SWCB01 (sample SAMN10267276, study PRJNA491770) | bioreactor metagenome | isolation source: DHS bioreactor inoculated with subseafloor sediment | place: Japan: off Shimokita Peninsula | collected 2006-08
AAAAAAAACAGAGCGAAAAATGAACGTTGGCGCAATAACCGATTACCTCGAAACCATCGCCCCGATATCTTACCAGGAATCATATGACAACTCAGGCTTATTGATTGGAGAAAAGCGCACCGAGGCCACAGGCGCTATTTTTACACTTGATGTTACAGAAGCTGTTGTTGATGAAGCCATTGCCTTGGGGTACAATCTCATCATTGCCCACCATCCACTCATTTTCAAGCCCCTTAAGCGCATAAACGGTTCAAACGAAGTGGGACGATGCCTGATCAAAGCAGTCAAAAATGACATTGCCATCTATGCAGCCCATACCAACCTCGACAATGCACCGGAAGGGGTGAATGCTATGATTTGTAAAAAACTGGGGATGGTTCTGGCAAAAATACTTGAACCAGTGGGAGAAATGCTGAAAAAAATTGTCGTTTTTGTGCCGGTTGACCATGCTGAAAAAGTAAGAAATGAGCTTTTCAAAGCCGGTGCAGGACGCCTGGGCGAATACAGTTCATGCAGTTTCAATTCCTCAGGGCAAGGTACTTTTAAAGCTGGTGATACCGCCAATCCTTACGTAGGTCAGCCCGGGGAATTGCATGTTGAAGAAGAAATAAAGATAGAAGTACTCTGCGAAAACCATAACCTTGACCGTGTTTTAAATGCCATGATTCAATCACATCCTTACGAAGAGGTTGCCTATGACGTGTACCCTTTGTCAAACAAAAACCAGTATGTTGGTGCGGGTATGATTGGGGAATTGTCCGAGCCAATGGATGAAATGAGCTTTCTGCATAAAGTTAAAGATACCTTTGGACCGGGATGCGTGAAATATTCACCCCTGACCAACAAAAAAATTAAAAAAGTAGCTGTTTGCGGCGGTTCCGGCAACTTCCTCATTTCAAATGCACTCGCAGCCGGGGCTGATGCATTCATTACCGGCGAAATTAAATACCACGATTACTTCATGGCCGAAAATAAAATCCTGTTGATTGAAGCCGGGCATTATGAAACAGAACAATTTACCAAAGAATTATTACATCAGGTTGTTAAAGAAAAATTTACTACCTTTGCAACCCGAATTTCTGCAATTCCAACCAATCCGGTTAATTATCTGTAAATCAATATAATAACTCTGAATCCCATGGCAAAATCAACGTCAAAATCTAAAGCATCCGCTACAAAAGAAACCCCGAACCCTCAGGAAACAGAAGTTCAAAACCACATTGTTGCGCATGTTTCGCTCACCTCCGGTGATATTGATGAAACAGACATTTCAATCGACAAAAAATTAGTCGCCCTTTATAGCTTGCAGCAGATTGATTCCCAGATAGATAAAATCCGCATTATTCGCGGGGAATTACCCCTTGAGGTTGAAGATCTTGAAGATGAAATTGTTGGGCTACAAACCCGCATCGACAATCACATCCAGGAAATTGAAGCGCAAAAGGTATCGGTTAAGGAAAAAGAAAATTCCATAAAGGACAGTCAATCGCAAATTAAGCGCTACGAAGAGCAGCAAATGAATGTGCGCAACAACCGCGAATACGATTCCCTTTCCAAGGAGATTGAATTCCAGAATCTGGAAATCGCACTTGCTGAAAAACGCATTAAGGAATTCTCGCATCACCTAAGCCTTAAAAACGAAGAAATTGAGGCCGCACAAAAGGTTTTGGATGATCGCAAAAGCGATCTGGATATTAAAAAGAGTGAACTTGCTGACATCGTAAGTGAAACTGAAAAAGAAGAGCAAAATTTACTTAAAAAATCAGAAGATTACCAGCGATATATTGAAGAGCGCTTGCTTACCGCCTACAAACGCATACGTAAAAATGCCCGCAACGGCCTTGCTGTGGTGAGCGTTGAACGCGATGCCTGTGGTGGATGCTTCAGTGCCATTCCCCCACAACGCCAGCTTGACATCAGGATGCATAAAAAGATCATCGTATGCGAATACTGCGGTCGTATCCTTGTTGACCACGGCCTGGCAGCAAGCACAAATCCTTAATCCCGGTTTTCACCAGATTATTATACTTTAAAGGAAAGTCGGAAGGCTTTCCTTTTTTTATTTTTATGATATGAATGTGCGCATTGCCTTTTTACTTCTGATATTGTTGACCGGCCGCACCTATGCTGCCGATTATGAGATGAATAAAACTTGTCTTCAGGCCTATGATTATATCCTTAGCCTCAGGTTTGAAAAGGCAGAAGGCTTGTTGATCAAAGAAAACAAAACCCATCCCGACAACAGAATTGTTTCCTACCTGCGCAATTATTCGGGGTTTCTTGAAGTGATTATTTCGGAGGACAAGCAGCGTTACGATAGTTTTTCAAAAGAAAATCAACGTTACATCCAACATGTTGAATCAGGCAACAACCAATCGCCCTGGCATCTTTACACCCAGGCACAGCTTCACCTTCAACATTCCTTTGCTGCACTTCGTTTTGGTGATTATGCAAACGGTGCAATTGAACTCAATAAAGCATACCGGTTACTGACAAAGAATGAATCCCTGTTTCCCGGTTTCAGGCCAAACCAGGTCGCCCTTGGCCTTTTGCAGGTGCTCATTGGCTCCATCCCCCAGAACTATCAGTGGGTTACCAAAATCCTGTCTATACAAGGCACAGTAGAGCAAGGCACCCGAAATATGCAACAGGCGCTGCTTGATCCGGAAACCGACCTAAACTATCCTTTTTTGAAAGCCGAGGCAATATTTTTGCTCACTTTTACCACTTTCAACCTTTCAGAAAATCCAGAAGAAATAGCCGACACTGAACACTTTTTGAATGATCCACAAAACCAGGAACTTATAAAAACCAATCCTTTGCTTATTTATGCCAAATCGGTTTTCATGATGCACAGCGGCAAAAATGATGAGGCATTGGAAGCCTTACTATCGGCTCCACAATCCAAAGATTATTATCCGTTTTATTACCTGCAATACCTCACCGGATTAGCTAAACTTAACCGAATGGATAATGATGCAGATGTATGGTTTCTGCGCTATGTAACTAATTTTAAAGGTAATAGCTTCATCAAATCGGCCTACCAACGTCTCGCCTGGATTTCACTTTTAAAAGCTGACACAAACGGTTACAACAACTACATGAAAAGGGTGCAACTTTTTGGAAATACTTCCATTGATGGCGATAAACAGGCAGAAAAGGAAGCGCAATCAAAAAATATTCCCAATGCTTCATTACTGAAAGCGAGGCTGCTGTCTGATGGTGGCTATTATTCCAAAGCCGACAATATCCTGAAAACCCTGGACAACAATCACTTAAAAAGCGACCATGAAAAATTGGAGTATCAGTATCGCATTTCCCGCAACAATCATAAATGGGGAAAAATAAGTTTAGCGAAAACGGATTATGCCAAAACGATTTTACTTGGAGAGAAACAAAAATGGTACTTTGCCGCCAATTCAGCGCTTCAACTTGGCATCATCTATGAAAATGAAGGAAATCGCGATAAAGCACGCCAATATTTTAACAAATGCCTTTCCATGAATTATGATGAATACCGAACCAGCATCAGCCAAAAGGCAAAAGCGGGATTGGCAAGGGTAAAATAGCCGTGCTGATTTAAAGAAAAAAAGGCAGATCATCCGGATCCGCCTTTTGTGAGTTATAAATAGAGTAAAAAGAGTAAGGGCAAGAAATTTAGTATTTTATTCCAAGGGTCAGCAGGAATGAATTGTTGAAGGTTGTTGCAGCGGCAGGATTCATGCCATTGTACAAATAGTATTCATCATCAAACTGAGAACCAACCCAGGCCATATCAATATAAAAGCCTTTTTCACGTATTCCAATACCTGCTGAATAGGTATTCATCACAGAATTTGTACCGTATCTGTATGGATTGGCCGAAATTCCATAACCACCCCTGAAGTTTACAGAACCATATCTCCATTCGGTTCCAAACCTAAGGTTATGCGCTTCCTGATAATTATTCCTGATATTTTCATTTTCAATATAGAAATCATAATCAGGTGCACGCAAGCGCGATGCTGAGTAGTCAACGTATTCATAATCAGCCGAAATCACGCCATATTTCCCAACGATAAAACCAATACTTCCGATGGCGCGCATAGGCGTATTCAATTCATAATCATACACACCATCTGCACTTTTTGAGGCTGTAAAGCCATTATCATATTTTGCACGCATGGTCGCACCATAACTGTCGGTCATCGAAGAATAGAAGGTCGGGGTATGTATTGCTCCTCCCAGCCTCAACCAGTCGGTTGCCCTTAAAATCAAGCCAAATTTAAAATTGATTCCGGTTCCCGAAGTTTCCAGATAGTCCGTGCGTGTCATGGAATTAAATACGGTTTGATCGGCTGCAAGCGCAGTTTCGGTGATTGAGGTGTTTTCTATATACCTGATGTAGGGAACGCCAACCGTTGCCCCCAGGTAAATCCGGTCGTTGTAATTGGCACCAACGGTGAAAACCATTTCGTTGATTGAGCCTTTGCTGTCGATGCTTTTGCGTTGGTTTACGCCGCCATTGGGCTTGTCGATGCCGTAAATCCAGTTTGTAGAATCCACAACAAACAAGAGTTCGGTTTCATAGGCAAGTTTTGTATCAAAAGCCCCGAGATCATCAGGATGTATGCCATTTGCGTTTTGTGGATAGGATGAAAGGTAGGATGAAACAAGATTGTCACTTTCTATATTCACCCGGTTATTGAAATTGGCCATTCGGTTTAGGCCAAACCCGAACTGAACATTTTTCCAGAGTGATTGTGGATTTTGAAGTGTAGGATTGTAGGCCATAACTATGCCAACATTTCCAAGATTAAAGTTGTACCGGGAATCTTCCCTGAAATTACCATTCAGCACAGCTTCGGTGCGGGTAATTGCAATAGAAGGTGTGAAGGAAATTTCGGAACTTCGGTAAAGTCCGATTCCGGCAGGATTGTGGCTGAGCGTGGTAAAATCAGCACCCAATGCGCCAAAAGCGCCGCCCATTGAAGCAAACCTGGCACTCCCCGAATAATTCAATCTTGAATAACGCAAGGCATCAATCTCATTCTGTGCGTTAACCTGTAGTGAACAGAAGGCAGCAATAAGTGATAGAAAAACAAGTTTTTTCATTGTAGTCCGATTTAAAATTCCTGAAAATAATTTTTATTACCTACGACCACTTCCGGAAGAAGACCTGCCACTACCAGAGGATGAGGATGAAGACGAAGAACGTGAAGATGAAGAACTACTCCCTGACGAAGATGATGAGTTCGATGGAGCAGAGTAGCTACTACCGGAGGAGGAGGACCTTGAAGGGGCAGAATATGTACTTCTGCCTTCATTGCGTGAAGGAGATGAACTTGAAGGTGAATAATTCCGTTGAGGAGAAGATTGCCTCTGAGGCGTTACAACCCGCGAAGGTTCTTGACTTGGTGCAGCCTGATAGTTAGGATTGCTACCCTGTCTTGGTTGCTGAGATTCACGGCTTACGCCGGTTTCGCGACTGTTCCTGTATTTCGGGCTTGTAAATTCATCACTCGATTTAGGCTGATTGTAGCCCGGTGCACGATATTCCTGCGGAGCACGGCTTTGCCTTACCGGCTGTTGCTGCTGCCTTACACCTTGTTGGTTGCTATTTTGAGTCCTCCCAGGCACAGTATAACGCTGAACCTCTCTTGAAGGGGCCTCGGTCCGTGAACGCGGATTCTGCGGGGTTGAATATCTGGCAGGCGATTGCGTTCCTTGTCCTGTTCTTACATCTGTGTTGCTGCGCGGAGTAGCGGTACGTCCGGGAGTTACGGCAGGTGCAGTGCGTCCGGGTTGCTCTGTGTTACGACCATTTATTCCGGTGGGATTTGTACGTCCGGGTTCACTAGTACGTCCGGGAGTAACAGCAGGGGTTGTGCGACCGGGTTGGTCTGTACGACCGTTAACACCCGCTGGTGCAGTGCGGCCAGATTCTGTAGTACGGCCGGTGGTTCCGGCAGGTGCAACACGCCCATTTTGTCCTTCTCGTCCGGTAGTGGCTGTACCTGTACGTCCGGTATTTGAATTTCTGCCGGTATTTGTTACGCCTATACCCGAAGTATTACGAGGACTTTCAATGCGTCCGCTTTTTATGGCTGATTCATATCTTTCGCCGAAAGTTGATCCTCTTCCGCTACCTGAACCACCACTCAGGCCCGAATTACGGTGGCCGTAGTATGCTGAGTTGTTATCGTAACTGTTGTAATAATATCCGTTGCCTGAATAGTATCCATCCCAATAACCGTTATAGTAGCCATGGTTGTAGCCTCCCCAGTAACTACCATATCCGTATCCGTAAGGATTGCCCCATCCATAGTAAGTATCCCAGTAAGAATATCTCCTGTATGAAGGATAGCCCCATCCGTATGACATTCCAAAACTTGGATACCACCAGTTGTAGCCCATATAAATGCTGGTTCCCCAACTGTATGGGTTGTAGTCATACCAATAACGATTGGTATAGTAAGGTGAGTAGTAGCTATCGTAATAAACATCGGAATGGAAGCGGCGCAACCTGGCAGCGTAAGCGTAGTCATAATAATCGTCGCTGTTGTAGTTGTTGGTGATGTATGTGTTTCCCGTTGAAGGATCTGTATATTGATCGTTGGCGGAATAATCGTACGCTTCATCCTGATAATATTCGGCTTCACCTGAATAAGCATTCTCATCAGTGGCATAGGTTTGCTGATCAGAAGGTTGTTCGGTGTATTGATTTTGCTGGTTATCAGGCGAATAATTATCAGCAAGTGCCTGCTGAGCAGCAGGTTGAGTTGTGTTTTTTGATTGATCCAGGGCCACTGCATCGTTAGGCGAATAATAGAGATCGTCGTAGGTTGTACGGGCCTGGTATTGTGTGGTGCAGGCTGTCATCATCAGCATTGATGCAGCAATTAGCGTGATTAAAGTTTTCATTGTCGGTCCTCCCTTTGATTTGCAGTGATTCATGGCCTGATGTTACCCAGATGTTTGAACTGCATTAATTTTATTAATTTTGCGCCGCTTTCACGGTGTTGTGATTGCTTCACGACCCAAAAATAACAAATACTATACCATAAACAATAAAATGGCTAAAGATTTTCCTACAAGAGCTGAAAATTACGCTCAATGGTACAACGACCTGGTTATCAAGGCTAATATGGCCGAAAATTCAGCAGTAAGAGGCTGCATGGTAATTAAACCTTACGGATATGCAATCTGGGAGAAAATGCAGGCGGCACTTGACAAAATGTTTAAGGACACAGGCCATGAAAATGCCTATTTCCCACTTTTCATACCAAAATCTTTCTTTAGCAAGGAAGCCAGCCATGTGGAGGGTTTTGCCAAAGAATGTGCCGTGGTAACCCACTACCGGCTTAAAAATGATCCCAACGGGAAAGGCGTTGTGGTGGATGAGACTGCAAAACTGGATGAAGAACTAATTGTAAGGCCCACTTCCGAAACCATCATCTGGGACACCTACCGCACCTGGATACAATCCTACCGCGACCTACCCCTACTTATCAATCAGTGGGCCAATGTGGTTCGCTGGGAAATGCGCACCCGGTTATTTTTACGCACCGCCGAGTTTCTTTGGCAGGAAGGCCATACAGCCCATGCTACCTCAGAGGAAGCTATTGATGAAACCGAGCAAATGCTAAATATCTATGCCGATTTTGTTGAGAATTTTATGGCTGTTCCCGTTTTAAAAGGTTTAAAGTCGCCCAATGAGCGATTTGCCGGAGCCGTTGAAACATACTGTATAGAGGCGCTTATGCAGGATGGTAAAGCATTACAGGCAGGAACTTCGCATTTTCTGGGGCAAAATTTTGCCAAAGCGTTTGATGTTCAGTTCCTGAGCAAGGAAAATAAACTGGAACACGTATGGGCAACATCTTGGGGTGTTTCAACGCGCCTTATTGGTGCTCTGATTATGGCCCATTCCGATGACAACGGATTGGTTCTTCCCCCGAAACTGGCCCCCACACAAGTTGTGATTATCCCGATCTACAAAACCGATGAACAACTTGCAGCCATCACTGAAAAGGTTGATCAAATCAAGAAAAACCTTCAGGCAAAAGGCATTTCGGTAAAATACGACAGTCGCGATACATACAAACCGGGTTGGAAATTCAATGAATATGAATTTAAAGGTGTGCCAGTGCGTCTTGTGATCGGACCACGTGATCTGGAGAACGGAACGGTGGAAGTTTCCCGCCGGGATACGCTAGAGAAAGCTACGTATCAGCTTCAGGATATCGAAACCAAGATAGAAAACCTACTTCAAAACATCCAGAAAAACCTTTATCAGAAGGCATTGGATTATCGTGAAAACATGACCACCAAAGCGGACACCTGGGAAGAATTTATTGACCTTCTTGACAATAAAGGCGGTTTTATCCTTGCCCATTGGGATGGAACACCGGAAACGGAACAGGAAATCAAGGAAAAAACAAAGGCTACCATCCGCCTTATTCCATTGGATGCAAAGCCAGAAGAAGGAAAATGCATCCTTACCGGAAAGCCATCGGATAAAAGGGTAGTATTTGCCAGATCTTACTAAGACTTTAATTCCATGCTAAAATTAAGGGGCCTGTTTGTGCCCCTTTTTTTATTTACAAAACTTAAAATCCCAAAAGTTGTTAATTGATAAACTGATATATAATACCGGTTATAAGTATGGAAAAGTATCTGAGAGAAGTTGCCCGTTTAAAAAAAACCAAAAGCCCCGGTGCGCTCATTTATGTAATTAGATATATATTACATGGTATTCATAAGGAAACGGATTGGAATTATTTGCATATAGTATCTGATTTTCTTTCAAAACGCAAAAAACTAAGAATAAACCTTCATGAATACTTCTTATATTACTTGTATGACAAGAGAATGCCGGAACAATACCGTGTAAAATTCGTGAGTCGCATTACGCGCGATATATTTCTTGAAAAGTTAAACCCACTGGGATATATTCTTGTGGCAAGAAATAAATACATCACTAAAATACTCCTTAAAAGCCTTGATATCCCAACTCCTGAAATAATCTTCCTATACGATCCACAGGCCGGGCTTGAATCCTCATTTGTGATTAATAATGCCAAAGCTGCCAAAAAAAAATTGATGGAGTTTGGTAACCGGCCGTTTGTGGTAAAAGTACTTGAAGGAGAGCATGGAAAAAGCATAAATGTTTATTCCGGCATAGACACAGCCGGAGATCAGATAACAGCCCTCCATTTAAATGGTGAAAGTCACACCTTTGACCAGCTATTAAACTTTGCAGGAAATAACCAACGGTTATTGTTTGAGGTCAAAGTAAACCAAACCCCCGCTTTCGAAGCAATTAATCCCACATCCATAAATACACTCAGGTTATTGACCGTGCTTCATCCAAACGGAGAGGCCGAACTCATATATGCCCTTTTTCGAATGGGTCGAAAAGGGCGATGGGTGGACAATTCCGGGAAGGGTGGGAATGTAATGGCCACGCTAAACAAGGAAACCGGCAAACTTGAAAATATTGTTTCGTTTGCACATTACAAATCCTATGAACCCTTAACCCATCATCCTGACTCTGGCATTGATCTGGAACATTTTGAGATAAAAAACTGGGAGGAAATAAAGCAAAAGGTATTTGATTTTCAAAGGAAACTTTCATGGCTCAAGGCCATTGGATGGGACGTTGCCATTACTGATGAAGGCCCGGTAATTATTGAGATCAACAACCGATGGGATATAGTCGGGCAAACCATTGCCCGGGATGGATGGTTTGATTATTTGAATACTGCTTATAAAGAGTGGAAACAATATGAGGCTTAAATAGGCTGAATCTCATTTACCGAAGCACTGGCAAGAAACCGAACCGATGATCAATCCAGCTTTATCAGTTTCCCTGTACCGGTAACATTCATTTTTATATCATAAGGATCACCTGAATAATAAATATCGCCTACTGAAGGGATTTCTACTTCCAATATGTGGCGGGCGTAAACATAGCAATTGTTGGTGCCGCTGTTGCGAACGTAAGTAATGTTTGATATAAGTTCTTTTTTTTTTTTTTTTTTTTTTTTTTTTTTTTTTTTTTTAGTAATCAAAGCCTTGCCTTTTACGGTAACATCCGCAGTTCCGTAA
>SWCB01016471.1_pt1 | contig 10075 bp, 9 predicted proteins | sample 4692901 | NCBI WGS metagenome assembly SWCB01 (sample SAMN10267276, study PRJNA491770) | bioreactor metagenome | isolation source: DHS bioreactor inoculated with subseafloor sediment | place: Japan: off Shimokita Peninsula | collected 2006-08
TATCAAGAGGCGCAAATGTCACACTCATAAGCGGACCCGTTCATATAAGCCCGCCTAAAGGTTGCATTGTCATCAATGTAAAAAGCGCAATTGAAATGAATGATGCTGTATTGAAGAACTGTACAACTGCGGATATCATCGTTAAATCTGCTGCTGTTTCAGACTATAGACCAAAAGAGACAAGCTGTCAGAAAATAAAAAAAACAAATGGTGATTTGGTTATAGAACTCGAAAGAAACCCAGATATACTGAAAAACCTATCCAAAATAAAAGCCCCCAATCAAATTTTGATTGGTTTCGCCGCTGAAACAGAAAACTTAATCGTAAATGCAATCGATAAAATGGAAAGAAAAAATCTCGATATTATAATTGCAAACGATGTTAGCATAAAAGATTCAGGATTTAAATCCGACATGAATAAAGCCACTCTAATATTAAAAAACGGTGAGATGAAAAATTTTGTTCTAATGAGCAAAAAAGCTCTCTCAAAAAAAATATTTGATGAAATCGAAAAGTTATAAATAGCAATTAAATACATTTTTTGTTATTTATAATGTGAAATATAATGTCAATAATAAGAGAGGAGCAAACAGCTGCTCCTTTTGTTTTGGTTGGGAGGTTAATACAATCATGTATGCCGATATAGCTTTAATACGTAATGACAAGGATACTGATAGGCTTTACACCTATGAACTACCTGAATCTCTGCAAGAAGATATAAAAATTGGCAGCAAAGTTTCCGTTTCCTTTGGAAAAGGAAAAAATTTCATCATGGGATTTGTTTTTCAAATCCATAACGATATTCCCGACTTCAAAACAAAAATAATCAATGAAGTATTTTCGCCTATTTACGCTTTAAACATTAAACAAATTGAGTTATGCAATTGGATGCGAAATAAATATATATGTACATATTCTCAAGCAATCAAGACAATTTTACCGCAGGAATTCATAAGAGGCGCTAAGCCTTCTTTTCGCATTTTGATAAAAATTTCGCCATTGCTTGATACTGCTGAAGCAATTGAAAAAGCAATTAGGCCAAATGCTACAAAGCAAAGAAAAGCTCTTCTGTATCTTTTAGAAAATGAACCAGTGGATGAAGCTTTATTTGTTAAGGAAGCAGGCATTTCCAGAGCATCGATTTCAAGCATGGAGACGAAGAATTTACTTTCCATAAATAGAGCATCATGCAAAGTATCGGCACCTGTAAGCAGTAACCAAAATCAAGCAAAACACATTCCGCGTCAAATACTTTGTATGCTCGATAATTCAGACCGCGAAAACTGCTATTTGCATTACATTGACGAAGCCGTAAAAAACAATGAATGCATATTAGTAGTTTCAAATGAAGTTCCCGAGGCAAAGAGACTCTTTAATTTGTTTTCTAAAAGGTATAGTCACATAAATCTCTTATTTTACAATGGCAACCTTTCAGCTTCTTCCTTAGAGTCAATCCATGATTCCATTCTGGCAAACAAGACAACTCTGGTTTTTGGTACACGCAATTCACTTTTTCTTCCATTTAACAAGCTTGGACTTATTATTGTAGACCACGAAAGTGAATACGGTCATAAATCGGATACGATGCCTAAATTTCACACAAGTGAAGTTGCAGAATTTCTGAGTGAATCATATAAAGCCCGGCTAATTTACTCTGATATAAGCCCAACCATAAGGTCTTTCCATGAGAATGCCAAAAGCAAAGCCCTTTTAATTGGGAAAGATATTGTAATAGGCAATTCTAATAGAACCTTTTGTGTTGATATGGCGCAGGAAATCAAACATGGAAATAAATCCATGTTCAGCGTGCTTCTTGATGAGAAAATAAGGAATACTCACAAAAAAGGAAAGGGAATAATACTACTTTTGAACCAGAAGGGCCATTCTTCCTCAGTTGCATGCAGGTCCTGCGGATATATTAGGAAATGTCCATCATGTGGTTTGTCCCTCACTTACTACGCAGAAGACAACTTGCTCAGATGTCCCCATTGCTCCTATAGCGCAGCTGCGGATTCCGGCTGCCCCGATTGCGGCAGCCGCTACTATAAATATGTGGGTGTTGGACCTGAAAAAGTAAAGTCTGAAATAAAAAACCGACTTCCCGGAGCAGATGTGTTTTTCCTAAACAGCAAAAGTATTAGAACTTATTCCGCACTTGAATCTTCAATAAATAAATTCAATAGCGGAGAGCATGATATTATAATAGCCACTGAATTAATACTCAAAAGCAAGCTTATCAAAAGGCCTGTTCTTTTCTCAATATTGAATGCGGACATGTTTCTTTACGGACAGGATTTTCACGCAAACGAAAGGTTTTTTTCACTTGTAAGGAGAATAAGGTCATCAATAGGTTTCAATCAAAATGAACTTCTTATACAAACATACAATCCTGAGCAAATGGCTATTCATCATGCAGTTGAAAACAATTATGAATCATTTTATAAAGAAGAACTTCTTTACAGAAAGACACTAAGGCTTCCCCCATATTATCGCATGGCTATTTTCCATATATTTGGAGATGAAGAGGCAAATGTGGTTAATATGGCAAACGATTACGGTATCGCACTCAAGAAGGCTGTCAGCGATCATGATATTAAAATTCTTGGTCCAAGCAAAAATGACAATCTCAGATATAAGTCCCGTTATAAGTATCAGCTAGTTGCTAGGTACTCGCAGGTTGATATTAACAAATTTATGGGTATAATAAAGTATGTAAATAAAAATAAAAGGCAGGCTTTCAGAAAATCCTCAGTCAAGATTTCATTCGATTTAGATGCCCGCCGTTTGTAAATTGGAGGTATTATAATGGCTATAAGAACCGTCAGAAAAGAAGGAGATCCAATTCTCCGTAAAATATCAAAAGAAGTATCCAACATCGATGAAAGAATTCACCAACTACTTGACGACATGATTGAAACCATGGACCTAGAAGACGGCGTAGGACTTGCCGCCCCCCAAGTTGGTGTATTGAAGAGGGTTATTGTAATAAGAATTGATGAAAACCTTATTCAATTAATAAATCCTGAAATCACATATGAAAATGGCCAACAGACCGATATTGAAGGTTGCCTAAGTGTCCCCGGTGTTTCCAGGAATGTCACAAGGCCTCTTAATGTAAAAGTAAAGGGTATAAGCAGAGAAGGAAAAATGGTTGAATATGAGGGTTCGGATTTATTAGCAAGAGCCTTTTGCCATGAGGTTGACCATCTAAACGGCGTATTGTTTATAGACAAGGGAACGCCGGAAAGCGAGTAGATGAACACATGAAAATTGTATTCTTTGGAACACCCGATTTTTCTTTAAAGGCTCTTGAGATGCTGCATGAACACCATGAAGTTGCAATGGTTGTAACTCAACCCGACAAACGAAAAGGTAGAGGGAAGAAAATCCAAATGACACCGGTCAAGGAATATGCAATAAAAATGGGTATCCCTGTTTTTCAACCGGAAAATATAAATGAATCGGATGCAATTGATTCAATAAGAGAAAAAGACCCGGACGTAGCAGTAGTTGTTGCATATGGGCAAATCCTTAAGGATGATATGCTCAATTTGCCTAGACTTGGTTGCTACAACATACACGCTTCTTTATTGCCCGCATATAGGGGAGCTGCCCCTATCCATAGAGCTATAATAAACGGCGAGGAAAAAACAGGCATAACAATAATGAAGATGGATAAGGGTATGGACACGGGAGATATGATTATCATTAGGGAACTTCCTATAAAAAAAGATGATACGGTAGGATTCCTACATGATCGTTTAGCTGTTCTCGGAGCGGAAGCTATTTTAGAAGCCATTGCCCAAGTGGAAAAAGGAACGGCTATAAGAACCGTGCAAGACAATGCCCTTGCGACATACGCCCCTAAACTGACCAAGGAAACAGGTGCAATCGACTGGAGCAAAAGTTCTGAAGAAATATCGAATCTTATACGCGGATTAAATCCATGGCCTGTTGCGTATACCTACTATCAAAACATTAAAATGAAAATCCTGGAAGCCAAACATATTGAATGCGAATCAGATATGCTTCCTGGAACCTATATTCGAATGTGCGATAACGGGTTTCTTGTAAAAACAGGCAGCGATTGTCTATTGATTACACGCGTTCAATTTCCAAATAAAAAAGCCATGTACGCCGACGAATATGCAAGAGGGCATATTCTCGAAACTGGCACAATTTTCGGTGAATAGGAGGAGATGACTAAATGTATTATCCTTATGGATTTGAAGGACTGGTTTATCTGCTGCCCGCTTTTGCATTGGCCCTATTTGCTCAATTCAAGGTTAAAAGCACGTTTTCAAAATACCTGAAGGTTCCTTCACAGAAGGGCATAACCGGTTATGAAACAGCTAGAAAAATCTTAGACCACAATGATTTATCCAATGTAGACATCGAAATTATCTCGGGCAATTTGTCGGATCATTACGCTCCAATGAAAAGGGTTATCCGTCTGTCCAATCAAGTAGCCAATGGCAATTCCATAGCATCTGTAAGTGTTGCCGCACACGAGACGGGTCATGCAATTCAGCACGCAAAGGGTTATGTGCCCCTAAGCATTCGCAGCATGCTTGCACCTGTAGCAAGTTTCAGTATGAAATTTGTATGGGTATTGGTTTTAGCAGGAATATTCCTGGAAAGGTACGGTCTTATTGACATTGGAATAATACTGTATACCGTTGCAATACTTTTCCAGATTGTAACACTACCCGTGGAATTTAATGCCAGCTCAAGGGCCCTTGTTCAGCTTGAAGATTTGGGTATCGTTAATACTGTCGAAAGGGATAAATCGAAGCGGGTTCTCAACGCCGCTGCCCTCACTTATGTCGCTGCTGCTGCGGTTTCTCTAGCACAGTTAATGCGCCTTTTAATCCTTAGAAATAATCGTAGAGGTTGATTAAATGAAAACTGTCCGACACATGGCCGTAGATTTGCTTGTGCGAATTGATTCAAGCAATGCATATTCTAATGAAATACTCGACTCTGCAATAAAAAGGAATTCTTTGAGCGAAAGCGATCAGCGCCTGCTTACGCGTATTTTTTATGGTGTTTTGGAAAACAGGATCCTAATTGATTATTATATAAGCATTTTATCTAAAATCAAAATAACCAAATTGCATGAAAAGATACTAAACACACTTAGGATAGCAATATATCAAATGGTGTTTCTTGATAACATTCCATTTTCTGCCGCAGTAAACGAATCGGTAAAGATTGCAAATGTAACAAACAAACATTCATCAGGATTCGTAAACGGAGTTCTAAGGAATTTCATACGTAAATATGAAAAAGGATTATTGGCGCTACCAGGAGAAGAAGATAGCACAAGAAATATTTCAGTGAAATACTCCTTGCCTGAATGGCTAGTTAAAAGACTTCTTGAACAATTTGATCACGATTCAGTTATTAGTATGGCTGAATCAAACAATCAAGCTCCGCCTGTATCGCTACGCGTAAACACTTTAAAAACAAAAAGAAACGAACTTAAAGGAAATCTTTTATCTATTGGAATTGAAACAACTGAAAGCATTCATGCAGATGATGGTCTTGTTGTTAAAAAAATTGAAAATACCAGCATAACCGACAATCTTTATTTCAAAGAAGGGTACTATTATATCCAAGACGAAGCATCAATGATGGTATCAGAATATTTTTCGCCAAAACCGGGGACTATGGTATATGATTTATGTGCCGCACCAGGCGGTAAAACAACTCATATTGCCCAAATAATGGCGCAATCCGGCAGGATTCGCGCTTTCGACTTGTATGAACATAGAGTCATAAGCATAATGGAAAATGCAAAAAGACTTGGCATTGAAATAATTGATGCGCAGAGAAAAGATTCCGCTATTAAAGATGATGAACTAACAGACAGCGCCGACCGTATTTTGGTAGATGTACCCTGTAGTGGAATCGGAATTCTAAGAAGAAAGCCTGAGCTTAGATATAGACTCAAAAATAATGATCTTGACGATATTGCATCGATTCAAAGCGCCTTGCTTGATAATGCAGCTTTATATGTTAAGAATCATGGCTTTATAGTCTATAGCACATGCACAGTCAACTACAATGAGAACGATAAAATCATTTTAGATTTTTTAGATAAAAACAAAGAATTTAAACTTGTAGATATTAATAAAGGCAAGTATCCGGCAATATACAAGTCGTATATTCCAGCTTTAGATGAATCAATCCATACGTATCCGCATAGAGATAACACCGATGGATTCTTCATCTGCATGATACAAAAAAATATTTGTAAGGTGGACATATGAAAAAAATAGCTGTCAGTAATAAAGGCTATAAAAGAGAGAATAATCAAGATTATCAGCTAATGGATTCTCACAATCGTTATTTTATCATTGCCGACGGTATGGGTGGGCACAATGGCGGAGAAGTAGCTAGTTACACAGCCGTAAATACTGCCCACGGATTGCTAAAGGATTTTAATGCAAAAAATTTGTCTCAAATCAAGGCAAAGCTCATTGAAGTTTTCAATGCAGCAAATGAAGCAGTGTATTCTATGTCTTTTTCAAAGGACTCGTTGACGGGAATGGGTACCACCATGATAGTGAGCTATTTATTTGAAAACCACATTGTTATTGGGCATGTCGGTGATAGTCGTGCATATCTATTAAGCAGTGGAGACTTTGTTCGTCTAACTAAAGATCATTCTCTCGTACAGGAAATGGTTGATAGAGGCGAATTAAATCAAATTCAAGCCGATACGCATCCCAAAAGACACATGATAACAAAAGCTGTCGGCACACAATCTTCAATAGAACCAGATATTTTAACAAGAGAATTGTTACCTGAAGATGTTTCGAAGTTGTTCATGTGCACTGACGGCTTAACCGATTATGTGAGTGATGATGAAATGAAGAATATTTGCAATCATTCAGATATATTAGAAGACTGCGTGAATGAAATGTTGGAATTAGCTTTAGAACGTGGCGGAAACGATAATATAAGCATCTCAGCGATACGATTAAGTGAATAATGGGGAGTTGTTAGTATATGATAGGTAAAATACTTGGAAATAGATATGAAATAGTTGAAAAAATCGGTGAGGGCGGTATGGCAAAAGTTTATAAGGCCAAATGCAATTTATTGAATCGTTTTGTCGCCGTGAAAATACTAAAAAACGAATATGTTAACAATAAAGAATTTATTGCAAAGTTCAATAGCGAGTCACAATCAGCCGCAAAATTGTCTCATCCCAATATAGTCAATATCTATGATATAGGAATAGAAGGGGACATTCATTATATAATAATGGAATACATTGATGGAAGCACCCTCAAGGAATCCATACTAAAGAATGCGCCATTTGATAATGCCGAGATAATAAAAATTTCTTCTCAAATTGCCGCGGCTCTTACCCATGCCCACAAAAATAAAATCATTCACCGAGACATAAAACCGCAAAACATATTGATTACCAAAGACAACCGCATCAAGGTTGCCGATTTCGGTATTGCCAGAGCTGTAACTGATGCAACGGTAGTAAATGCATCCAATTTGATGGGCACTGTCCACTATGCTTCACCCGAACAACTTAAAGGAAGTCTTGTAGATGAACGAACCGATATATATTCCTTAGGCGTAATAATGTACGAAATGGCAACAGGCCAATTGCCCTATGACGGGGAAGCACCAATAACAGTTGCACTAAAACACATGAATGAAGAATTGATTCCTCCAAATCTGGTAAACAACAAAATATTGGACAGTTTAAACAGTATAATATTGAAAACAATGGATAAAACAGCAGCATACCGTTACGCCTCAGCACAATCACTAATGAAAGACCTTAGCATATCCGGATCCGGGCAAATCGATTTTTACAACTCGGATTTTGATTCAGGCAAAACAACTGTTCTGCCATTAATCAAGGAAGGGAAAAGCCCTAGGAAACGAGTTGCAAATGCTAATAAAAAGAATCTAAAGAATAAGAAAAGTCAAAAGCATATTTATTCTTTGGCTATACTTTCAGCATTGATACTTTCAATTGTTTTAATCATGTTTTCTTCTTACACATTCTTGAAAGGCGACTTGTTCAAAAACGAGGTTACAATACCTACTTTGATAAACATGCCTTTTAGTGAGGCCAAGAGTATATTGTTGGAAAATGGTCTTGATTATGTAGTCTTCGAAGAAAAATACGACCATTCTATTGCAAGCGGAAACATAATAATTCAAGAACCCGCCGCTGATGAAATTGTAAAAGAGGGATATACCGTTAAATTGACCGTAAGCCTTGGCAAGGTCAAAACAAGGGTCCCGAATCTGTTGAATCTTACAAACACAGAAGCGATAATTGCAATTGAAAATAATAATCTTGCAGTCGGTGATGTTGAATATGAATACAGCGATTTGCCTATGGATACCATATTAAAACAACTTCCTGAAGCCGGAGAGCTTGTTGATGAAGCTACTCCAATTAATCTTATGTTAAGCCAAGGCCTGGATGTGAAAACATTCATAATGCCTAATCTTATAGGAAAAACGGTGGAATCCGCAAAAGGCAATTTGGCTGAGTTGGGAATATCTTTAGCTAATGTAAAATATGAAAACAATGAAGAGATTGAAAAGAATCATATAATCAGTCAAAGTGTATCTTCCGGAACTGAAATTTCACAAAATACTTCAATTAGTCTTGTAGTAAGCGATGGGTCGGAACTCATCGATGACAAAATTACCAAGACTATGATGATTCCATTGAGTTTCAGCTCAAAAGAAGCCGAGGTAAAAGTAATTATGACGCAAGATGGAGCAAAATCAATTGTATTTGAAGATATAGTAAAACAAAACGAACAAAATTTAAGTCTTGAAATACAGGGGAATGGAAAAGCCCTTATCGAAGTTTTTTTCGATGGAACCTTGGCTTTTTCACTAGAAGAGAATTTTGAATAGGGAGGTTTCATGGAAGGAAAAATAACCAAAGGCATAGGTGGTTTCTATTACGTATCCACCGGTGATTCCATATTAGAATGCAGGGCAAGAAAGAAAGTCAAAGTAGGACAGGGTATTATTCTTACCGGGGACAATGTAGTGTTTGCTAAGGAAAAACATGGATGCATTATAGAACGAATACTGCCTCGCGAAAATGAGTTGAGGCGCCCACCGGTTTCGAATGTAGACCAGGTTATGATTGTATTTTCTGTTGATTTTCCAAAGCCAAATTTTCTTTTTCTAGATAAATTGATTGTCAATTGCGAAATGGAGCATTTGGACATATTCTTGTGTTGCAACAAAATCGATTTGAATTCAGAAGCAATCGATTCAATAAGTAATCATTTCAAAAATACAGGATATGAAATCATTTTTTCAAGCATTATAGATAATATCAATCTACTTAAAATTCAGAACAAACTTGAAAACAAAACGACAGTGCTAGCGGGACCATCCGGAGTTGGAAAATCGTCTCTCATCAACGCTATTGAACCTGAAATGAATTTATTGACGGGTATAATAAGTGCTAAATTGAAAAGGGGCAAGCACACTACAAGACATACTGAGCTTCTTAAAACCAGCAATAACGGCTATGTGCTGGACACTCCCGGTTTCACATCACTAGAAATCGAAAAATTAGACTATTGCGAAGTCAAAGAATATTATCCAGACTTTCTCTACTTTAGCGGTTTATGCAAATTCAAAAACTGCAATCATCTGGATGAGCCAGGATGCAATGTAAAGCAGCAAGTATCTAGTGGCGAGATAAGCTCTTCCAGATACGCAAATTATAAATCAATAATCGAAGAACTTAAAAATAACAGGAGGTACTAACAATGAAATTGTCTCCATCAATTCTATCGGCAGATTTTGCAAATCTTGAAAGAGATATAAGAGAAGTAGAAAAAAGCGGTGTTGAAATGCTTCATATCGACGTAATGGACGGGCATTTTGTACCCAATATAACAATCGGTCCTATAGTTCTTCAATCCATACGAAAAATTACTGATTTAGAATTGGACGTTCATCTAATGATTTCAAATCCGGGACAATATGTAAAAGATTTTATTGATGCAGGTGCGGATATTTTGACAATTCACGCAGAAGCTGATTGCCATAT
>SWCB01015879.1_pt1 | contig 10064 bp, 10 predicted proteins | sample 4692901 | NCBI WGS metagenome assembly SWCB01 (sample SAMN10267276, study PRJNA491770) | bioreactor metagenome | isolation source: DHS bioreactor inoculated with subseafloor sediment | place: Japan: off Shimokita Peninsula | collected 2006-08
CAGTAGAGTAGAGCGCAAAGCCAACAGTTAGTCAGCTTTGCAACCCCCTCGTCAAACCGTACGTGCGGTTTTCCCGCATACGGCTTTCCTAAAGACTTCATCATTAGCATTCACAGGCAGTCAGTGTACAATGTACTTTGTCGGGTCTATTAAACCGTATTGATTTACCAATAACTCAAAGGCTTTTTGTCTGTAAAGCCTACATTTTCGCTGACTTTTCCGGTTAAAATAGCGATAGAGTTTTGTGGTCAAATAAAAGCGAAGTCTCCTCTTGCTCAAATATGGATAGCTTACCTTCTCTATTGAAAAATAGTTTAGCCACCCCCTGATTTTAGAGTTAAGTCCATCAGCAATTGTTTGTGCAGAGCTATGTCCATGACTATCAAGATAATTCCTCACGTTTTCCCTAAGCTTTAGCTCCGACTTTTTGCCGGGTATAATTGCCCAGAATTTATCGCTTGTGACGTAAATACTGTTACTATATCGAACTGTAAACCCCAAGAAATTAAAGCTCGTTTCCGTGGCTTTAACTTTCCGGGTTTTATCCTCATTAAGAGTAAGTCCCATACGGTCTATCAGATTAGTCAACTGATTCATTACCTCATTAGGTATGCTTTTGCCCATTAACACAAAATCATCTGCATATCTTACCATTTTAACCCCATATTGATAAAACAAGCTTCTTGGGTGGCTCACTATTCTGTCCAGCAAGTGTAGGTAGATATTCGCCAGCAGGGGTGATATAACCCCTCCCTGCGGTGTACCTTGATTATTCTTCTTGCCCCCTTTGAACTGCCCATCATCGAAAATCGGGGCTTTCAGCCAGCTTTTGATAAGTTTTAGAATACGAGGATCGGAAATCCTTTCTTCTAAGGCTATCATCAGCTTAGTATGGGGAATGGTATCAAAGTATTTGCTCAAGTCGGCATCAAGCACTTCTGTCCTTCCTTCTTGAAGGTGTGCTTTGATGGACGTCATGGCATCCTTTGAACTACGATTTGGACGAAACCCCTGCGAACTTTCCTCGAAGTCTGCTTCAAATATGGGTTCAAGTATCATCTTACATGCTGTTTGCGCAATCCTGTCTTTTACTGTGGGAATACCCAAGGGACGCTCTCCTCCATTAGCTTTGGGTATCATTACCCTTTTTACGGCTTTTGGACGATAGCTCTGACACCTTAGTTCTTCTCCCAATTCTGTCAGGAATTTTTCAACGCCATATTCCTCTACATCCTTTATAGTCATACCGTCAATACCGGGTGAACCAGCATTGCGCTTTACTTGCTTCCAGGATTCCCGTAGAATATAGGGAACAAACATTTTATCATACAACACATAAAACTTATACTTCTTTTCCTGCTTGGCTTTCTGATATAGTTGCCCTTGGAAGGTTTGCAACCTTTCTGCATCGGGGATTTCACTGCGGCGTCTGCCAAACAGTTCAAGTTGCCCTTCTACTCCGACTTTATGGTAATGGTTGTCCATCAATTTTGTCTGTTGTAACCTTTGAAAACTTCATCTAATAGTAATGTCCCTTCGCTAACCACGCTTTTACCTTTTCGTGGGTCAATCACTACTATGAACATCTCCGACGCCCTCGCCAGCCTTGACAGTGCCGCGTTAGGGTTCTCCCACGTTCATGTGCTACCTTATTCCTGCACGCAACATCATATTACTCCAGGTATCTATCGTATTGCACGTTGCCATTGCTTCATACGATATATCAGGTTTCAGCATCTTCGAGAGATTGACCGATACCATTAGTGTAACGAAGCTTAACTGATGCAGCTTACAGAAAACGTATTTTCTGAGCTTCACAGGGTTAGTTTCCGCTCCCTGTGTCAGGAATACTTCAACCTGAACGGCAAATTGGGTTGAAAAGAACTTTCATCTTTTTAGGTATTTAATTTATAATTACACACGCCTCGTGGCGCACCAAAGACACTAAGTTGCACTAAGGATTTTTGATGTTCTATCAAATCCCACGCAAAGACCTGCCTGCGTGCCACTTCGGCAGGCAGGCGCAAAGGCGCAAAGAATTATTTGATGTTCCTAATGAATTTATAATACTGAGTTAAACGGCACTTATTTATATGTTCTTACATATAGTAATACATATTTTATATAATTTATATCCCAAAGCATATATTTTAGTATATTTGCATGAATTTATATCCGAAAGCATATAATGAATAAGCTGGCTGAATTTGTGAAAGAGCGTAGAAAGGAAGTGAATCTCACTCAGCAGGAATTTGCCGAGCGGGCGGGCGTTGCGTTAACTGTAGTGCGAAAAATTGAACAGGGCAAAACAAACCTCAACATGGAAAAAGTCAACCTGGTGCTGAATATGTTTGGCCATGAACTGGCTCCTGTTAACAGTAAAGAACTGGGCTCATGAGAAGTGGAAAGGTTTTTTACAAAGAATTTATGGCAGGGGTTATTACAGAAACCCACGAAGGCGAATTTGTTTTTCAGTATGATCTGAAATATGTGAAAGCGCATTCCTCTGAATTTATCACTTTTACTATGCCGGTTTCTGTTACCCCTTACCGGGAAAACAGCTTGTTCCCGTTTTTTGACGGTCTGATCCCGGAAGGCTGGTTATTAGACATTGCGGTTAAAAACTGGAAAATAAATCGGAATGACCGAATGGGTTTATTGCTTGCATGTTGTCAAAATTGTATTGGAGCAGTCAGTGTTATACCAATTCCAGAAGATGAAAACGAATAAGTGTTTATACTGTTATGAACCACTTGAAGATCAGGGTGGTTTTCATGAGCATTGCTGCAGGCGAATGTTTGGAACGACGGAACCTCCGGTTATCCCTTATTCTATTGATCAGATGACTGAACTGGCCAAAGGTGTTGTAGAACGCAGTATTGCCATGCCAGGCGTTCAGCCCAAAATATCTTTGTCTCTGATAAAGAAAACCAGGGAAGAAGGAAACGCCCGTTTAACAGTTGTCGGTGCTCTTGGTGGACAATACATTTTCAAGCCTCCTTCAGAAAAGTACCCTGAAATGCCTGAAAATGAGCACTTGACCATGCGAATTGCTGAGGCTTTTGGAATTCGTGTTGTACCCTCGAGTTTGATCAGACTGGCATCAGGTGAATTGGCTTATATCACAAAAAGAATAGACCGAACGGGCAAAGGTGAAAAAATTCACATGTTGGATATGTTTCAGATTACCGAAGCATTTGACAAGTATAAAAGCTCTATGGAAAAGGTTGGGAAAGCCATCCACAACTACTCAGCCCATACTTCCCTGGACAAAGTACTATTTATGGAACTTTCGGTGTTTTGTTTCCTCACCGGAAACAATGACATGCACCTAAAAAATTTCTCCATGATTGAAAGTCCATCGGGCTGGATATTGGCACCGGCTTATGATTTGTTGAACGCAGCCATTGCAAACCCAGATGATACCGAGGAACTTGCACTTACGCTTGAAGGCAAAAAAAGAAAATTAAAATGGGCGCATTTTGAAAAACTCGGTGAAGGATTGGATCTGACCGGCAAACAAATCCAGGGTGTTCATGACAGAATGATTAAAAACAAACCCACGGCAATAGCATGGATTGATAAATCCTTCTTATCAGATCAGATGAAGTTGGCTTATAAAAACGTGCTTGAAAGAAGGTATGAACAACTTAAAATGAGTACAGCTGAAGGTTAATTAAAAGGGATGGTACGCGCCTTTGAGTGGCGCGAAACCGCCCTAATAATATCTACTTCTTCACCCACTTCCCATTTCCTATCACCTTGCCATTGGCGGTGATGCGATAGGGATAGATGCCGGTTGAAAGTGAGGAAGTGTTTACCTGCTGCATATCTGTGTTTATCTCTTCAGTAAGTATTAACCGTCCATTCATATCAAAAAGCTCCAGCGTGGCTTGTCGGTGTTGTATGGCTAATTTTACCTGCAAGTACCCGCTTCCCGGGTTGGGGAAAACCACAGCTTCCTGTGCAATGGGCAAATCATGGGTTGTTGTATTGACTATCAGTCCTTCGCTGTTTACTTTTAGCACAAAAGGATCGAAATGGCAATTAAATGGAACTGCCTCATTATCAAAATAATAACCAGTGACCACAATGTGATGGTCGTTGGTTTCTATTATGTCGGTTGGAACATATACCCCATTACCGCCATAGAAAAACTGTTCAATTAGCTCCAAGTCATATGTGAGTTTGTTTAAAACTGTATAGGTTGCCTCCGGTTGACATATGGAAGATCCTACAAGACAATTGTACCATCCCATTACCCAGATATAATCTGAGGTGATGAGCATATTCTTTTTCCCTGCCCCGGGGTATGTTATTGAATCCAGACCTCCTGGTAGCCTTATCTGTTTTATCAGTGAATCATTTATACTGTATTCAGCAACGCCTAAATCTCTTTGTGCACCCTTTGAATCGTAAAAAGCACCCGATAGTAAATAAGTTGAATCATTTTTATTACTAATCTTGGTTTGAGAATGGAATTCGTTTTCCGGCATTTCTACTTCAATGGTACTTAAATCATAGCTTATATTTGCAACCGGATTCCAAGGATACATAGTATAATTAAATTCTCGGTAATTTACTTTTATCAATTCATTAACTTCGTCAATAATAAGACCTGTAGCAGCTTTGAATGTACTATCATTAGGTAAATAATAATCGAAATTGTTATTTTTAAGGCCAGCCCTGATTAATAGATAGTTTCTTCTACCTGTATTTTGATGTTTAAGAATTGATAAAATATAGGCAATTGAATCACCTAAAACCTCAAAATCCCATGCTATGTTATCATAATTTACCCAGGAGCCAAATTCGCGCCTTGTTATTATATTCAATTCATCATCAATGGTGTGAACAAACACCTTGCTAATCGTTTGATTATTTGAAACAGAGTCCTGCGACCCGAGTAAATAGTAATTCCCATTTATCGGGGTATTAATTATTTCTGCAAAAAGTGAATTGCCTGACAAATAATCATAGTTTCTGGTATTAACTAACCCACCTGTTGATGTTATTTTAGACATGGTTCCAATTCTGTCAGAGGTGCCTGGATTCATATATATTCTTCCGCAAAAAATCAGGTGGTTATCGTCAGTTTCAACAATACTGTGAATCTCCTTACCGTAAGGAGAAGGATAAATTTTGAGGAAAGTTTCCTGAGAATTCACAATTGTGCTAAAACAGGCAAAGAGGAGAATTAATAGTGAAGTTTTTTTCATTTTTCATCTTATTTTAGATTAATGATACCGGCACATAGCTATGCCAGGATAGCAATTAGTAATCTATTTGAATTTAATTTCATTTTTGAAAAGGATTTAAGAGCTGAAATTTGGTTAAAACATCCATGAAAACAACTGCTTAAGGAGGTTTCATAATCTTTTTACAGGCTTTTTAAGTATTCAATATATATATATATATATATTATTTATTTTGTTCCTCGTTATTTATTTTGTTTTAGTCTTTAACGAAAAAAAAACGCTAATATTTCATGTGAAGTAATAATAGGTTATCAAAGCAGAAAAATATTTACAATATTTTTTAAGCCTTATATAAATTGTGTATATAAAAGAAAAGAGATTTGTTTAATCCAAAATCTTAGAATCAACCTCTTCCGTAGAACCCTTTTCCATTTCCGACAACCTCGTTAGTTCCGCCATCAGCCCTTCCAATTCATGGGCATCGGAAAGTTTAAAGTCACCAATGCGGGTGCGCCTGAGGGCGGTGAGGTGGGCGCCGCTGTTGAGGGCTTCGCCAAAATCGCGCACCAGCGAACGGATGTAGGTGCCTTTGCTGCAGCTAATGCGAAAGTCAACATCGGGTAGGGCAATGCGGGTAACCTCAAATTCACGAATGTTTATCGGGCGGGCATCCAGTTTTACCTCTTTTTCCTTACGGGCGGATTTGTAGGCCCGTTTTCCATCTACTTTAATGGCTGAAAATTGCGGTGGCACCTGCATAATGTCGCCGGTAAACTGCCGGGCAGCCGCGTAAATCATGGCTTCGGTAATGTGGGCCGTTTCGTATTCATGGTCAATTTCATGCTCCAGGTCGAAGGAAGGTGTGGTTGCGCCCAACTGAAAAGTACCGGTGTATTCCTTTTCCTGTCCCTGAAATTCATCAATGCGCTTGGTGAACCTTCCGGTGCAAACAATCAACAAACCATCGGCCAGCGGATCCAAAGTTCCGGCATGGCCTACCTTTATTTTTTGTATGCCCAGTTGCTTGCGCAGAAAGAAACGAAAACGGTTGATAACATCAAACGAGGTCCAGCTAAGCGGTTTGTTGATCAGCAGGACTTCGCCTTCTTCAAAGTGGAATGGAATCATGATATATTAAGATCAATTCCCGCGGCCAGCATAATCAGAATGGCCACACCAACCACGATGCGGTAATAACCAAAGACTTTAAACCCGTATTTGGTGAGGAAGGAGATGAAAAATTTAATGGCCAGCATGGCCACCACGAAAGCCACCACATTGCCAATGATAAGGATGTCAATATTTTCGGTGGTGATGCTTTTATAATTTTGGAGCAATTTGTAACCTGCTGCCGCGAACATGGTAGGCACCGCAAGGAAGAACGAAAACTCGGCAGCGGTTTTGCGGTCAAGCTTCTGACTCATACCACCAATGATGGTGGCTGCGGAGCGCGAAACACCCGGAATCATGGCAATGCACTGGAACAGACCGATTTTAAAGGCGGTGGGATACTTGATGGTTTGGTCTTTGGCCGGCTTGTTGAACCATTTGTCCACAAACAGCAGCACAATACCACCCAGCACCAGCATTATGGCAACCACCAACACGCTTTCGAGCAGCATGTCAATGTAATCACTCAGCAGCAGCCCTAAGATGGCAGCCGGAATAAAGGCCACGAAGAGTTTATAATAAAATTCGAGGGTTTGAAAAAAGCGTTTCCAATAAAGCACCACCACAGAAAGGATGGCGCCAAACTGAATGTTCACCGTAAAGGCCTTTACAAAATCGTTGATTTCCATACCCAGCAGTTCCTGGGTGATGATCATGTGGCCGGTGGAGGAGATGGGCAAAAACTCTGTTATGCCTTCAACAATGGCAATAATGATTGCCTGAAAAGTAGTCATACCTTAGTCGCGCGGTTTTTTCATAATCGCGAAAATCTCAATCACAAAGCCTGCAATCAGCAAAAGCGGGGCCAGGGTAAGGCGCTGAAAATTGAACATAGAAGGGTTAAATACGTCGGGATCAGACGATCCGCCACCAATCATCAGTAAGAATCCCAGTGCCAGCACGGCCAGGCCGATCAGCATCAGTCGATAATTTTCCCTGCCAAAAGCGAACTGAAGTTCTTTTTCGTTTACAGGAACAGCCTTTTTATCGGCAGTTTCTTTGATTTGTTTCTTTAGGTTCATGGCTAATTTATTAAAAAGAGGGACAAGGGTCGGGGGGCGAGGGACGACCTCCCTGGGCCAACCGTTTTCCTATTATTTTTGACTTTCTATGCCGGAATAGTTCGACCTCCGGGCATCTTAATTCTTACTTCCTGCTTCCTATATCGGATGGTCTCGACTTGGTTCGGCAAGGTTCGACATGGTTCGACAAAATGCTCACCAACCAGCTCACCAACCAGCTCACCAAACAGCTCACCAACCATCGCTCGACCACCGAAATCAATGTTGAATAACAGATTTCGAATAATCTGCAATCCGCAATTTTACACTGAGGCTCTCGAAGTGCGACAACCCGAAATCTAATAAAGCCTGTCCTGACTAATCCTCAAGAATTTGCGAACGGCAAACAAAGTGGAAAATCCGGTGATGAACAGGCCCAACAATGTTACTATCCCAAAAAGGGAAAGGAACATATCAATATCTTGCATATCAACCAATTCCGGCAAGGCTTCACGTGAAAAATACAGCACCACAGCCAGTAAGATAATGGCAATGATCGCGCTTAGCAATCCATGCCACAGGCTTTTGAGCAAAAATGGTTTTCGTATGAATCGCTGCGTTGCACCCACCAATTGCATGCTACGGATAATAAACCTTTTGCTATAGACACTTAGTCGGATGGTATTGTTGATCAATGCAATCGAAATGAGAAGTAAAACTGCCGTAAATGCCAGCAAAACAAGGCTGATGCGTCGTATGTTCTGATTGACCAGCTCCACCAGAGATTTATGGTAAAACACTTCCTTAACCACCGGGTTTGCCAACAGCTTTTTCTCAAGCACTGATAAACTGTCGTTGTTGGCATAGTCGGCTTTAAGCCGGATGTCGATGGAAGCCAGTAAAGGGTTGTAGCCCAGAAAATCCACGAAATCTTCACCCAGACTTTCGGTAAGTTCTTTGGCAGCACGTTCGCGGGTAATGTAATCGGAAGATTTTACAAATGGCTCTAAATCCAGTTTTTTCTGAAACTCGATGATACCGGTCTCTTTAATGTCTTCTTTAATAATGACCGAAAAACCGATATTCTCCTTCACATAATTGGAAAGTTTATGTGCATGGAGTACAATCAACCCAAGCAACCCCAGCATAAACAGCACCAGCGAAATGCTGATGATGGTGGTTGCTGTTGAGGTTTGTAACCGCCTGCGGCTTATTCTGTCTTCGGTGCGCGCCATAATGAGATTTGTGCCTGCGAAATTAAGAAAAAATTACGATTGACGGTCATTTAGCTGATGCATTGAAAAGATGTTCAAAGTCTTGGAAGTAATCCGAAGCCTCGAAGGGCTTAAGATATGTCATTTAAAGCAAAAAATAACCATTAACAAATTTTGGGGGTAGGGGAAGAATCATCGGGGAAAATGCAAATTTTTTCAAGAAATAAAAGGAGGATTTTTCATAGTTGCTTGTACATGCAACTATCTGAAATCAGGAATTGCCGACACATTGCAAATTTCATTTTCATTAAAGGGTTAATTCTTTCATAGTTACTTGTACATACAAATATCAGTTTCCAGGAGTAGTTCCTGTATTTAAGGAATGATATCTCTCTTTTAAATGGTTCTTCATCTCATTTGCTTGTACATACAAATATATATTATCAGCAGCAGCTCCTGATTTAAGGAATTATATCTCCCTTTAAAATGGTTCTTCATCTCATTTGCTTGTACATACAAATGTATATTATCAACAGCAGCTCCTGATTACAGGAATTATATTCCCTGTATTGAAGCATCTTCATCATAATTGCTTGTACATACAACTATTACAATCAAGAGAACATCTCATCCCTTTTGCGAATAGTTAAATGAGTTTCAAAGCAGCATTTGTTAAATCTGTTGTAAGATTTGCTGTTGATTCTTTTCCCAGAATGGTTGAATACCGAATTTGAAGTCTCTCCCATGAACTTTGAAGTTCATCTCTCATGTCAACCCCTTTCTGGGTTGGATGGACTTTTATATTTTTCCCATGCTGCTCCCTGAAAAGATAAAGACCTCCTTCCATCTTATCCAAAAATCGTGTAACAGTTGACGGTGCCAATAACAAAATTCTGCAGATTTCCATTGGCGAGATACCAGGTTGATTGTTTACTGTTATCAGAACGAAAGCTAATGATGAACTTAATCCGGTTGGTGCAAATTCTTCATCCGACATTTTCGTCATTAATCGTGAAAATGCGTTTGATGAAAAATACAAACAATTGGAATATGGTGATATCGATTTCTTCATTGCAGGTTGAATAAAGTTAGTTCATGATTGTATGTACAAACAATGCAGCTGCTTTTAAAAATTCGAATAATCAAAAATAGTCAGAAATTACCATTCTATCAACATTAGTTTCAGACTTACGATTTGAGCACGATTTGCTAAATACAAGTATAGTCATATGAAAGCTTTTATGCACAAGCAAGCATTGATTGGCCCTTTATGCACAGGGAAATACTTTGATATTTGCTAGTAAATACAAGTATAAAAATTTAGAGGTAATCCAAGTTCACTATAAAATTCTCGAATAATCTAATGTCTGCTCATAGTTGCTTGTACATACAAATATCGACAACCTGATTCAATTACCGAAGACAACTGGCACAAGCAGCAGCAGGGAAGTTGCATAAAACATTTTAAGCATGAAAAAAAA
>SWCB01005112.1_pt1 | contig 10060 bp, 10 predicted proteins | sample 4692901 | NCBI WGS metagenome assembly SWCB01 (sample SAMN10267276, study PRJNA491770) | bioreactor metagenome | isolation source: DHS bioreactor inoculated with subseafloor sediment | place: Japan: off Shimokita Peninsula | collected 2006-08
AGATATTGAATCGCCAGAAACAATGAACGACAAAAGCGATACCTTGCACACATCATTGGCCGTTGAAGAGCTAACTGAATTAGCAGAAGCTGATTCATTGGTTGAGCAAGCAGATGCGATTGTTGATTCAATCTATGTATTAATGGGGCGTTTAGTTCATCTTGGCGAAAAGAAAGTAGAAGACAATATTGGTATTAGCTACCTTATTGATTTACTTCTTCAAGTTGCAGAACGTTTAGAGATCGATTTTGTCGCATGTTGGGATGAAGTGCATTCAAGCAACATGAGCAAAGTGTGCCGGAATGAATCTGAATTTACAGATACTCAAAAACATTACGCGACGCAAGGTGTAGAGATTACGGGTAGCCAGAAAGGCGCTTACATCATTGCTAAATGTGCAAAAGATATTGATTTAAATGGTAAAATCATTCGTCAGGGTAAAGTGTTAAAATCTGTTTACTATCGCCCAGCGGATCTCGTTAAGTTAGTTGTTCGTTAATTCAACGGTTAAATAACGCTGCTATTTCCTTCTACTTACTCATTTTGATGATAAGTAGAAGGCGTTTCTCTTTTATTTCTTCTTTAGGTATTTCTCCAAACCCCGTAAACTACCCAGCTAATTCTTCCCCAGTAATAAAACCATGTATTCACAAACGGTATCATCAGCGCCAATCTCTCAGTCTGAACTTGCTCGTCAGCTATTTAAAATGACATGGCCAATGCTATTTGGCGTACTTTCGTTGTTGAGTTTTCAGCTTGTTGATAGTGCGTTTATCGGTCAGCTCGGTGTACTACCTCTTGCGGCTCAAGGTTTTACCTTACCGATGCAAATGGTGATTATTGGTCTTCAAGTCGGTTTAGGTATTGCAACAACTTCACTGATTTCTCGGGTGTTAGGAGCCAATGAACCAGAACGAGCCAAACAACTTGGTGGGCTAGTTGTGATAACGGGCGGCATTGGTGTATTTGCCATCTGCTGGCTTATTTGGTTACTTCGTGGCCCAGTATTAAACCTGCTTGATGCCCCTTTGAATGTTTACCCTGTTATTGATGCTTATTGGCCGGTATGGCTAGGCAGCTCTTGGACTGGGGCGATGCTTTATTTTGCTTACAGTCTGTGCCGTGCTAATGGCAATACCATGCTACCTGGCATAATGATGGTGGTAACCAGTATTTTGAATATGCTGCTGGATCCTCTGTTTATATTCACATTTGATATGGGTTTAGTGGGGGCTGCATGGGCTACGATTGTCGCATTTGGTATCGGAATGCTGGCCGTTTTCCCCTTAGTCATTAAACGCCATTGGATGAGCTTTCAATTTGAAGGGCTCGATATTCCCGCATCAATAAAAGAGCTGGGTAATATAATGGCACCTGCAATGTTAAGTCAGCTATTACCACCACTGTCTTCGATGTTTGCAACGAAATTAGTCGCCAGCTTTGGTGCGGCAACGGTTGCTGCATGGGCACTAGGCTCGCGGTTAGAATTCTTTTCCATTGTTGTGGTGTTAGCTCTCACTATGTCGATGCCCCCAATGGTCGGTCGAATGCTCGGCGAAAAAGACATACACCGTATAAAAGCGTTGGTTAACATTAGTATTAAGTTTCTATTGGGCTGGCAGTTGGCCGTTGCAGTGGTATTGTTTATTGCTTCACCTTATTTAGCTGAACTGCTTACAAGTGAGGAATCAGTGAGAAGTGTGTTGCTCATACATCTGACTTGGGTGCCTATCAGTTTAGGCTCATTGGGTATTTGTATGTTGATGGTATCGATTTGTAATGCACTTGCATTGCCAATGCGTGCTTTATTGATATCTGGTTTACGCCTATTTGTTTGTTTCTTACCCTTACTGTGGCTTGGAACGCAATTGTTGGGGCTTAATGGCTTATTCATCGGTGCTATGGTGGGCAACTTTGCTGCTGGCATTATGGCATGGGTTCTTTACCAACAAGGTATTAATGTCGCTATACGTAAGTACTGTACAGAATAATGTTTGAAGATTATTAATTAGAGAGCCGATGAGTTTTTTACTGTTGAGCTGCTAGTATGTGTTTAAAATAAATAACAAAATGACAAGAAAAAGGATTAGCTAATGAATACGTTCACTATTGACACCCAAACCATGCATTATGTGGATATAGGTGAAGGTCCTGTTCTGGTTTTAGGTCATAGTTATTTGTGGGATAACGAAATGTGGGCACCTCAGTTAGAGGTATTGAGCCTGCATTATCGTTGCATTGTTCCAGATCTATGGAGCCATGGTCGCTCAGATGCAGCACCACAAAAAACACAAAACTTACAAGATTATGCCCGTGATGTATTAAGTTTACTTGATCACCTTCAGATTGATTCATTTTCAATTATAGGCTTGTCTGTTGGCGGTATGTGGGGGGCAGAATTAGCGCTTATTGCACCAGAGCGTACCAAGTCATTAGTATTAATGGATACTTTTATTGGTTTTGAGCCAGAAGTGATGCACGCGAAATATTTCGCTATGTTAGATACTATTGCTCAGGTTCAACATGTTCCAGAACCAATGATCGATGTAATTACGCCAATGTTTTTTGCACGTAATGCTGAACAAGCAAATCCAGCGCTGGTGGCAAAATTCCGAGAGCACTTATCATCAATCAAAGGTCAACAGGCTGTTGATGTAACCAATATTGGTCGTATGGTGTTTGGCCGTCGTGATACGTTTGATGATGTTGAGCAATTAACCTTACCAACGCTTGTTGTGGTTGGTGTACAAGATATGCCACGTCCTCCACTAGAAGCTCAGCTTATGCATGATGCGATTGATGGCAGCCAGTTCTTTGTTGTACAAGATGCGGGGCATATTTGTAACTTAGAACAGCCAGCTGTTGTTACTGAGAAGCTATTAAGCTTTATGAATGATGTGCATGCCTAGTTTTCTGTAAACGTCTAAAGTACATATAAGAGATAAGCAAGCGCAGCGACTAGTTATCGCTGCGTTTTGTTCTGGTGAATATACCCAAGTTATCGAAAGGTGGATGTTTCTGGTTAGTGGTCTTTAATTAGAGGAAGGCTTTTTCTGGGAGAGCGACAATGATCCGGGCATTATTTATCACCTTACTATTTTTACTACCTTTTACCACGCAAGCGACAACAAGCAGTACTAAGGCTCAAATTGAAAAATGTGAAACGAAATACAAATCAGATACAAAAAAGAAAACTGATTGTATTAATAGCGTAAAGAAAAAAGCGAAAGAGACCGCAAAAAAAGACGATGTAACCAAACACAAAACGGCTAATAATGATTCAAGGCAAAACACCAGTACCAAGATGCACGGTAATACTGAAAGCCGCCAATTAGAAGATGCACAGAAAAAAAGTGCAGTAACCAAAAACTTAAAAGCCGTTAATGTTAATTCGGCATCTGCGGAAGATCTGGCGGCTTCACTACCCGGCATTGGAGATGCGAAAGCGAAAGCAATTGTTGATTATCGTAAAAAGAATGGGAAGTTTAAATCAGCAAGTGATTTAGCCAAAGTACCAGGGTTAGGTGATAAAAGCGTGGGTAATATGAAGAAATATCTGAAGTACTAATACTTGGGTATAGTAGTTTAGAATGAAAAACGCATCAGATTATAAGTAACCTAATGCGTTTCATTCAATTAGCTAAGCGGAGCCGTGTTGGGTGCATACGATATTACGTGTCTTTATAATACTTGCACACGGTCTACTTCGATTTCAGGGGTATTTCCACCTTCGTATTCACCAAACAATCGTACTTTTGTCGTTGCATCAATTGCTTGTGGTAAATGAATATCATCATCTAGTTCAACTTGAATTTCTTTCGTGCCATCACTGAAAATGAATGTATCGGCATTGATTTGCTTAATCAACTTACCTTCAACAACTGCATTTCGCTCTGTAAACATGCTTGTGCTGTCGAGTAGTTCGGCAACTGTTACCGTATCAATCGGGCCTGAGTAAGAAATAACAGCGCCTTTCTGTTCATTATGATCGCCTGCAAAAGCGAGTGTTGGAACTAAGATCATTGCAGATGCGATTGCGATAACAGTATTTTTTACAGAAATTAATTTAGTCATGAGTTCGTCTCCTTGTTTTGATGTTGCTATTAAACAACACTTCAACTGAACCATTCGTGAGGCGGTTATTCAGATTTCGTTCATATACTCATTATTTAGATATTATTTGCTAATGGGTAGGTGAAAAATAATAAATGCACCATGTTAAAACCAAAGTGAATAGCAATCGCGTAACTTAACTTTTCTGACCAGTAATAGGTCAAACCATAAAGAAGACCGGCTAAACTCGCGACAACAATGAATAGTGGGCCACCTGCGAAATGTGCAGCACCAAATAAGAGGCTTGCGATGCCAATACCAACAAGAGGATTGAAACGTTGAGTCAGTAATCGCTGAATGTAGCCACGAAAGAGTGCTTCTTCTGCAACACAAGTGAATAGCAGGTTGTTTAATGCAAATACCCACCACCAACTAGGCACTGATAATTCAGGTTTTACTAAACTTAATACGAGTGGAACCACTGGCAACAAAATGAAGCTAATAGCTAATATCGATATTTGTTTTGAAGAAAGTATGTTTCGTTTTCCCAACATAGTTGGTACTAACAGTAATAAACCAAAGAAGATCATCGGTTTATCTAAGTTTAAATAAAGCGTGAAGGGAATACTTTTGGGGCCAGTAATCACCTTATCAAGTACTAATAGATTGTTGAAGCCAGGTATAAGGTGTAATACCAAGGTTAGACACCACATAACAACCAAGCAGTGGCATGCTACTTTCCATTTTCCCTTAGCTTCTTTTGCTAGTGCAGAAACTATTAAACCAGCGCTAATGGCTAATACACCCACGAAATTTACGTTATTGAAATATAAGGCACTGGCAAAAGTGATAACAAGAAGATGTAGCCAGTATCGAGGTTGAATAAATGCAGTAATAACCGTTGCTCCAAGCAGCAACCAAGTTATAGCTTCTGGTAATAAGTTGTTGGGAAAAGTCATAGTTAATCAATGTGTTAGTGTAAGAATACAAATGATAACAATTTTATGTCTGATGTGAAGCGTTTAGTGCCGATAATCCGTTGAATTGTTTGAATCAAAATCTCCGCTTTAGAAAAATAGGGTCATTTAATAACGAGGTTCGCAGCTAACAGAGCATACATTTTTGAGCTAAACAGATAATATATTGATGCGTTTAGCAATGAGACAATATACCAGTGAGTATTCAAGATAATTTTCAAGGAATAGAACTTATATTAGGTGGTGCTAGGTCGGGCAAAAGTAGCCTTGCTGAGGCGCTTGCGGAATCATCAGGCCTTACTGTTACCTATGTTGCGACAGCAACTGCGGGTGATGATGAAATGACGGCTCGAATTCAACAGCATAAAGAGCAGCGCCCCCATCAATGGCCAGTAATAGAAGAGCCATTATATTTGGCTGAGGTTATTCGTACCCACAGTAAAAAGGGCACATGTTTATTAATCGATTGTTTAACACTCTGGTTAACGAATTGCCTATTTGGCACTGTTGAACAATCTGAACATAAAGATCAGCATAAGGCCGTCGGCTGGTCTGATCGAAAGGCCGATTTTTTAAAGGCACTGATTGAAGCCGAAGGGCGTGTTATTCTGGTTAGTAATGAAGTAGGACAAGGCATAGTGCCACTTGGTGAAGTATCAAGGCGCTTTGTCGATGAGAGTGGTTGGTTACATCAAGCCATCGCAAAACAAGCTGATCGTGTTGTATTTGTGACTGCTGGTTTACCTCAAGTGTTGAAAGGTCCTGCGTTAAATTAGCTTTCTTGTATTCACTGAGTTTGTATCAGTAATTATAGCCGTCAAGGAGATGTAGAAGATGACAACACAACAGACACGGATTGATATATTACGTCATGGGTTGCCAGAAGGAGATGGCTGCTTAAGAGGGCATACAGATTTTCCAATTACCTCGACAGGTTTAATTCAAATGGCGACGGCAATTGCAGATCTTGATAGTGTTGATGTGGTCGTTACCTCTTCGTTGCAGCGATGCAGTGATTTTGCCCAGCAAACGGCCAAGCAACACTCTGTGCCTTTGCATCTGCTTGATTGCTGGAAAGAAATGGATTTTGGCAACTGGGACGGGCAATTACAAAAAACGTTATGGCAAGAACATAATGAAGCCTTAACTCGCTATTGAAACAACCCTTGGTTAGAAACCCCACATGGTGGCGAAGCATTAGTGGATTTCGACAAACGGATTCATCAAGCTTGGTTAGATTTAGTTGAACAGCACAAAGGTAAAAAAATACTTCTGGTATCGCATTCAGGTGTAATGCGACAGCTGATGCGTATTTTATTAGAAATGCCAGAAAATGCGAGTTATCTACACCGCATTCAGCTCCCTTACGCTGCACGTTACCGTGTCACTATTTTTCACGATAAACAAGGAAACGATTGGCCTCAGATCCAATGGCCGACTCAGCAACAATTTTAGATTTTTAGTAGTGCAGTACCCATTTACTAGTCGTATTAACGAGCGCTTTCATTATCTATGCTGAAAATAAAACCCAAATATTAAACGAATACAGAATGAGAAACAGATGCAACTAACCACGCAAGCTTTAATGGTTCAGGGAACAACATCAGACGCAGGCAAAAGCGTACTTACAGCGGGCTTATGCCGCGTACTTGCGCGAAAAGGTATAAAGGTAGCGCCATTCAAATCTCAAAATATGGCTCTCAATAGTGCAGTAACAAAAGATGGTGGTGAAATTGGCCGTGCGCAAGCGGTTCAAGCACAAGCCGCATGTATCGAATCAACAGTACACATGAACCCTGTATTGTTGAAGCCCAATACCGATGTCGGTGCTCAAATTATCGTTCAAGGTAAAGCTATCGCAGATATGGATGCGATAGGCTACAACGGCTATAAAAAAGTCGTGATGGGACCTATCATGGAGTCTTTTGGTATTTTACAAAATGAATACCAAGCTGTGATCATAGAAGGTGCAGGTAGCCCAGCAGAGATTAATTTACGTGAAAACGATGTCGCGAACATGGGTTTTGCCGAAAAGGCAGATGTGCCAGTCATCATTATTGCAGATATTGATCGTGGTGGTGTTTTTGCACATTTGTACGGCACATTGGCGTTATTGTCTGAATCGGAACAGGCACGTGTGATTGGCTTTGTTATTAATCGTTTTCGAGGCGATATAAAATTACTTGAATCTGGGCTTGATTGGCTTGAAGAAAAAACCGGTAAACCAGTCTTGGGTGTTTTACCGTACTTACATGGCTTGATGCTAGAAGCGGAAGACGCGATCAATGTTCAGCAAGTTGAAGCCGCAGACGAGCAACTCAATGTGGTTGTGCCGGTATTAACCCGAGTAAGCAACCATACCGATTTTGATCCGCTGCGTATGCACCCACAAGTGAATTTACAATTTGTCGGTAAAGGGCAAGCAATACCTCCTACAGATCTTATTATTATTCCTGGCACCAAAAGTGTGCGCAGCGATTTAGCTTTCTTACGCGAGCAAGGCTGGGATAAGCAAATTGAACGTCATTTGCGCTTAGGGGGCAAAGTGATGGGCATTTGTGGTGGTTATCAAATGTTGGGTGAAAGTATTGCCGATCCTGATGGAATTGAAGGGGATGCGGGTGAAAGCCAAGGTCTTGGCTATTTACAAACATCCACCATACTTGCACCAGAAAAGCAGCTTAAACAAACCGTTGGTACACTTCAATTACCTGAACAACCAGCTGTACCTGTACGTGGTTATGAAATTCACGCTGGTATTACATCGGGCATTCAGGCTAATGCCCCAGTGCAACTTCAAGACGGACCAGATGGCCAACTCGGTATTGATAATCAAGTGTTCGGAACATACCTACATGGTATTTTTGAACAGGCAGAAGCATGCAATGCCATTTTATCTTGGGCTGGATTAGAAGCCACGCAAACCCCTGATTTTGATCTAATACGCGAGCAGGGCATTGATCGTGTTGCCGATACACTTGAAGAGTACATGAAGCTTGATAAATTGTGGCCTGAATGGGCTGATAAGTTTACTAAGTAATATGCGATAAAACCTTAAAGCACATTATTTAGAGAACTAAAAAAGCCCGTGTAACATCCGATATTATCGCGATGTGGCACGGGCTTTTGTTTTATGTATTACTACATTGTTCTTTTAGAGGAAACGTCGAAATTAACGTTGCTCTAATGGGTACGAACGGTAGCTCCACATGCCATACGTGCGAAGTGCATCGCGGTAGATACCTAGAAGCTCACCATCTGTAGGTACTTTTAATTCGTCGAGTGGTTTGTCTGCGGCTGAAACAGTATCAAACGTAATGTCTTTAGGACCAGTCTGCCAGCTTGCGATTTCAAACAATGTTTGTCCGCGGCGTACATGGCTTGCAGAGCTAATAATAGTGGCATGATCAATATCGTGACGGGCTAGGGCATAGCTGCTGTACAGCGCGTTCTCTACCGTACTGCGTGCATAGTTATCTTCAATAATACGACTGCGGTCTATTCCTTTTTCTACCAGCCAATCTGCCATTAACTTACCTTCAGTTTTATGGTTTTTCGGCACACCACCAGTTAGTACGATTAACGACTTAGGTTGTTCTTTAGCAAAGGCTAATGTCATTTCTAAACGTTGAATGAGTATGTCATGCATGCTGCCATCTGGGTTTAGGGCATAGCCTAATGTGATGATAGCGGTATTGCCGTCTTGTGCTTTATCAAACGTGGTTTTAAGTGGGGTTTCCACTATGCGATTCACGGTATCAAAAATGCGTTGCATGTCTGCGGCACGTCCTGGATTCAGTGATTCCAGTACCTTCATGTGTTTTGTTGATTCGGCATCGTTGCCTGTAAAGTGTTGCCACACAGCAAGGTAAGAATGTGCATCTACATCTTCAGGTGCAACACTTAATACTTTTTCAAAAAGCTCAATTGCGCGTTCAGCGTTCTTATTATAGATCTGTGCATTCGCGGCAGAAATTAACAAATCGGTACGATAAGGTTCTAAGTCGTAGGCTTCTAGCAGGCGATTAGTCACTATCTCCATGTTGCTTGGCATTTTTGCGGTAAAGCCAGCATGTGAGATACGAGCGGGTGATTTGAATGCAGTTGCCGCATCAATGAGTAATTGGTCAACAACCTGACGTTTTGTGGTGAACTGACTATATTTAACAGTTGCTTGAATGCTTTGTTGAGTATCGGTTTGATTTGCAGCAAAAAGTGAGGTAGAAGAAAGGGTTAATAGGCTACCAAGAGTAAGAGCAAGAATTGTCTTTTTCATTATTTTAGTCACTTAAGTTCACAGTTTGGACTGCAATATAGATAATTCTCGAAGAGAATTTTGTGATTTATGATTGAAAATTACAGTTATTTTGCAGGAATATGTGAAATTGGAATCAAGCTCCGCTTTGATGTATGTTCAGTTAAACGAAACGCTAGTCTAAAAGACAACAAGGTGATGCATGACTCAAGAATATAGTTTTCGAACGTGCTCTTTTGACACTGAACGGTTAAAGGTGAGTAATGTACTGAGTGTTTTAAATCAGTCTATTTCTGAAGCTGAATTATCTGATGTTGCTTTAAATATATTAACACCAAATGTAACTCAATCTCTTCCTCCAGAGTTTCAATCAGTTCAGTGTGTTGAATCTGCAAGCAAATGGATAAATGAGATGGTAACTAACAGCCATTTCCTTATTATCCAGCAATCAGAAGGTCATCAAATTATTGGTTTCATTTTTTTCTATGTATTCACTCCAAAAGACTCTGGTTCCAATATACATCTTGGTTATCTTCTTGATGAGCGGTTTTGGGGAAAAGGTTATGCGAATGAATTCATGAAAGGGCTAATTGAATGGTGCAATCGTTCTCAGTTAGTCTCTAAGTTACTTGGTGGCGTTGATGTGGGTAATGCTCAATCAATTAAGTTATTACAAAATAATGGGTTCAAGGAAGCAACTGGCGATTCACCAAATGGGGTTGTTTTTTATGAACGTTCATTTAGTAAATGTTGAATTTTTGTAGTGACAAAAAAA
>SWCB01013668.1_pt1 | contig 10059 bp, 11 predicted proteins | sample 4692901 | NCBI WGS metagenome assembly SWCB01 (sample SAMN10267276, study PRJNA491770) | bioreactor metagenome | isolation source: DHS bioreactor inoculated with subseafloor sediment | place: Japan: off Shimokita Peninsula | collected 2006-08
CAATATGAAAAGGTCGGAACACATTTTACTGAATCTGCATATATGCTAGGTTCATCTAAATTAAGAGCTTTATTTAAAGTGGATTTCCCGATGATTTATCCTGGTCTAATCACTGCATTTATCTTAGTCTTTATTGATGTCATTAAAGAACTTCCACTGACACTTATTTTAAGACCAACAAATTATGATACACTAGCTACTAGCGCTTATGTTTACGCAAGCAATGAAATGATTCAAGAAACTTCAATGCCATCATTATTATTAATTTTGATTGCATCCACATTAATTTATGTGATCACACACTATAAGAAAGGGGTATTTAGTCATGTCCATTAACATTAAAGATCTACATTTTAAATATGAAAAAGAACACCCTATCTTAAAAGGATGTTCACTTGAGGTTAATGATGGTGATATTGTTGCTATCCTAGGCCAAAGTGGCTCAGGTAAAAGTACTTTACTAAGAATCATCGCTGGACTTGAAAGACCTCAAGAAGGATTGATATCGTTAGATGATGTTGTTTTAAATGATATGCATCACTTTGTCGATCCAAGTCTTAGAAAAATTGGGATGGTTTTTCAAGATTATGCATTATTTCCGCATTTAACTATTGAAAAAAATATTGCTTATAGTCTTTCAAAAAAGACGAAATCGGAAAGAGAAATCATTGTAGATGATTTACTCAAAATCATTGAGCTTTCAGATAAAAAAGGATATTACCCGCATGAACTTTCAGGTGGACAACAACAAAGAGCTGCGCTTGCTAGAAGTTTAGCAGCAAATCCTAAAGTTCTACTTCTTGATGAACCCTTTAGTAATTTAGATGCTGACTTAAGAGCACAAATTAGACAAGATTTAAAACGCATCTTAAAAGCTAAAAACATGACATGTATATTTGCGACCCATGACTTAGCTGATGCAATTGATATTGCAGATCAAATTTATCAAGTAAAAGATGGTATTATTCTAAAAAGCTATAGATAAAAATCACGGAAAAAGTTCCGTGTTTTTTTATATCAAAATAGATTCAAGTGTTTCACTTATTGTCTTTAATGAAGGTTCTTTTAAACATTTAAAATAAAGAGACCTTAACAATTGTTTAATATTCTTTTTTATGATGACATCATCTGGTAGATGATACTCTTCATCAATTTGACTAAAGCCATTTAGCCAATTAATAACATATTCATCTGTTAATAAGTGTCTATTGAGCCCAACAATGAGTGCATCTGCCATACGTTCGTCCTCATTAAACGCATAAAAGTGTTTACGATTTTTCATTTTCACACTGATGGCTTGAAACATTTTCTTTAAATGTGTCTGATCAAACCAAGTTACTTGCATCAATGCTTTCATTAAATCAGCGCTGTGAGCAACTGTATGAATCCATCCAACGTTTATATCATACCCTGTTAAAATATCTTCTTTTGAAAAATAGGTTAAGAACTTATCAAATACACTTAAAATAATCTTTTGATCAATGATATGATCTCTGATATGTACATGAACAAGTATGACACATTGTAAAATAGAAAAACTTCTTTTTAACACACTATTTGTGTGCTTATTATTTAAGTCAAAACTCAAATAATCATCACTAACTAACTTTAGTATATAATCTTCTAATGTGTTTTCATCCAATACTTGATCATAAAACAAATGAGCTAAAATCTCATATACTAAATCATCTCGTACATAAGGATTTTCATCACCTATATGATTCATCAATAAATCCAATAATTCTTTCTTGTCTACATCTATGAAATTAAACTTACTTTTTTTAATAGATTCCAAATAACTTATCTTATCTTTTTCCATGTTACCTCCTGTAAATCTTTCATCATATAAATCACTAGATCATCATCAAGTGGATAAGGTTCATACTGAGTAGCTAATTTATCTTGATAATATGCACCTTTACCATCGGGTATGTATCCCCTTTTGAAATATAATCTTTGTGCTTGCCCGTATCCCTCATGAAGTCCTACTGCCAAATAGACGTGATTGTTATATGTTTTTGCTATCTGTTCTGCGACATCCATCAAAGCATGACCAATACCTTGATTTCTATATATCTCAAATACACCTAAATCAATGATTTCAGGTATATCGGTATCTTTATATGGTCCATTTTTCTTTTTAATGTATATATTAATGTATCCAGCAACACATTCTTTAAAAACAGCAACCAAACTTATACAATCGCCCTGCTTACTATCTTTAAGTCTGCCTATATATTTTTCTTTTGTTGGATGCCATCTTTGTTTTAACTCTTCAATAATTATTTGATCAATATCTGATTGTCTTAGCTCTCGTATATATAAATTGTTGTTTATCTGATATAACATAAAATCACCATATCCTTTATATACATCCATTATATATGAAATCTATTTATATTTTTCACAAAAAATAACCAGATAATATAGTAAAATGGACGTTTTTATCATATAATATGAATAACGATTACAGTTTGGGGATAAATAATGGAAGCTAAACAACACATAACAACAAGAAAAGAAAGACTATGGGAATTTTCCATGCATTTTGGAAAAGCTTGTGGTTGTCATCAAAAACCAGAACGTTCATTATTTATTAAAGGCTATCAGTTTTTCTTGTGTTACAGATGCACAGGCATATTCTTTTCAGAAATCGTTTTAGCCCCAATCTTTTATGTATTAAATCTTCATTTTGGTTTTTTTACATTATTATTTGCAATACCGATGATTATTGACGGATCACTTCAATACTTTAAAATCACCCCTTCAACAAACAAAAGACGGCTCATAACTGGATTATTATCCGGATATGGAATTGGCGTGACTATCATACACGCAGTCGTATTATTAATAAACTATATCATATGAATGAGAGGACACAAATATGGCAGTATTAGATGTATGTAAGTTTGATGGACTATCTGATCTTAGATGGTTAGTCTACAAACATCCAAACAACGAGTTTAACACAAAATCAAAACTTATTGTTGGACCAGGTCAAATTGGTATTATTGTACACGGCGGTAAAGTAGAAAAGATTTTTGAGAGTGGAACTTATACAATGGACAGTGAGAACTTTCCATTCTTAAAAAACCTTCAAAAACAAGTTTATGGTGGTTCAGTTCCATATACTTTAGAAGTTTATTTCGTAAACAAAACAATGAAATTGGATATGCTTTGGGGCACAAAAGATCCAATTCAGCTATTAGACCCAAAATTCCAAGTAAAAATCAATGTGAGAGCACGAGGACAATATGCACTGAGAATCAATAACTATCAGTTCTTGATTACTCAGCTTGTTGGATCACTTGGCGGAAAAGCTGTTATTGATTTTAATTCAATCAATAATTTCTTTAGATCAATCATTAACACAAAGATTAAATCATTACTTGCACAATATTTCATCAAACATCAAGTATCTATATTAGATATCGCAATGTATCTAGATGAAATATCTAAAAATTCATTTGACGCTTTAAAAGATGAATTTGATCGTTTCGGACTTGAAGTGATTAACTTCTATTATGAAAGCATCAATATCCCAGATGAAGATTTAGCAACCATTAATGAAATTCTTAATCGTAATGCAGAGTTTAACATTCTCGGTGAAAATAGATATAGAACATCAAGAGGTTATGATGTTTTAGAATCAGCAGCTAAAAATGAAGGAGCTGCAGGTGGTATGGCAGCTGTAGGTGTTGGATTAGGTGTTGGTCTTGGTGTTGGTAAAGAAGCTGTGGGCTTAACAAACAATATGATTCCAGAGCATGATGAAAAAGGAAAGAAAAAAGACGTTGCTTGTGTCAAATGTGGATCTATGATTGAGTCAGATGATAAGTTCTGTCCTGAGTGTGGAGCACCACAAGTGCTTAAGTGTGAAAAATGTCATTCTGAACTTTCTCCAAAAGATAAGTTTTGTCCAGAATGTGGCACACCTGTGAAAAGAGGTTAATCATGAAAAATAAATTATATTTAAGTATCGTCTCTATCATCGTATTAGCTTTCTCTTTAGTCTTAGGTTTTATTTTAGATGGTATGGAGAGTATGGCAATCAGTTCTGGTACACCAAAAACAATCTACTGGGTATCTAAAGGTATCGTCTTAGGATTATTTGTGATTGTAACATTGTACGTTATTTTAAGAAAACAAGATGTGGGTAATATTTATATATTGCTTAACATGACTTTAATTATTCAAGTATTACCATTTGCACAAAGATTGTTACTAAGAGGAGATAATCCTTTAGTGGTTTGGTCATTAATCCTCTTATTCATAAGTGTGATTATTTATGTTGGATTATTCTTTGGTTTTGATGTATTAAATGATAAAATTCAAAAAGTTGAACCAACCTTAGAAGGTAAATCCATTGAAGTTGTTGATGAAGATTCTTATAATGATGAAAATGGTCGCTTTGTAAGTGCAAATAAAAAAGGGTAATGATTATGACAGAACATCAATGCAAATCCTGTGGAAACCCTTTAAACTCGAAACAAACACATTGTCAATACTGTGGAACTTCAAATCCAACTTATAAATCAGACGCTTTTAAACAAGAAGCCCATAAAACTTACGAGCAAGTTAAACAAGCAGTAAGCACAACAAATGATGATGGCATCAATGTTTGTTTATTAATCGTATTGATTATCGTATTTTGGCCAGCAGCTATCGTTTATGCAATTATAAAGATGAAGAAATAAACATAAAGTCCTTAAGGTTAGACCTTAGGACTTTTTTTGTTTTTGAATATATGTTTTTCAATCGCTTTTGTAAATCCATCTTGTTCATATGTATCAGTTACATCATCAGCAACTCTTTTAAGATTTTTATGTCCATTTCCCATCGCAATACCTAATCCAGCAGTTTTGATCATTTCAATATCATTTTCTTGATCACCTATGGCTAATACATCTTTAATATCTACATGAAGTAAATCAGCTAATTTTTTAATTGTGCTTCCTTTATTTGTTTGATGATATCCAATATCTAAAAAGACAGGTCTACTTTGAACCATATAAATATCATTTAAATGACTTAATTCTTTTTTAATATGCATTAATTTTTCATGCTGTTCATCAATCGCTAATATTTTAAATACACCGATATCGATATAATCTTTAAGTTGGTCTTTTTTAACAACATGTGTATCAAAATATCCAATTTGAGCATGGATCTTATCTTTCGCTTCTTCAGTAGCAACTACATATTTAGTTGTATACATTAAAAATGAGACTTGATGAAGGAAACATAAATCCATAATCGTTTCGACTGTTTTTGGATCAAGTACTTCTTTACTGATGATTTCATCTTTTTTATAATCGTAGATAATCGCACCATTACCACAAATCACAGGCAAATCAACATCTAGGATTTTTGCCAGTTCTTTGGTTGCTACCATATGTCTACCAGTAGCTATCGTAAATAAGTATCCTTGTTCTTTTAGTTTTTTTAAAGTCTCTTTAGTTTGAATAGATACTTGTTTTTTCTCCACAAGTGTTCCATCTAAATCTGCAATAATAAGTTTCATTTTGATCTCCAGTAGTGGGGTCTATTTACATTAAAAATAATGTGATTAAATATTGGATTGCGCCAATCATTGCACCTAAGAAAAGTCCAACAACTTCTACAAATCTAAGTTCTTTATTCATTAATCCAAATATGATTTTTTCAAACTCAACAAAGTCAAGTTCATCAATTCTATTTTTTACGATACTATAAATATCTAAGTTTTCTAAACTGCTATCTTTAAACTCATTTAAAACTTGTTCAAAGATATCATCTCCATGTTTATCTATATACTTGCTAACAATACCTTTAACATCTCCACCCATAAACATAGAGATTGCTGGCGGGATTGCTTTTGCGAGTTGTTCGACGATAACTTCTTTTAACTTTATTTTTATAGCTTCTTTTTTCTCATCACCTAATAACTGATCCATCATCACTTCTTTTGAAAGTAATTCTTGTTCAATGATATCTGCAAGTGATTTAGCAATTTGATCTTTCCTTCTTGGAAATACACCTTGAAATCTTATGCCTAAAATCTTATGAGGATTAATAGGTCTAAAAAGCATTTTGATTGCAATCTTGTTTGTAAACCATCCAATCAAACCACCAATTAAGATAAATAATATAAGTTTTTCTATTTCCATCATACACCTCTTCATTATCATTAATTATATAGTACGTTTCTCACATATTATAGCATATAATATCTATTTAATTGAAACATGATCAACAAAAAAAGGTATAGATTTCATATCCATACCTTTTTAAATCCCATTTATATTTATCTTCTACTCATTAGTCTTTCTGTAATATCTACCAGCTCTACAAATTCATCTCTATATCCATACTCATCATCTCCAAGATTAGCGTTTGCTCTTAAAATAACTTGATCAAAACTAGCTTCATATTTATAAGCAGAATCTCTAAGCAATAATCCAAACTCAACAACAGCACTTGCAAAATTAAATGTTTCACTTGTTTCTAATAAATAATCAGTTTCATATGTTTGATATTCAATAAGTTCTGAAGTATCACTATTTGGATCTTTGTATCTAATTGCTAAATACATAAGTTCATCTAAATAATTTTCACCTGTATATCTTAACTCTAAGATTTCCTCAAATGTCTGTTCATCAATGTCTTCTTCTGAGTCAGCAGGTATAATCTCATAAAATGCAATAACTACATGTCCAGCTCCCATATCTCCAGCATCTTTTTCATCATCCTCAAAATCCTCATAGTTTAAAACTCTGTTTTCATAACCAATGAGTCTATATCCTTTAACATGAACAGGATTAAACTCAATTTGAAGCTTAACATCTTTAGCAACTGTGACCATAGATGCACCTAGTTCATTTAAGAATATTTTTTCTGCTTCTTTATAACTATCAATATAAAAGTATACACCATTTCCATGATCGGCAAGAGATTCTAAAACATCATCTCTTAAATTTCCTGTCCCAAATCCTAAAACACTTAAGAATACGCCACTATCTCTTTTTTCAGATATCAAATCTTCTAATCGACTCACATTAGATATACCTACATTAAAATCTCCATCAGTAGCAATGATAATTCGATTATTTCCACCTTCAATGAAATTTCTTTCTGCAACCTTATATGCAAGCTCGATACCTTCTCCACCTGCAGTTGATCCACCAGCTTGTAGATCATCAAGTGCATCATAGATTTCATTTTTGTTTGTACTATCTCCACCTTCTAAAACAACTCCAGCAGCTCCAGCATAAACAACAATTGAAATTCGATCTTTTGGTCTTAAGTTATCGATTAATAATCCAAAAGCTCTTTTTAATAAAGGCAGTTTGTCACTTGATGACATCGATCCAGAAACATCAATTAAAAACACTAAGTTCATGCCATCTGTTTCTTCAAACACAACTTCTTCGGCTTTTAAACCAACCATGAGTAATTGATGATTATCATTCCATGGTGCTTGACTAAACTCACTAAATACATGAATAACTTCTCCTTCATCTGGTGCATCAACGTCATAGTCAAAGTAATTAATCATTTCTTCAATGCGTACAGCATTTGGCTCAGGTAAATATCCATCTTCAATCATGCGTCTAACATTTGCATAAGATGCTGTATCTACATCTGTTGAAAATGTAGAAACTGGCATATCTTCTGTTCTAATAAACTCGTTTTCAACAATCTCAGCATATGTTTCGCCTTCTTGATAATACTCTGTTGCATAAGGCTCAGAATCCCTATACCCTTGATCCATCGATGAACATGCACTTAAAGTAAATAATCCTATAACCATCACTAACACTAACATTTTTCTCATAAATTTTCCCTCACTTCATTTATTTTTCACTTGTAGTTTAAAGAAAACTTGTGTCAAACTTTTGAATAACTTATGACAATGTTGTGACAAATCACTATAAGTCTTTTTAGTTTGCATTTTTTTGTGATATCATTAAAATAAGCAATCCAAAAGGGGACGGTTCATATGAAAATACTTATCGTTGAAGATGAGAAACATTTAAACGATTTACTTCATGATTACATCTTAGATCAATATCAAGACGCTATCATCGATCAAGTCTATGATGGGATTACAGCATTAGATAAAATCAACACTGAAGACTACCATTTAATCTTACTTGATGTTATGCTACCTCACATGAGTGGCTTCGAAATATGTAAAAAAATTAGAGCATCAAAAGATGTTCCTATTATGATGCTTTCTGCATTAAATGATGAAGAAAATCAACTTAAAGGGTACAACCTTGGTATCGATGATTATGTAACAAAACCTTATAGTCCAAAAATTGTATTAAAAAAGATTGATGCCGTTTTATCTAGATATGAACACAAAACTCCAGATGAAATGATCACTTATGGTATCATTTCATATAACTTAGAAAAATTTAAGATTTTAATAAATCAAACACCAATTGATCTCAATAAAAAAGAATGGGAGTTATTTTCTCTTTTCATCTCTCATGTAGGTAGAGTATATACCAGAGAAGATTTACTTAACTTAGTCTGGGGATATGATTACTTCGGTTACGAAAGAACTGTTGATACTCATATCAAACGTTTAAGAAGAAAGTTACTTGAAGCTTCATCCTATATAAAAACTGTCTATAAGACTGGTTATAAACTAGAAAAATAATATACCAATGAACTATTAAAAAGGAGGATTTATGAGAGTATCTATATTTTTAAAAACATTCATACTTTTACTACTCTCTTTTTCTGCTGTCTTCCTTTTAAACATATACATATCAAATGAAAGATTTTCTCCGATGTATATTGAAGAAAATATAAGTTCAGTAAAATCTTCAATTTTAAATTCAGTAGATGATGTGAGTCAAGATGTTGATCTTGACCAAACAGAATTAAATCAATTATCTTCAGAAACAGAATTCATCAGAATCAAAGATAATGTCATTATTGATACTGTTGGACCAAATTATATAAACGAAAGTGAAATTATTGATTTTGTTATAAATATATATGATAGTGAAGAAACAATCATTGAAGGTAATCTAGCTTACCATCAAACGATCATCGATGATATCCATCAAATCAATTATATATATACCTATCAATCTGGTGACTATTTAATTGTATCTACAAAAATTCAATCTTTACAAAACATAGATCAATTACTAAATACCATAAACACAACGCAATCTGTCTATATCCTTATGACCATTATTTTACTATCTATCATTATTTCATATAATATCTCAAGTCCAATCAAAAAGATAAATCAATATGCAAAAGATATATCTAACTTAAACTTTAAAAGAAAATTATCTTTAAAGAGGAAAGATGAGTTTAAAGATCTCATATCTTCTTTAAATGAGATGACCTTTAATCTTAAAAAAACATATAGTGATTTAAATGAGGCTAATCAAATCTTATCTTCTGATATCGATTATAAAAAAGAACAAGAACAGAAAAAGAAAGAACTCATCATGATGATTAATCATGAAATCAAAACACCACTTGCCGTCATGAAAGGTATGATTGAGGGTATGATTGATGGTGTTGGAAGATATAAAGATAAAGAAAAATATCTAAAAGAACTACTTATCCAAATTGAAACAATCGAATCTATTACCAAAGATTTAACATATTCACTTAGATTAGAAGATAAGAAAAAAACTGAAGAATTCTCATCTACTGATATCATAGTAAATCATTTAAAAACTTTAGATACGTTTGCTTCGCAACATCAAATCAGTATCCAGAAAAACGTTTTAAAGAGCGATTTAATCATTAGTGAAGAGTTGCTGGGTATATTGATAACTAACTTAGTGAAAAACGCAATCTTATATAGCGATGATAAGTTTGTTTATGTTGATGGTGACATTGAAAATAACTTTTATACATTAACTGTAAGAAACAAAGGGTACATTCCAGAAGATCAAATCGACAAATTGTTTAACTCATTTTATCGAATTCAAAAAGAACATGAAAAGTCATCTGGTTCAGGTCTTGGATTATTCATTGTCAAACAAATTTGTGACTTATATGGTTATAGCTATAAGCTCTTTAATGATAATGGATATG
>SWCB01002712.1_pt1 | contig 10052 bp, 8 predicted proteins | sample 4692901 | NCBI WGS metagenome assembly SWCB01 (sample SAMN10267276, study PRJNA491770) | bioreactor metagenome | isolation source: DHS bioreactor inoculated with subseafloor sediment | place: Japan: off Shimokita Peninsula | collected 2006-08
GCGCTGACAAATTCCACTTCGTAACCAAATTCTTCAGCAACAATCGACATGGTTTCGGCATCCAAGCGTTGGTTGATGGATACAAAAAGCCCCAAACTCATGCAGGACGAAATCACCTCAGTGACACTTGCATCCATCATAGTTGCCAATTCAGATACGGAAACAAACTCGGTTACCTTTAGAACGTTTTGTTCTGCACTTTCTCTATCATGAGCGGCCGATGCTTTATCGCTCGCAGCTTGGCGCTTATCACGGCGATATTTGGATCCTTTTGATTTTTGTTTTCCGGAAGTCAGGCGAGCCAGAGTATCTTTAATTTGCTTTTGTACATCTTCCTCACTAACCTCTTTCTTAATGATTTTTCGTTTTCCCTTGCCTCCCTGTTGTTGCAAGCGGCCACGTTGTCCTTGGGCCTGCGGCTGTCCTTGCCCAGGCTTGATCACACTGACACGGGAATCGGAATCTTTTTGTATGCGGCGACGTTTTTTCTTCGCGTTTTGCGCACTGCTATCAGTAGACGAAGTTTCCGGTCTCTTTTTCTTGATGTCAATTTTACCAACGACATTTGGCCCTGAAAGCTTTTCGACATTGGTTTTAATGTCTTTGCTCTGATCTCTACCCTGATCTTGGCTTGTTTGACGCTTTTGTTTTTCCCGTTCTTTGCGCTCGTCCTCTTTTTGTTTTTTTGTCTTTTTGGTCGGACGTGTTTTTTGGTTGATTGACGAAAGGTCAATGCGACCAACCACCTTTACTTCATCAACTTTAGGAATATTGGTCTGAACATCTTCGATTGATTCAACTTGTTTTTCTTCTTTTGCTGGGATTGCTTCTTCTGGGGCTGGCTTAGGTTCGGCAGGTTTGCTTACTTCGGCTTTAGGCGCTTCCTGTTGCTTTTCTTCTTGTTTTGGCTTGACGGGCTTTGTTTCTTCCGATTTCTGATCTCCTTTTTTAATAACAGTAGGTTTTCCTTCCCTTTTTTTGGGTTGAAAACTGTCGAGATCAATCTTTCCGACAACTTTTAGTTTGTCCCCTTCAGGCAATTTTTCTTTTTCTTCTTGAGGTTTCGGTTCCGGCTTGGCCTTCGGGATTTCCTTTTTGGGAGGATTCATATCCTTAATCCGAACCTCTTCCACTTCCTCTTCTTCCTCATCCTGATCCACATCTTCAGTAACCACATCAGCATTTTCAAGCGAAATAGATTCGTTTTTACTACGGTGACTCATCAGGTTGATTTTTTCTGACTCCTTTTTCAGCGAGATATCACTTTTATACTCTTTTTCGAGCATGTGATATGCATCTTCTGAAATCTTAGAGTTTGGATTTGCATCAATATCAAATCCTTTTTTATGCAGAAACTCAACAATCGTGTTGGTTCCCACATTAAATTCTCGTGCTACCTTACTAAGTCGCGTACTTTTTTTGCCAATTGCCATATACCCAATCTATTTTTTTATCTCTTTTTTATCTTTTGCGCAAAAACTATGCAATTTTATATCCAATTTATTTAAATCCCAATAGTTTAGTGTTATTTGTTTTTGATTACTCAAATTCAGAGCGCAAAATCTTTAATATGTGATCAATTGTCTCTTCTTCCAAATCGGTTCGTTTAATCAGATCAGCGCGGCTTAACCCCAAAACGTTTTTAGCGGTGTCACACCCAATTGATTTTAATTGATCCAAAATCCAGGCATCAATCTCATCGGCAAACTCCTCAAGATTAACATCTTCATCGTCGGTTGCCATTTCACGGTAAACGTCAATTTCGTAGCCGGTTAACTGGCTTGCCAAACGAATGTTTAGCCCGCCTTTTCCAATAGCCAGCGATACTTCGTCGGGTTTCAGGTAAACGTCGGCACGCTTGGTGTCTTCGTGTAACTTAATCGATGATATTTTTGCGGGGTTCAAAGCCCGCTGAATAAACAGTTGTACATTGGATGAAAAGTTGATTACATCAATGTTTTCATTCCGAAGTTCACGAACTATGCCGTGAATACGTGAGCCCTTCATTCCGACGCATGCGCCGACCGGATCAATACGTTCATCGTACGACTCAACGGCCACTTTGGCCCTTTCGCCTGGCACCCGAACAATCTTTTTAATAGTAATTAGTCCGTCAAATATTTCAGGAACCTCCAGCTCGAATAATCGCTCCAGAAACACCGGCGAGGTGCGCGATAGAATAATCAGCGGGTTGTTGTTGCGTAGTTCTACTTTGTAGACTACCGCTCTCAGACTATCTCCTTTGCGGAAATAATCTGAAGGTATTTGTTCCGTTTTTGGAAGAATCAGCTCATTGCCTTCGTCGTCCAACACAAGGATTTCCTTTTTCCAAACCTGGTAAACTTCGCCGGTTACAATGTCGCCAATCTTACTTTTGTATTTTCCAAAGATGTGGTCCTTTTCCAGCTCCAAAATACGGCTGGCCAGGTTCTGACGCAAATTCAGAATCGCCCGTCGACCAAAATCTTTCAATTTAACCTCGTCGGTAACCTCTTCCCCCACCTCGTAGTCTTCGTCAATTTTTTTTGCTTCTGAAAGCGTGATTTGTCTGTTGGGGTCTTCTATGTCAGCATCTTCCACCACTTCACGGTTGCGCCAAATTTCGAAGTCTCCTTTGTCGATGTTAATAATGATGTCGAAGTTTTCATCTGTTCCGTATGTTTTTTCCAACACATTACGGAAAACGTCTTCAAGAACGCTCATCATTGTGACCCGATCAATGTTCTTCAGGTCTTTAAATTCAGAAAATGTATCGATAAGATTAATCGTATCCATCTTGCGCTCGTTTTAGAATTTTATAATGTTTTTAACTGTTTTCGCTTCGTCAAACGCTATACGGTGGAGACGTGTTATAAGTTGCTTTTTTTTATGTCCCTCAACCTTCTCGCGTTTGGTTGTTTCCAATTCAAATCCTTCCTGGTCTGCCGTCTTCAAAAGTCCTTCCAGTTTTTCGCCGTTCGTAAGCACCACTTCCATTTCCTGTCCGATATTTTTTTCAAACTGGCGATACACTTTTAACGGCTGTCCCAGCCCGGCTGAAGAAACCTGCAATTCAAAATCGTCTTCTTCCCGGTCAAGACTTCCTTCAACAAGCCGGCTGATCTGAACACAGTGGTCAATGGTGATCCCATTCATGCTGTCAAGCGTAACCATGATTTGGCTGGCCGGAGTCACGTCCAAAGATACGATAAACTGGTCTTCACTAAGTTTATCTTCAATGAGTTGTGCGATTTTACTTTTATCAATCATAAATTCCGACTAATAAAACAGGGGACTTTGGGGTCCCCTGCAAACGGTCTTTCTTCCAATTGTCAGCGCAAAATTAGCAAAAGGAATTCAAATCTCAAAATATGGAACTTAACTGATCATCAATGAATAGGTGTTTGGAAAATAAGCAAGCGAACGCCTGTTGTCCTTTGGGGAATGAAATTTTTCTTATTTTTGCCGATAACACGTGAAAAAAGCAACTATCAGCTTGAAAACAAATAAGAAAAAGATCATCAACGATCCGGTTTTTGGATTCATCACCATCCAATCAGAATTCATATACGATTTGATTGAACACCCATTCCTCCAGCGTTTGCGTCGGATTAAGCAGCTCGGGCTTTCCAGCATCGTTTTTCCGGGAGTGAACCATACCCGGTTTGAGCATGCTATAGGTGCTGTACATCTGATGCGGCTGGCTATTTCGGGTCTGGTGATGAAAGGCGTTGAAATTACCGATGAGGAAGCAGAAGCAGTAACGGCGGCGATTCTGCTGCACGATATTGGTCACGGCCCTTTCTCTCATGCCCTGGAGCATTCGTTGGTCGAAGGAATTTCGCATGAAGTGATTTCCCTGCTGCTTATGGAGGAACTAAACCGACAATTTAATGGGCGGTTAGAAATGGCGATCCGGATTTTTAAGAATGAATACCCTAAAAAATTCCTGCATCAACTTGTTGCCAGTCAATTGGACGTGGATCGGCTGGACTATTTACGCCGCGACAGTTTTTTTTCCGGGGTTACCGAAGGAACAATCGGGTCGGATCGAATCATCAAAATGCTCAATGTCCGAAACGACGGCCTGGTGATTGAACATAAAGGGATCTACTCCATTGAAAAGTTTCTGATTTCGCGCCGTCTGATGTATTGGCAGGTTTATTTGCATAAAACTGTTTTGTCGGCCGAAAACATGTTGGTTAAAGTACTGCGACGCGCCAAGGAGCTGGTCATGCAAGGCCATGGTTTGTTTGCAACACCTGCTCTGCAAGTTTTTCTGGAACGAAAAATTACGAAAGAGTGTTTCACAAAGCCTGTTTATGCCAATCAGGAAAATATTCTCGAGCTGTTTGTTGAACTTGATGACAGTGATTTGATTTCGGCTATGAAGCAGTGGCAACATCATGAAGACAAAATTTTATCTTATTTGTCTGGCGCTGTAATTAATCGTAAACTTTTTAGAATCAAAATCCAGAATACCCCGTTTTCAGACAAGGAAATTACGGAGCTGAGAAACAAGATTATAGATCGGTGGACAATGGACAAAAATGAGTTGGATTATTTCCTGATTCATGACTCAATTACCAATTTCGCCTATGCTTCCGGGAGTGATAAAATTAACATTTTGATGAAAGACGGAAGCGTCAGAGAGATCAACGAAGCTTCAGACGTTAACCTTTCCAGCCTGTTGCAAACCGTCAGGAAATATTTTGTCTGTTATCCGAAAGAATTGGACATTAAGTAATTTAAACCTATTTTTGCAGCGCGCCAAGAAAAAATATATGGAATTTAAAGCACTAAACATCGCTGAGTTCCTTCACGGTACGATCGAAGGTGATGAGAATGTAAGCGTAAATAATGTATCGAAAATTGAAGATGGAAAACCAGGAACACTGGCATTTTTGTCCAATCCCAAATACGAGCGGTACATATACCAGACGGAAGCCTCAATTGTTTTGGTCAAAAATGAGTTTAAACCGGAACATAAGGTAAAAGCAACACTGATTCGGGTGGAAGATCCCTACCAGGCGTTCGCCGCGTTATTGGACTTGTATGAGCAGGCCAAACAACTAAAAAACGGAGTTGAACAACCGTCTTTTATTGATCCTTCAGCCAAGCTTGGCAATGATGTCTATTTCGGTGCTTTTGCCTACCTCGGACAAAACTCAAGTCTGGGAAACAAGGTCAAAATATATCCTCAAACCTTTATCGGTTCGGGCGTGACAATCGGAGACAATACGATTATTTATGCCGGAGCGAAAATATATGATGGATCCATTATTGGAAATAATTGTATCATTCATGCCGGTGCGGTGATTGGATCCGATGGATTTGGATTTGCCCCTACACCTGACGGATCGTACAAAAAGATTCCACAAGTTGGCAATGTCATCTTGGAAGATGATGTTGAAGTTGGAGCCAACACAACCATTGACTGCTCAACCATGGGCTCAACCATTATTCGTAAGGGCACAAAGTTGGATAACCTGATTCAAATTGCTCATAATTGTGAGGTTGGTGAAAATACAGTAATTGCTGCTTTAACCGGAATTGCCGGATCAACAAAAATTGGAAAAAATTGTATGCTTGGAGGCCATATCGGAGTTGCAGGACATTTAACAATAGGCGACAACGTAAAAGTAGGAGCCATGTCTGGGGTCTCAAATAATATCAAGTCGGGAAGAATCGTTCTTGGAACGCCTGTAACGGATCATGAACACGCTTTAAAATCGTACGTGGTATACAGACGTCTTCCCCAAATGAGGGATGAGTTGATTAATTTGCAAAAGGAAGTAGCGGAACTAAAATCGAAATTAAACAAAGAATAAGATTTAGAAATCGACTTGGTGATGACAATGAAACAAAAAACTTTAGCCCGCCAATTTTCTTTAAGCGGTAAAGGATTGCATACAGGAGTACAGGTAAACATGACCTTTAAGCCTGCTCCCACAAATCATGGATTTAAATTTCGACGGATTGATCTGGAAGGTAGCCCTATTCTAGAGGCCGATGCCAGCTTAGTTATTGATACTTCGCGCGGAACAGTTATTGGGAAAGGCAATGCCCGGCTCAGCACCATTGAGCACGCGTTGGCCGCCCTCACCGGAATGGATTTGGACAATGTCCTGATTGAAATCGACAACGAAGAGGTTCCTATTCTTGATGGAAGCGCCAAATTATTTGTCGAAGCTATTGAACAAGCTGGAGTAGTGGAACAGAATGCCGAACGGGATTACCTTGAAATCACCGAGAAAATTGTTTATCGAGATCCGGAATCGGGTTCAGAAATCATTGCCTTACCCGATAGCGATTACAATCTGAACGTGATGATTTCCTTCAACTCCAGCGTATTGAACAATCAATTTGCTGTTTTGGAAAGCCTCGATGATTTTAAAACCCAGGTCGCACCTTGCCGCACCTTTGTATTTGTCCGCGAACTGGAATTCCTTCTAAAAAACAACCTGGTGAAAGGTGGCGATTTGGATAATGCCATCGTCATTATGGATAAGGAAATCAGCCAGGAAGAACTTGATCGTTTAGCTGACCTGTTTAATCATGAACATATTGAGGTCAAAAAGGAGCAGGGTATTCTGAACAACCTGGATCTTCAATTTGAAAATGAATGCGCCCGCCATAAATTGCTTGACGTAATTGGTGATTTGAGCCTGGCAGGAAAACGGATTAAAGGACGAATCATCGCTACAAAACCCGGCCATAAGGCAAACACAGAGTTTGCTAAGTTGCTGAAAAAAGAAATCAGGAAATACGAAGTTTGCAAAGCCATCCCCCATTATGATCCGCTGAAGGAACCTCTGATGTGTGTGAATGAGATTAAAACCTTTCTACCTCATCGGTTTCCATTTTTGCTGGTCGACAAGATCATTGAAATTAAAGATAACTACATTGTCGGTGTTAAAAATGTGACGGTCAATGAACCATTCTTTCAAGGGCATTTTCCTGAAGAGCCGGTGATGCCGGGCGTTTTACTGATTGAAGCAATGGCGCAATGTGGCGGCTTGTATGTTTTGCACGATAAAAAAGAAAAATATTCGACTTATTTCATCCGTATTGATAATGTGAAGTTCCGTAAGAAAGTGATCCCGGGAGATACACTGCTGTTCCGGATTGAATTAACTTCTCCTATCAGACGAGGAATTGCCAACATGAAAGGACTTTGCTATGTTGGAGAGACTATTGTTGCCGAAGGCGATTTTATGGCACAGATTGTAAAGGCTTGAAGAAATTATTGAAAACAATTATTTAAAAGATGAAACAACCGTTAGCTTACGTGCATTCCGAATCACAGGTAGCAGACAATGTGGTTATTGAGCCATTTGTTACCATTGATAAGGATGTCATCATCGGGGAAGGTACCCGTATTGGTTCAAACGTAACCATTATGCCCGGAACCCGGATTGGTAAAAACTGCCGTATTTTCCCCGGAGCAGTTATTGGAGCAGTCCCACAAGATTTGAAATTCAAAGGCGAATACACTACCGTGGAGATTGGCGATAACACCACCATTCGCGAGTGCGTTACCATCAACCGTGGTACCGCAGCAAGAGGAAAAACAGTGGTTGGTAATAACTGCTTAATTATGGCGTATGTGCATGTTGCACATGATTGTCTTGTTGGAAACAATGTCATTTTGGTGAACAGCACACAGCTGGCTGGCGAGGTGATCATTGATGATTGGGCCATTATTGGCGGAATGTCGGCAATCCATCAGTTTTGTCATATCGGATCACATGTGATGATTTCCGGAGGCTCTTTGGTTCGTAAAGATGTGCCTCCATTCATCAAGGCCGGACGCGAACCGCTTTCCTACGTCGGAATCAACTCCATTGGCCTGAGAAGGCGGAGTTATAACAACGATAAGATTCGGGAAGTGCAGGAAATTTACCGCTACATCTATCAAAAAGGCTTGAATATTTCTCAGGCTGTTGAGATCATTGAAGCAGAAATGTCGGCAACTCCGGAACGCGATGAAATACTGATGTTCGTAAAAGATTCCAAGCGGGGCATTATTCGTGGCTATTTCCCGGATTAATCAAGCCGGATACAATATTAAAACACAAACCCGGATAAATCCGGGTTTTTTTTTCAACTTTTCTGGGGTAAGTCTTGTTGTTATCCCAATATTATCAATCGACAACTAAAATGAGACTTCGATTACTTGCCCTTTTTTTATTGCTTTTCAATTTTGCTGTTGCTCAGGATCATGATCATAGCCATGACCATAATCACAACCTTGATAGCCACCGCCATCACTTGGGCTTAGGATTGGGGGCGGCGAGCTTATTTGCCGAAAATGAAATCGCTCCGGTTGTTCACCTTCACTATTTATACCGTGTAGCTCCACTCAGTCCTGTTTCCATTGGATTGGGTTTTGAATCTATTTTGGACGATCATACCCACAATACCATTTCAGCACTGATTAATTATGAACTGATACCCCGGCTTTCAATTGTTGGTGGCCCCGGAATCACCTTTGCCAAAGAAGACGGAGAGTCGCATACTGCCATGTCGGGACATGCTGAAATGATCTACGAATTCACAGTTGGCGAATTTCACCTGGGACCAATGATCGGCTTTGGTTTCGACAAGGAAGAATCTCATGCTTCGCTGGGAGTCCATATCGGGTTTGGCTTTTAAATACACGGTCTCAGAAGCAGCTGTTGGCTGCTGATTCCAATATTGCTATATGGAAAATCAGCAAGCCTTTATATTTGCTTGCTGATTGATTTTGTTGGTTAATTGTAGGGCAACGTAAGTTGTGGTGCACCTGTCAAACTATCGACGCGATGGACTACCATTCGATGAACCTCTTGAACTACTTGTTCTGTTCGTAGCTTTTGAACTTCTGCTGCTTGACCCACCTGAACTGACCGCAGCTTTGCGCGGACTGGATGAACTTCTTGTGCTCACTGACCTTGGTGACGCTTTCGGGCTGGAAACCGACTTGGTAGAAACAGCTGTCGATGATCGTTTCGGAGAACTGGTATTTTGCCTGACCGATGACGATCTTGCCGTTCTGCTGGTGCTTATCGTCTTTGACTTCGGCGCCACCTCGTTTCGTTTACTCACCGACGAATTTGAACCTGCTCTATATGTCCTATTGCCCGAGGTTTCTACGCTGCGCGATACATTTGTTCTGTTTCCCGAAGAAGGGCTTGTAACCGATCTTTTGGGTTGAATTGTTGTTGACTTACGACTGTTTCCGCTTTGCCCGGAAATTACAGAGTTTGTTCTGGTTCGGGTCGATGGATTTGAAACCGACCTTCTCTCAGACCCGGAACTGCTTCGATTGGTTGATCTGCTTTTGAGCGTTGAAGCATTATTGGAGTCACTCCTCCTTCCGGAATAACTGGAGCGTGAGGCCGAATTCTCCCGGTTTGTACGTGTGTAAAGCGCTTCACCTTTTCTCCTCAGGTCAGGACGAGAGTAAGTTTTTCGATAATTTCCCTCTTTTATTCTCACAGTCACTCTCGGAGAGTAGGTCCGGATGCTGGTGTAATAATGGTCGTTGTATCGCTGGTAACGAGGATGATCCCAGTGACGGTAATGCGCATAGTAATGGTTGTGAAAATTGGAATGGTAACCATAGTAGGTATGCCAGTAAAACGGACGCCATGGATTCCAGTAGGACGGATAATAACCCCAATACCAAGAAGAGTGCCAGCCAATGTAACTCGGGCGATAGATGTATCGGATTACTGGCCATCCAGCAACCTGATAAGTAGTTACTGAAACCGCAATCGGCCTTCCATTATTGCCTGCATTCCCAATGTACCCGGGGTTTGGAGTTTCCATGCTATCTGCATAAATTGGTTCAACAATGTAGTTTCTGCCATAAAGTGCTTCATCGCCAATAAGTTGAATACGAACGGATTCATCACTGTAACGTTCAACAGTGAACACTGCAATGTCCTGTGTTTCGTCTCGGTTAAGTGCGGCACGCAAAACGATGGTGTGAACATTACCATCGGCATAGTCCATCACCATGATGTAATCAACCAAATTGTCGCCATTCAGGTCGAGGTTATTAATCCGTGAATTTTCATCATTCA
>SWCB01002970.1_pt1 | contig 10049 bp, 7 predicted proteins | sample 4692901 | NCBI WGS metagenome assembly SWCB01 (sample SAMN10267276, study PRJNA491770) | bioreactor metagenome | isolation source: DHS bioreactor inoculated with subseafloor sediment | place: Japan: off Shimokita Peninsula | collected 2006-08
GTACCTAACCAAAATAGGTAGGAAATATGGCCAAATACTTGCAGTTTTGTCACCGGTCGTACCGAATGTGCGCCCCCGGGGCCCCCGTTTAGAGGGCTGCCAGGCGCTGGGCGACGTCCCATTCGGTCAAGTCGCGCACCAGGGCCTCAAGCTGCCCCGCCAGCATGGTTTGCAGCGCGTAGTTGCGGCCCTGGATCCGGTGATCGACCACGATTCCCTCCTTGAAACGGTAGGTTCGGACCCGTTCGGAACGCCCGCCCCGACCGATCATGGCCACCCGGGCTTCCTGCCGCTGCTGTTCCCGTTCTTCTTGCTGGCGCTCGTAGAGCCGAGCCCGCAGGACCTGCCAGGCTCGCTCGCGGTTTTGGCGTTGGCTCTTGCTTTCTTGGATTCGGACTTCGATGCCGGTTGGTTCGTGGATGAGATGCACCGCCGTGGCGACCTTGTTGACATTCTGCCCTCCGGGGCCCTGGGAGGTGGTCACGTAGACCTGCACGTCGCTCTCGTTAATCTCGATCTCCACCTCGCTGGGTTCCGCCAGCACGGCGACGGTGGCGGTGGAGGTGTGGATGCGGCCCTGGGCTTCCGTGGCGGGAACGCGCTTGACGCAGTGCGTGCCGCCCTCGTAGCCCAGTTCCGCCCACACACCCTCGCCTTCCAGGCGAGCCAGGGCCGATTTGAGACCTCCCACGTCGCCCGGCGAGAGTTCCAGCACCTCCATGTTCCAGCCACGCTGCTGGGCAAAGCGCTGGTACATGTCGAGCAAATCCCCCGCCCAGAGGGCCGCCTCGTCGCCGCCCACGCCGGCCCGCAATTCCAACACCACCGCGCCGATGGCCCGGTCCTCCGCCGTCACCAGTTCTTCCTGGATCTTCTCCATGATGTCGGCCGCTTGCCGCTCCAGCGACTCGATCTCCTCGCGAGCCAATTCCGCGAACTCCGCATCCTGCTCGCCGGCCAGCGACTCGCGCAACTCGGCCGCCTCCCGCACCGCGGCGCGGTACCGGCCATACCGTGCGACGATGCCGGCCAGAGCCGCCCGGCGGATCGACAACTCGCGCAGTTGCGTCGGCTTGGACACCACCTCCGGATCGGCGAGGCTGGCGTCAAGTTCGGCGACGGTGCGGGTCATCTCGTCGAGTTTGTCGATCAAATTCCGCGGTGCATCCGAAGGCATAGAGAGAAGCGTAGCATCCTCCCCCATCGCGCGACGCGGCCCCGCCGCGGCGCTCCGGGGCTATCATGCCGCCGGAGAGGCACCGAAGATGAGGAGCAAGAGAGGCTTCCGTGCCCCGAACCAGGAGACGAACATGACCGACAAGAGACGCAGCCGCATCCTCGGCGCCCGGCTTGCCTGGCTGCTGGTGTTGGCGCCGCTGCTGCTGGGCGGCTGTGGCCCCAAACCGCTCCGCCTCCGCGTCCAGGCCACGCCCGACGCCGACATCACCGTGCGCCAGGGCGATCGAGTCGTCCGCCGCGAGTCGGTCTACGGCGGCGATGTCTACCGCCTGGACTTCACCGGCGTCTCCACCCGCAACCCCTTTGTCGTCGAAGCCACTCCCTTCGGCTCCGCCGCCAGTCGCTACATCGCCGCCGCCGAGATCGTGACGCGTGGCAGCTACCTGCAGCTTCCTTTCCGCAGCAACTCCGACGAGCAGCGGAACATACGGCTGCTGGAGCTCGATCTCACGGAGCACACGCCGGAGAACCTGCTGCAGGTCACGTTTGTCTTCGAGAACGTCCGCCGGGTCTTCGACAGCGTCGAGAGCACTCCCCGCAGCAACGCCATCGCCTCCTACGACGAGTGGGCCGAGATCCGCCGGGGCGTCGAACTGGCCCTGCGCGACATGGTCTCGGACGCTGAACGAGCCCAGTCGGGGAATCGGCACGCCATCTCGCCCCAAGCCGCCTCCCTGAGCCGCTTGCGCGACGACGTCCAGCGCATCGTCAACGAAATGAGCACCGCCCAGGGGACACAAATCGGCAAGGACGTGCGTCTGCCGGGCACCGCCACCCACACCCGGCTCTACCGCTACGAGATCCGCACGCAGCTCAGCGCCCTGAGCCGGGCCCAGGACATCGCCCTCGCCATTGCCCGCTACGGCAGCCTGAGGCCGACCTCGGGGTCGGGAGCGGGGGGCCAGCGCGTGGAATTTCGGCCGACGGGGGTCCAGGTGACCTATTCCACGGACTTCATCGAGGCGGGCGTCAGCACCGAGGTCGTCGGCTTCGCGGAGGGCAACGCCGAGGTCTACATCCTCCCGGACGCCGGTTCGGCCCGCGAGGTGCTGGTCAAGGAGGTCGGCCCCACGACCTGGCAGCAGCGGTACCGCCTCACTCCAGGACAGCAATGGATCTACGGCTATGTGATTCCCAAGCGGGGCGACTCCGGCGGGGCCCGCCGCTACTTCCGCATCAACATCTTCAGCCAGCGGCAGGAGACGATCACGGAATCGATGTTCCGCAGCCGGCCCCAGTCCTGATTCAATAACGACCTACAAGGCCTGTATTTAGAGACAGGGAACCGCAGGTGGCCCCGCTGCGAATCGGCTCCTGCACCGGGAATGAACAAGAAGAGTGGCAAGACCCGAGATTCGGCTTGCCCCTCCCCAGCGATCGGCGCAGGCTTGTGGGTATGAGGCGATTTCGGCCCTGAGGCTGAATCGCCTGGGACCTGCGTCCGATACGACAGGGCGGACACAAGAGACTGGAGAGAAAAGTGATACGACTGAACACCACGGGTCCCATGCGAACCCTCTGCGGGCTGGCGGCGGCCGGGCTGCTGGCCGGGTCGGCGACCGCCCAGGAACGCCTGCCCCTCGAACTCAGCCTGCAACTCGACGAGCTGCCCACCCTGCACGTCACCACCCTCGGCGAGATCATCAAGGATGATCTGAGGGGCCTGCGCGACGGCTGCGACCACGTCGAAACCTACTCCAGCGGTCCCTTCGACGGCGGCGGCAGCATCATCCTGCAAGCCGGCTTCGTCGAAGAAGAAGCCGCCGGCTGCACTTACCAGATCCACCCCGACAGCTTCCCCATCAAGATCAACACGATGGAGATGGTCTTCGGCACCATTGGCGCCACCATGCAGACCACCACCAAGTGGGCGGTCTACATCTTCGACGGCCTGCCCACCACCGGCACGCTCGTCGCCTCCTTCGCCTCCGATGCTGTGATCCTGCCCCACATCGTGCTGCCCCCGGGTAACAACGGCGTCAACCTCGCCGTCTCCATCGACCCGAACGATCCCGAGCAGATCATTCTGAACAACGACAGCGGCACCAACATCTTCACCATCGCTTTCCAGATCGTGGAGCACAATCAGCCCAACGGCGACCCCTGCGGTGCCCCGCCCACTTGCTGCAACGCCTTCCCAGCGACGGATAACAGTGGGCTGAACAGCTCCGTGAACAACTGGCTCTTCGCTCGCGACTGCTTCGGCGGCGCTCCGGAAGGGTGGAATCGCTTCTCCAGCCTGGGCATCTTCCAGCCCAGCGGCGACTGGATCATGCGCGTCACCTGGCAGGAAGTCGATTGCCAGCCCGGAGTTGGCGCTTGCTGCTATCCCGATGGCACCTGCGAAGTCGCCCTCGTCGACGACTGCCAGAACGCCGGCGGCCAGTACATGGGCGATGGCACCGAAGAGTGCCCCGACACCCCCTGCGATGTCAGTGATTGCCCCGCCGACCTGAACGGCGACGGTTTCGTCGGTCAGCCGGACCTGGGCATCCTGCTCGCCTGGTACGACACCGGCACCGCCGGCGGCGATGTGGACGGCGACGGCGACACGGACCAGTCGGACCTGGGCATCCTGCTCGCCTACTACGACACGCCTTGCCCGTAATCTGAATCGCCCCGAGTGACGAATGCACGAGCCCGAAGGTCACGCGCCTTCGGGCTTTCTTCTGCGCGCCGGCGAGCGGTGTGCAGCGTCACTTCCGGTCGCCTCTCGAAGCGCGCTCGTCGCGCCTTTGTCACTCGTCGGGGGTCGCCGCCATTGGGGGCGATTCCCCCTGCATGGGTGTGCACAAGAGTCAGGTTTCTGCGCGCGCTTCGGTCAATGGCGGGTGAAATCGATGATTCCGCCCTCAAATCGAGGTCGGTTTCGGCGCGTTGTGGGCCGAATCGGCGCGTTTCGGGTCGGAATTCGGGGGTATTTGGCGGGTCTTGCATCTAGTGCTTGCGCCCGCGCGCCACTTCTGTGCGCACGTTGAGACACGTCCCCTCCGCGCCGCGAACGCTCGATCGGCAGGCACCGCCGCCGCGACCCCGCGCCGCGCGCGGTCGCATTCGTGCGCACAGCAGCGACCGCGCGCGCTCGCACGTCATACCCCTCACTGCGGGATGTTAAGACACGCACCCATTCGCGCCGCGCGATACCCCTCACTGCGGGGTAATCGCACACGCGCGCGGCACCGCGCCGCGCAGCACCCCTCACTGCGGGGTATCCCTACATGCACCGTCGCCGCATCGCGCGCCCGCGCCGGAGTACGAGCAGTTTCCCACAGCTTGCCATTGCAGCCAACTCGATCTGATTTCATTGCTTGATCAGATCACACGCTGTATGTTCGAGATCATGATGAGAAGGCGACGCACGCCCTCGTCGGGCGCGACTTACACGCGAGACTGGCCAGCGGATTCCCCGGGGCCCCGGGGACAGGCGATAGCGGCTGTGACCAAGAGGCCGAATAAACGTACCTGTCCCGTTTTTCGTGTCGTTCTTCGACTCCCCGTTTTCCAACTCTTCACTGCGCGGCGTCCGCCAAAAGTTGCGACTGCGGCTCGGGCGATGTTCGAGCGTCCAGACAACCGGGGGTGCACGGGCGAGGATTGGTTGCCATGCGAAGTCGAATCACGCGGTACTATGCCCGCAATCCCACCTACCTTCTGCTGTTCGGGACGCGCGGCCCGGTGCACGCGGCGGCCAAGTTCGGCCTGTTCCTGACGGCGCTGATCGGGCTGACCGTCCTCATCTGTTCCATCGACGGCACGCTGCATATCGAGGGGGAGGATGTCGGCCTGACCGAGGATTGGTTCCACCCCGCCATGCTGTTGATGTTCGTCTGGATTCACCTAGCGTGCTGGCGGATGTTCCGCGATGTCGAACACTTGATGCGCGAGATGGACACCGTCATCATCACCGACGACGAACACCGCACCGTCGGCATCTCCCGCACGCAGCTACACGCTCAGGTTCGGCACATTCGGCGGACGATGTCGATCCTCACGCCGTCGTCCAAACGCTGGTACGCGGCGGCGCTGGGGTTCATGGTGCTGCTAGTGCTGACCTTCCAGATCAGCATTCCGTTGTTCGCGCCGCAGCCAGCGGCGTTGTGGGGGTTGCTGCCGGATGACGAACCGCTGACCTACATCGTGGTGGGTATCCCGTGGGCTGTGTTCATGTGGGTGGCGATGGTCGGCAACTTCCTGTGGCACACCGCATCGATGGCTGTGCCGCTGTTCTCGATGATCCACCGACACACCCGCGCCGGGCGCCTGCGCGTGGTGCCGCTGGCACCGGATGGTCGGGCGGGCCTGTCGAGCATCGGACTGGTGGCGTTCGATTTGTCGCTGGCGTACGGCGCGGGCCTGCTGCCGGTGGCGGGATGGATTCTCTGCTTCGGCGTGGACCTGCCGCTGATCGCCGGCTTCGCCGTCTACCTAGTATTCCTTACCGCTGCGTTCTTCGGGCCGCTGCTGGCGATCCACACCTCGATGAAGAACGCCAAGCAGCGCGAACTGCAACGGATCTCCCGCATGTTCCGGGCCGAGTATCGCAGCCTATCCGATGTGCGGGAGAAGGTCGATGCGGGTGCGCCAGTCGAGGTCAATTCTCAACTGCGTGAGTCGGTCGCGTCGATGGGGGCGCTGGAGCAGCTCTACCGTCGCGCGGAGCAGATGCCAGTCTGGCCCTTCGACTCCGGCACGCTGGGCAAGTTCATGTCGCTGATCGGCATCCCGATCGCGCTGATGGTGTTCGAACGGCTCACCTCAACGTGAGGGCGGATTCGATCCCGAAGCGCAACATCGGGTAGGCATGAAGAGACATAGGAGAAGCTGACATGGCAATGCACCGTCGAGATGGGCGCTGGCTATTGACCACCGCAAGGGCCGTTGCCGAGACGTTGAAGCGAAGCCAGAGCAGCGCTCTGCGCATTCGGCGCCCCAGGCAGTGTACCAAGAGCAACACGGATGGTTGGTACGTCCCGATCGGGAGGATTGGAAGGAACGGCATTGCCCTCCAGATCTGGCTGGACCGCTTCTCGGGGCATTCTGAGCGCAAGCTATACGCTGGACTCCATTCGACGGAACGTCGCCCACTCCTCACGCTAATCAAAGCGATCGACAGCTCGCTGTGGCCGACTCGAGAAATAGACGAACAGGACATCGCTGATAGACATTGGCTAATGCTCACGACGCCCATCACACGCAGGGGCTTCAACGTGCCGGTGGTCGAAAAGCACACATCCGGGTGGACGTATTTCGGCTTCTATGATACGACTCGGGACGTCAGAAGTGCGGTTCATGCTCGATTTCACGATCGGGCAGTGAGCTTCTTCCTGGATGTAGTCGCATCGCTTCCGGACCAACTAATACACCAAGATAGCGAAGTGTACCCGCGCCAAGAGAATCGTATCACGGTTGAGTCGCACTTGCGACGTGAGCGAAGCCAACTTCTGTCTCTCGACTGCAAGCTCCGAGATAACTATACCTGTCAGGTGTGTGGAATGAGGTTCGAGGACGTGTATGGCCGGCTCGGGTATGGAGTGGCTGAAGCACACCATGTCATGCCGTTGTCGAAGCTTCGCTCGCCCGTGCATACATCAATTGATGATCTCGTAACCGTCTGCGCCAACTGCCATCGAGTCCTTCATCGAATGGAAGGCGGAGCCGAGGATGTCAGGAAGCTACGACGGATACTGCGGAATCGGCGCCGCCGAGCAGAAAGCCGATAGAGGCGGAAAGCTGGACCGGTACGTTTCTTCGTCGGTCGCGGAGTTCGTTTGGCCGCACCCTCCCCCGGCCTATCCCTCGGAGGGAGGGGAGTCTTGGGGCGGACAGCGGGACCGGTACGCTTTCTACGGATCACAGATGGTTTCTGGGCGTGGGATCGTCGGCACGTGTTGGTCCGCACTGGTTGGCACAGCAACCAGTGGCACCCGAGAAGCAACTGGGATGGGTATTAGGCAGTGGTGGGCGGTGCCCACCCTACGGGGTGGAATGCGGGACAGGTACGTTTTTTCGTCGGTCGCGCGGTCGTTTGGCCGCACCCTCCCCCGGCCCCTCCCTCGGAGGGAGGGGAGGCTTGGGGCGGACAGCGGGACAGGTACGCTTTCTATGGATCACAGGTGGTTTCTGGGCGTGGGATCGTCGACACGTGTTGGTTCGCACTGGTTGGGACAGCAACGAGTGGCACACCGTCGTGGTCGCTGCGGGACGGTCTTCGCCCCGGGCGATCCACGCCCGGGGGAATCGCGGAGCCATACCCCAACCGTACACCAGGGCGACAGCGTGGCAAGACGGATGTGACCAAAACGACAGATGCCGGCAACACACATAGCCCGGCCATCCTGGCCGGGCGGAGCGGAGCCAGGATGGCTCCGCTATATGCGGCGCGAGGCGGTTCTTACCCGCTCTATCAGGCGTTCGCGGTGGCGGCGGCGGGGGTGGCTGCTGCCAAGCCGGCGAGGGCCTGATCGAGGTCGGCGATGACTTCATCGACGTCTTCGATGCCGATCGAGATGCGCACCAAGCCGTCGGTGATGCCCGCGCGCTGTCGAGCTTCGGGACCCATGGAAGCGTGCGTCATGTTCGCTGGATGCTGGATGAGCGTCTCCACGCCACCCAGGCTGACGGCGAGGGTGCAGAGCTTGACGGAGTCCATGAGCTGCTTGCCGGCCTCCATGCCGCCCTTGACCTCGAAGGAGATGAGGGCCCCGTGCCCATCGGTTTGGGCTTCGGAGAGGGCGTGCTGGGGATGGCTCTTGAGGCCCGGGTAGCGGACCCAGGCGATGGCGGGGTGCTTCTCCAGGTACTCGGCGACCTTCTGGCCGTTTACGCAGTGCTGGTGCATGCGGATGGCGAGGGTCTTGATGCCGCGGTGCACCAGGAAGGCTTCCATGGGAGGCAGGACGCCGCCGAAGTGGTTCAGCATGACGCGGAGTTCCTGGTACATCTCCTTGGTCTTGGCGATGATGACGCCGCCCACGACGTCGGCGTGGCCGTTGAGGAACTTGGTGAGGCTGTGGATCACGATGTCGGCGCCGTGCTCGAGGGGCCGCTGCAGGATCGGGGTGAGGAAGGTGTTGTCGACGATGACCTTGGCGCCGGCGGCATGGGCCGCCTCGCAGATGGCCCGCAGGTCGGCGACGACCAGGGTGGGATTGCCGGGGGTCTCGATGTAGACGACCTTGGTGTTGGGCTGGATCGCCTTCTTGACCGCGTCGAGGTCGGAGGTGTCGACGATGGTGTTCTCGATGCCAAAGCGGGGCAGGATCTTCTCGACGAGCGAGCAGGTCGGGCCGTACACCGAGTCGCTGCAGACGATGTGATCGCCGGCCCCGAGGTAAGTGCAGAGGGCGGTGTGGATGGCGGCCATGCCGCTGCCGCAAGCGAGTCCGGCGGCTCCGCCTTCGAGGGCGGCGATGGCGTCTTCCATGCCCTGCACGGTGGGGTTGAGCATGCGCGAGTAGATGTAGCCGGGCTCCCGGCCGGCGAAGAGGTCGGCGCCCTGGTCGGCGGAATCGAAGGCGAAGGTGGAGGTCTGGTAGATGGGGGGGGTGACGGCCCGGTGTTCGTTGGGCTGGACGCCGGCGTGGACGGCTTTGGTCTCGAGGGTCTGGCCGTGGGAAGCACTCATGGGAAACACCTTCTTTCGTGCGCCGGGGGGGCGGGAGGACAGCCTGCGGGTCATTCTTGGCCCCAGAGGGCACGAGGGCGAGGGATCCGCCACACCTCGTCATCTGCCTCATGCTGATCAGAAGGATCTTTATACCGCGCTGTGGGTGATCGCGCGGTCGAAGTCGGGGCCGCTGCTGCGAATCGATCTCAGCTAGGGCCGACGCTCGGGTCGATTGGCCTCAGCGCTCCTGGCGCATTGATTCCAGAGCTGCTGGCGTTCCTTGCTGACGTACTCCTGCCAGGGCGTCACCGCTCCCTCGCGGAAGAGGGGGGCCCGCTCGGGGACGGCCTTGACGTACAGCTCTCCTCCCGGGGTGAGGTAGGGCACCAGGAGCGCCGCTTTGGCGTAGGGGAACTTCTGGTGGGCCATGAGGCAGGAGGCGCGGGTCATGATCCGGTCCCAGCCCCACTCGACGATGACGCGCACCGGAGCTTGCTCAACCAGATCGACCGAGCGCCAGCCGCCGTAGAAGCCCACCTCGTCGCCGTAGGCCAGATCAAAGCCGAGCCGCCTGAGCCCTTGCAGCTGCGCCAGTGCCGCCCGCCAGTCGTTGGGGTCGTCGAGATCACGGGTGACGGTCTGGTTGTTGACGACCTTGCGCGTGGGGCGGGAGAAGGCGCTGATGGGGATCGGGCCGTACTCCCGGCGCAAGCGTGTCATCAGGCCCGGCAGGCTCCCGCCCAACGACTTCTCGAGATCGAGGACGTCGGGATTGAAGCCGAGACGCAGCCGATCGCGCTCCTCCATCTGCGACCAGACGCCGAGGCAGCCGACTTCGAGCCGGCCCGCGGCCGCTTCGCGCAAGGCCCATTCCCAGTGCTTGCCGAGGCGGTTTTCCCAGGTGCTGCCCGGGGTGAAGTCCTTGCGGGCGTCGTCGTAGTCGTGGCTGTTGCGCATGTTGTAGGAGACCCAGGGGCCCAGGCGTTGGTAGCGCACCGGACCGTCCCGCCGCAGTTGGTGCTGCTGGTAGGGCTGGAGCACCGACTCCCAGTCACCCGCCTGCTCGGCGTAGCGCACGGTGATGGTGTGCTGCAGGCGTTCACCGGCCCGACAGCCGTTTCGGAAGCCGACGCGGGCCATGATGGCTCCCGCGTCGGCCGACGGCTGGTAGAGCTGCAGGCGCACTTCGTCGCCGATCTCCGCC
>SWCB01004574.1_pt1 | contig 10049 bp, 9 predicted proteins | sample 4692901 | NCBI WGS metagenome assembly SWCB01 (sample SAMN10267276, study PRJNA491770) | bioreactor metagenome | isolation source: DHS bioreactor inoculated with subseafloor sediment | place: Japan: off Shimokita Peninsula | collected 2006-08
CCCCCCCAAGTCACCGTTCCCAGAAATAATTGACAAACAAAGAGCTTCCATGGCGATTCAAATAAACAAGGTTTCGCGTTCGAACTAAATAGCTTGTACCATAAAAAAGGATAGGACCTCACCACTGTTCTACTCGCTCCTTTTTGGCGCAAATAAATCTCTATAAATTCTTTCTTATTCATGATTAATCGTATTAGGTTTAATAAAAATCAAGTTAATCACATCATATTTACGCCAAGTGTGATGTATAACTCATACATTCACCTTGCATATGAAAAATAAGATTTCGATAGCCATAACGCTTGCCATAAGTTTCGCCCCCCTTTCAACCGACATAAGATTGGATTATATAAGGATAATGGTTCAGCTTTAATTTGAGGAGATAACCATAATTACAAATTACAATCAGTCAATTATGTTTATTGGCTTTAAGCTAAGGTCGGTGCTCGCGCATGTTCAACACTTCGGATAGGTGCCGGCTTCGTGACACATATCCTTATCTGTTATATTTCTTTTATTACTCGGGCTGGATTCCCACCGATAACAACATTATCTGGAAAATTTTTAGTCACCACGGAACCAGAAGCAACCACAACATTATCACCTAGCTTCACACCGGGATTTATAGTTGCATGACCGCCAATCCAACAGTTGTCACCAATAGTTATTGGCTTCGCGAACTCAATTCCACTTATTCGCTCAATTGGATCAATCGGGTGACAAGCCGTATAGATACCAACTTGAGGGCCAATCATACAATTACTACCAATTGTAACCTTTGCACAATCCAAGATTACGCAACCAAAATTCACATAAAAGTTTTCACCGACAATTATGTTTTGCCCATAATCACAATTGAAATTGGGTTCAATTTTAATGTTATTACCCGTGCGACCCAACAAACCTTTGAGTAATTCATACCTTTCAGATTTCTGACTTCTGCTTGTTACATTATATTTAGCAGTAATCTCTCTCGCGCTTGTACGCATTTGTGACAACATTTCATCACTCGGGTCGTAAATTTGACCCGAAATCATCTTATTAAATTCACTCATTACATCTTCCAAAACTATCACTAATATTCATCGAAAATATAACGCTTGCTATAAATTACGCCACGACTAACCTACAAAGCACACACAACTCCAAGCCAAAACTGCGGAGTAAAACGCGTCACCTTGATATTTTTGTTTGCCCATTAATACACTATGCTCATTACTTCATTGAGCAATATTTTTGTATAAACTGCACCTTCCGGCGTTAACAGCCAAATAAATGCAGAGCAATTTAAAACAATTGTCATCCATAGTATTGCCTTAAACGGTTGCTTCTGAGATTTATGACGTAACTGATTTTGAGCAATTAATGCTCCGGGCCAACCGCCAATCAAGGCAAAAAAATGTAGCGTATTTTCTGATGTTCTCCACTCACCTTTTTTGGCTGCACTCTTATCCCAAGCATATATAGCGAATGTAAAAATACTCAACAGAACATATACTGTCAGTAACAAGACTGATGTACCTAGAACAAAAATAGAACCAGCGACAAAAACTAAGTAAGAACAACAGAACATGATGGATAATGGTAATCCATTTAACTTTGCGTCGGTCAGAACTACATTACTTGCATTTATTCGTTTTTGCTTATCTTGAGTTACCTCAAAACTGACCACATCATTTAGTTTAGGACGAACATTACGGTTTTTTAATGATTTTATATGGAAGAAAAAACGCTCATTGCCAAAATTCGGAGCAATAAATCCATACCCTTTTTGACCGTTCCACTCAATGATTTTACCATTCATACTCAAAACTACCTTTTAGGGCTAACGCCTGCCACTTACGAATCCCCAGCGCCAGCCAGAAGGTGTGCCACGACAACTTTACCAAGCACACCGAACTTCATACCAAAACCGCGGAGTAAAACGCATCAACTTCATGTTTTTGATGTGCGATCTCTAACTTTCAATTCTTTTTTAAAACTTGATTCCTGTATGTACCAGAAAACTAATACAATAAACGGTGAAAATAAAATAATAAAAATGAAATTACTCATATTGTCATAGAAAAATGAACCCGGCCAAACATTGTCATCCATAATGAAGAACCCAATTAATCGTCCAATAAATATTGCTAACGATATAATTAAACTTTGAACAACAACATATCTAAGCTGACCTTTTTCCTTAATCTTAGCCCAACGATTAAATTGCTTTTGATTCATAGAACCTCCTAAAATAAGATCCGCATTTAATATTACAGACTTAGCGCATAACGTCTAACATCAGTTGCACCACGGCTAACTCACCAAGCACACTGAACTCCACACCAAAACTGCGGAGTAAAACGTGTCAAATTGATGTTTTTGTGTACGCCCAGCATGGGCATGAACTAATGAGGTGAAAGTCCTCTGTAGGAAAATCACCCTTTAATATTCAACTCGTTGATATTAAATGTTAACTACTAGCAAATGGCAAGGGCTTTTCCGCGAGGAACGGTCTGAAGGAAGCCGCTAGCAAAACTGCGAGCTGATGAACAAGAACATCATATGAGGCGTAGGTCAGAGGCGAGTTGGCACAAGACGACGAAGCCAAGTGATTTAATGACCACCGTAAATGATGCAGTTGCGCTGTGAAAGTCCATGTCCTTATCTGGGGAGATCTGCTTAACATGCGATCGTTAATCTAACCAGCTTGGCCTCTGTTCAACAGGCCTGGCGTGTAAGCATCATCAACTTACGCGAGCGAAACCGATGAACAACGATAGCGCTTTACGAGGCAACTCGTTAAGTGATTAAGCAGAAGTCAGCAGACGGCATAGTAGCCAAATGCCCATCGTAATGGTTGGGACACGGTGAAGGCCTGAACAGTTAGAAAAAGGAGGAGCCTTGCCACATTTGAAAACACGAATACCGACCGGTAGTGACGTGATTCAGCATGCTGACATGAAGCCAGCCTTTAACCAAAATCTATTCGAACAAATCTTGCAGCGAGATAATTTACAAGCCGCATGGAAACGTGTTCGAGCCAATAAAGGGGCTGCTGGCGTCGATAGCATGACTATCAGCGAATTCCCCGACTGGGTTAAATCAGGCCAATGAGACAGAGTTGAAACCGATCTGCAAGCAGAGCAGTATCAACCCTCACCCGTCAGGCGTGTTGAGATCGATAAACCTGATGGCGGTAAACGCCGACTGGGTATCCCAACCGTCATTGACCGGGTGATCCAACAAGCCGTCAGGCAGGTTCAAAGCATCATTAAGCAAAGGCGTCATTACGCAGTCGATGTTGATTTGTCGAAATTCTTTGACCGAGTCAACCACGACCTATTGATGACTCACCTTGGCTACAAAGTGAAAGATAAACGTCTACTTAAGTTAATTAGTCGATATCTTAGAGCTGGCGTCATTGGTCAATCAAAAGGCGATAACCCGCTTTATATGAAGAGTCGAGAAGGCGTCCCTCAGGGAGGCCCATTGTCACCATTATTGGCGAACATCATGCTCGATCCGCTCGACAAAGAACTTGAGAAACGAGGACATAAATTTGCCAGATACGCCGATGACTTCACCATTCTGGTGAAAAGTCAGCGTGCGGGCCAACGCGTGCTCCTAAGTATCAGTCACTATTTACAAAACCGCCTGAAACTCACGGTGAACACAACCAAAAGCCACGTTGTCAGAACCACTGAAAGCAAATTTCTGGGATTCACATTCCGAGCAAACCGTATTCAATGGCATCCTAAAACACTGCTAAAATTTAAGCAGCAAGTTAGGCAACTGACAAACCGCAATTGGGGAGTAACGATGAAATATCAACTCTTCAAAACCAGCCAATATCTACGAGGTTGGATTAATTATTTTGGTATCGCCAACTGCTATCAACGCTGTGTTGAACTCGATCATTGGATCAGGCGCAGAGTCCGAATGGCTTATTGGCGACAGTGGCGACAGTGGCGAAAGCCTCGTACTAAAGTAAAAAGTCTGTTGAATCGAGGCGTTCGGATTCAATCAGCCGTTGCGTGTGGTATTACCAGTAAAGGCCCATGGCGAAGTTCAAAGACACCGGGAATACAGCAAGCATTATCCAACGCTTACCTAAGATCTCAGGGATTGGTTGAACTACGTGATGGATGGATTAGGCTTCACCATTCTAAGTGAAACGCCCTGTGCGGATCCGCATGCAGGGGGCTGAGGGTTAAAGACCCTCGGCTACCCGATTATGCGGATCAAATTAACGCTGCCGCATAAATGCCACAGCTAGACCTGATGATACAAATGTAAGCCCTGCACCAATATTAAGACCTGCCACTAATCGTGGTTTGATCCTAAACCAATTTGATAACTGGGAAGAAAACACACCCATCAAACTAAAGCCTATCGCTGTCAGTAAAGCGAACCATGCACCATAACCAATCATCTGAGTTGTCACTGACCCCAAACTTGGATTAACAAACTGAGGAACAAACGCTAAAACAAACATACCTGGTTTTGGGTTTAATGCCGCTGACAAAAATCCCGTCCCAAAAATAGTACTTAGCGGTTGTTTCTTCGCGGGTTCTAATGTGAATAAGTTCTTTGATTTTAGAACTTTTATACCAAGCCAGATTAGATATGCTGCACCAACAAGCTTAACAGCATAGAATGCAATTGATGAAGTCTGTATCAATAAAGTCAGCCCAAAAGTTGCCGTCATTACATGAAAAAGAATACCTACACCAGATGATGAACCAGACACTATTGCTGCAAGTTTGCCTTGGCTTAAACCACGCCCAATCGCTAATAAATTATCAGGGCCAGGTGATAACACTAGTAACAAACAAGCTAGCGTGTAAGTTACAAATACTTCTAACGGAAACATTTACGATCCTTGTATGAAAGTTTACGATAAATAACTATTACTACTTTAGGCGAGAAAACAACGCAACTAAACATCATGCGCGTACAGTCCGCTCTACAATGTTAGATATTGACCTTATATGTAAGATCTCTCACTTCATCACCAGTCATACCCCTAAAACCCCAGCAATGGGCAGGTTGCTCTTTAATGACAATTTCAATATCTACTGGAGTAATGCCCAACTCACTTTCAATAGCAATAAATAACGCTTTGATGAGAGACTTCTTCGTTTCTTCTGTACGCCCCGACATCATATTAATTTCAAGTACAGTATAAGCATCACTCCTACCCCCTGGATAATAGAAATCCTCTTTATTCATCGGTATAAAACGGTGTGCTCTTTTGTCTTCAGGCATTCCTAACTCTGTACGCATACACAGATGAATTACATCTGATAATTTTGCTTTTATCGGATCTAAACGCTCTTTTATTCCAAATATTACGATCATAGTCACTCCTTTGAATACGCATAACGCCGAACACTTACGAATCCCCACAAAATACCTTTGTAGTTCAATAAGCAGACACAAAGCTTGTCTACAAATCTAATAAATTCGCTCCAAATACAAAAATTCACAAGCAAGTTGTTTGATGTTCAAACATTACACTAACCTTCGGACAATCAATACCATGAGCCAAGTAAATCAACAGATATAACAACCCTAATTGGTGGTAATCATTCATGATTTTGTGGGGATTCCCCAGCGCCGAACATAAGTTGCACCACGGCTAATCTACCAAGTACACCGAACTTCATACCAAAACTGCTGAATAAAACGCGTCAACTTAATGTTTTTTGTTGAACGAAGCCGCTGCGCGGTAGAGTGAAGCGAAAACACCCTCAAACTACCCTTAATACTCCAATTACTACGGAGTATTTATCATGAATTCCGAACAGCAACTTCGCGCCGATTTTCTTTATGAACAACAGCTTACTAACTTAAAACTTCAGGGTAAACGCCCTGCAACCATTGACGCCTATTCGCGTGCGGTGCGTCGCATTATCAACCATTTTGATAAAGCACCTGATGCCCTAAAACAATATTTTGCTCAACTGATCAACACCCATTCTTGGAGCACTGTCAGGGTGGATCGCAATGGCTTACAGTTCTTTTTCAAGCATGTACTTCATCGTGAATGGGAGTGGCTTAACATCGTTAAGCCACAACAAAACAAGCGACTACCTGACATTCTTACTCCGCAAGAAGTGGGTCTGCTGATCAGCTTCACTCATCAATTGCGTTACCAAGTCTGCTTTTTAACGATATACAGCCTTGGGCTACGGTTGGGTGAAGCGCTCAACCTCACTGTTGGTGATATTGATAGCCAACGTATGCTCGTCCACATTCGTAATGCCAAAGGGGGAAAAGATCGCTTCATCCCACTGCCTCGACGTACCTTGTATGCCTTGCGTTATTTCTGGCAAACCCACAAACACCCCTGTTTTTTGTTTCCTTCTCACAACCGAGTTGTTGATAATTTCATGGATCGTGGCGGGGTTCAAAAAGCCATGCGGGTTGTCATTAAAGAGTGTGGGATCACCAAGTCAATCAGCCCGCATAATCTACGTCACAGCTACGCGACCCACTTGTTAGAACAAGGGTTAGATTTACGTTCTGTCCAACATCTACTCGGACATAACAGTTTAAACACCACGGCACGTTACACCCACCTCACCGAGATATCACGTAAAAACACCTCACAGGCGATTAACCAACTCGCTAACGAGTTAACCCTCATGTGGGAGATGAAAGTATGATGTTCCAATCGCTTTTATACGACCATCTTGATGAGTTGATGGCAACATATTCTTCAACGATGACGTCTGATATTCGCTTGGCGATTCACACTATGCTTACCTGCCACACCGAACAAAACGGTTATAGCCAGTGGCATTGCCAGCACTGTGAACATCGAGTTCAATCTCCGATGTCCTGTGGACATCGCAACTGCTCTCGGTGCCAGCACCGAACCACGTTTGATTGGCTTGAAAAACAACAACGTAAGCTCTTACCCATCGACTACTTTATGGTGACGTTTACCTTACCCGCTGAACTTCGCCCCTTAGCAAAATTCTTTCCCAAACAGATTTACCAAACGATGTTTACGGTCAGCGCCTCAATAATAAAAGACTTCGCGGGTCGTGCTAAGAGCATGGGTGAGACTATCGGATTTACGTCGGTGCTTCATACCCATAATCGACGCCGAGATTTACACCCGCATATTCATATGGTGGTCACTGGCGGCGGTTTTGATACCAATAAACGACAATGGATAAACTGTAAAAATCAGTATTTATTCAACGCGTTTGCTTTGGCTAACGTGTGGCGAGCACGTTTACTCAGCCATATCACTGACACACTAAAATTGACGATACCTCGTCAGCTACCCCCCAAATGGGTTGTGGATTGTCGTCATGTTGGGCGGGGAAAATCAGCTTTATTATATTTATCTAAATACCTATACCGTGGCGTATTAGCCGATAACAATATTCTTTACGAAGACAACGGGAATATCACTTTTCGTTATCTGGATAGCCAGACGAAAACGTATCAAACTCGAACATTACCTGTCGTGAGATTTCTCTGGCTGATATTGCAACATGTGTTACCCAAAGGATTAAGACGCGTGCGTGATTACGGTTTACTTCGCGGTCACTCAAAACATCAACTGCAGCAAATACAATTCGCCTTTATGATTGCAGGGCAACTGACGTTGCCAGCACTGGAAGATAAACCCATAAGCCGAAAAGCGGATTACTTTTGTCCTTGTTGTCACCATTTAATGCGGTGTCTTGGCGTATTTCGACCGAGATAAAATAGCGTTATATAAGGATAATGGTTTAGCTTTTACTTGGGAGATAACCATAATTAAATATTAAAATCAGTCAATTATGTTTATTGGCCTTGAGCTAAGGTCGGTGCTCGCTTCAAGATAACCGCTTATCTGCAATCACCCTTCCACTTCTTCGTAATATTTCCCTATATAAGGAAGCTCGGGCTTGTTCAACACTTCGGATAGGTGTCGGCTTCGCGACACATATCCTTATCTGTTAAGCCTGTGTATCGGTGCATACTGTCAAAGATTGGTATTCTCTAATTACAAATTCAAAATACTCGACTTCCTCACTTGACTCAAAGAAGTTATCAATCTGCTCTATATATTCATCCAAGATTGCAATTATACCCGTATATAGATGATGAGTGAGCATACTATTTATCGGCTGAAACATATTGAAAAACCCACAGTCATAAGCTATTTGTTTGTAGGATATTTTACCATTCGATTTATCTTCTCCTTGCTTTGCATACTCACAAAGAGCTGTTAAATAATTCAATATGAGGAGGTCTATTTTAACTTTCACATCATCAGCTACAAAGTTATCAAAAACTTTACCAATATGTAAAATTGCAGGTAGTATATTATCTTTTTCATTATATAAACTTTCAGCAAATTCATTTAATTCTGAAGCGTTTAATTCATAGAATTCTGGTTCAGCGACCCAATCATTTATATCTTCAGTCCATTTCTCAATTACACTCTTCCATTCAGACCAATTCTTAGCAGCCTTGGCTTTTGGCATAACTTCATTTTCCAAGTCATCAAGAATTCGTTCATCATCCCAATTTTGATTCTTTAAGGCTGAAACATAGTTATTTAAAATAATAGAACCATTTTTGTCACTCCAGTATGAGAATCTATTCCTACAAATCCCTTTTATATATGACATTTTTTGTTCTATTGGCGAACGATTTTTATTAATTAAAATCCCACCAATCTTATTAATGTAATCTTCTACACTGTCTTTATTAAATTCTCCATTGCTATTACATTTAAGATATTTACTTTCAGAAATGTCAATTGCTTCTAATATATCCGATAATTGATATTTTTTAGTTATTGCGGATATTTTATTTATGCCGGAGTCATTTAGAGTAAAAGGTATCATTTTTACTTCAATATAATCTACCACCATAGATGCTAGATTATCATCAAGTTTGTTCAGCTCTTTCCGCCAATTGAACATTAGAGTAATTTGCTCTCTTCGTTCTTGAAGCATATCTAACTGATTTTTTTGCTTTGTTATAGCTGAATCATCATCTAGTTTTTTATCTGTCTTACCTCTATTACAATCAAAACAGCTCGTAATGAGGTTAAAAATATCATTACTTCCACCTTTTGAAACAGGATCAATGTGATCAACTTCAAGAACGACCGATGGTGCTGACTTACCACAATACTGACAAGAAAATTTGTCACGTTTGAAAACTTCAAAACGCACCTTTTTACTTAAAGGTATCCGTTTGCTCATATATTCTCCTGAAAGGCTTAACGCCTGCAATAAGGTGCCCCGCGCTAAACTAGCAAAGTACACCGAACTTCATAACAAAACCGCCGAGTGTAACGGGTCACCTTGATTGCCTTGATACTTATTGAGCCTTCTCCGACAACATGCCCCAAAGGAGTATGCTGGAAGGCGACTAAACCAAATATACGGAGAAGACTCATATGCAATTTTATACGAAGAACCATCCTTATTACTGCGGTATAGATCTCCATGCCCGTTCTTTATATGTCTGCATCATCAACCATGATGGCGAAATATGTGTCCATCGAGAGATTAAAGCCTCACCCGAACATTTAATAAGAATACTTGAACCCTATATCGGAAATATTATTGTCGGCGTTGAGTGTATGCATTGTTGGTATTGGGTCGCTGACTGGTGCGAAGATAATGCGGTCGACTTTATTCTCGGACATGCTTTGTACATGAAAGCTATTCACGGCGGCAAAGCTAAAACCGACAAAATTGATTCCTTTAAAATAGCCAAACTACTTCGTGGTGGTACATTCCCCGTCGCCTATCATTACCCTAAATCAATGCGTGCTACACGTGACTTATTACGTCGCCGAATGAAAATTATTCGTCATGGCGCAATGCTCAAAGCGCACGTCAGTAACACTTTGAGTCAGTATAACTTACCAGCTCATGGAGCAAATCTTCGCTATAGCCAGGCACGAGATGCGCTACGAGAGACCTTTGAAGATAAATACGTTCAAGCTAATATTAATCTCGATTTAAACCTCGTTGAACATTACGATAAAGAACTTCGACAGATAGAAAAACAGGTGGAAAATCATGCCATCAAAC
>SWCB01005252.1_pt1 | contig 10048 bp, 10 predicted proteins | sample 4692901 | NCBI WGS metagenome assembly SWCB01 (sample SAMN10267276, study PRJNA491770) | bioreactor metagenome | isolation source: DHS bioreactor inoculated with subseafloor sediment | place: Japan: off Shimokita Peninsula | collected 2006-08
ATTATTTCTAGAGGCTTTGTATACGTTAGAGAGTCTGAGGACTTAATGGGTGGTGCAAAGAATGTAGTTACTCAAGGCTTAAAGAAATGCGAAGATAATAATATCAAGGAATGGTCTACATTGAAATCTGCTATAAGAGATTCCCTAAAGGATTACTTATATCAGAAAACAAAAAGACGTCCTATGATTTTACCAATAATTATGGAAGTATAAAAAAAATAAAGACCAGAGGGACGGTTTTTACTGGTTTCGTTCTTTAAACCAGAAGAACTGTCCCTCTGGTTTTTTGTTTTTTTGTTTTTGGTTTCAAAAGAATTGAATATATAGTATAATCTAATTGGATTAAATATAGGCCTTAAAGGAGATACATTATGGGAAGAATACTATTATATGTAGTAATAATATCAATAGGTGCATTTATAGGATATAAGAATCTATTTTCCAAGGGTATTATGAATAAATTAGATAAGATTCAACATATTTGTTTGTTATTCTTATTATTTATAATGGGAGTAAAGATTGGAATTAACGAAGAAATACTTAAGGCATTTCCAAGGCTAGGATTTAGTGCACTGATAATATCTAGCATGTCAATAATATTTAGTATACTTGGAGTTAGACTCATTTCTAAATACATTAATTCCTCAAAGAAGGAGGAAAAGATATGACTTTACAAATACTCTTATCTGTAGTTTTTGGGATAGGCTTTGGATACTTTATTGCACCAGAAGTAATTATAGAAAATATTGATTTAATAATAGATCTTGGGCTTTGCCTACTACTGTTTTTTGTGGGAATAGATATTGGAAGAAACAAGGGCATACTATCGGAAATCAAAGAGTACGGATATAAAATAGTGTGGGTGCCTGTAATGATAATACTTGGAACATTACTTGGAAGCGTACTATCAAGTTTTGTTTTGAATCTATCAGTATTTGAGGCTGCCGCTGTAGGAGCAGGATTAGGATGGTACTCCTTATCAGCCATAGAACTATCAAAGCATAGTGTTGAGCTAGGCACATTGGCATTTCTTGCTAATGTATCCAGGGAAATCATAGCTATAATTATTATACCTTTAATTGCAGCTAAAATAGGGAAATTAGAGACAATAGCTCCAGCTGCAGCAACATCTATGGATACTTCCTTACCTATTATTACTCGGTATACTAATGGAAGCATATCGATTATTGCCTTTTTTTCTGGGTTTGTTCTCACCAGCTTAGTACCAATTCTAGTTCCCTTTATAATTAGCTTTAACTAAAAAAGCAGCAAAGCTGCAATAGTCAATCTTTAATAAGAAGCTTGTAAAAAAATGATGAAAAATGTATAATATTAAAAGAAAATCATGGAGGTGACACTATGGAATCCTCTTCAAAGCTTTCATTGAGTGTTAAGCAAATTGTACTTATTACAATCATTATAGTTTTATTTGGGACAGCCCTATTTGCTTATCAATATTATAAGGAGCTAGGTCTACCTGTAGACTCTAATAGTGATAAAAGCATTGCAGTAGAAATACCAAGGGGAGCTTCAACCTCGAATATTGCAAGGATTTTGAAGGAAAATGAACTTATAAAAAACGAGCTGTATTTTAAGTTAGTAACTAGACAAAACAATATAGATGGTAGCTTTCAAGCTGGGGAATACGAATTAAAACAATCTATGGATGTTCAAGAGATAATAAATAAAATTATTAATGGAGAGACCTTTGTGGATACAATCAAATTTACGATTCCAGAAGGATTCGAATTAAGACAAATTGTGGATAGAATATCTACCATAGATGGCATTGATATTGATAAAACAAAACTAATTAACATAATTGAAGATGAAGATTTTGATTTTAGATTTTTAGAAAATATCCCAAAGGGTGAAAATAGGCTTGAAGGCTTCTTGTTTCCAGATACCTATCGAGTTGAACGGGATATAGATGAAAAAGAAATTATTTTTACTATGCTAAATAGATTTAATCAAGTTTTCAAGGATGAATACTATGATAAGGCAGAGGAATTAAACATGAGTTTATTAGATGTAATTTCATTAGCATCAATAATAGAGAGAGAAGCTATGGTTGAGAGTGAAAGACCAATAATTTCAGGTGTATTTCAAAACAGACTTGAAAAGGGAATGCTTCTACAATCCTGTGCTACAGTACAATATGTTTTAGGTGAGAGAAAAGAAGTATTGAGCTATAAGGATTTAGAAATTGAGTCTCCCTTTAATACCTATAAAAATGTGGGATTACCCCCAAGACCCATTGCATCACCGGGACAAGCATCTATTGAAGCCGCACTGTATCCCGTAGAAACTGATTTTCTGTATTTTGTTGCAAAGGGAGACGGGAGTCATATTTTTAGCAAAACGTATTCTGAGCATCTAAGAGCTCAAAATGAGAATTAATAATTTGTAGTTATATTGGGAAAACTAATACGTGGTAGGTACCACGTATTAATTTTTTATTTTATTGAAACTCAAACCTCCTATACAATAAAAATGGGGGTGCAGGGGGATTCCCCTTGCTCGCTTTAAGAAGGGTGCTCAGACTGCTTTGCAGTCATCGAAGGGAAACATAAGTTTCCCTAGCGAAAGCAGCTTTGCTGCTTTTTTTTTAAAAACTGCTTGGAAGTGCTTAATATACATCTAAAGGAGTTGATGATTTGAGTAATATAGTTGATGATTTAGTAGAGGGTTATATTAGGGATATATTGCCACAAAATGAAGGTAAAATAAAGGAAATGGAAGAGTATGCAAAAGAATACAATGTGCCCATCATACAACCAGAGGTAGCAAAGTTAATAGAGATAATAATAAAAACAAGTAAAGTGAATAGTATACTGGAGATAGGAACTGCTATCGGATATTCCAGTAGTGTTTTTGCTAAAGCTATGGAGGGCAATGGTAGAGTTGTTACCATTGAAAAAAGAAAGGAAATGTATGATCTAGCATTAAAAAATATTAAAGAAGCAGGATATGAAAGTAATATCAAAGTATTTCTAGGTGATGGCAGAGAACTACTTAATACCCTTGAGGATGGCTTTGATATGATTTTTTTAGATGCAGCCAAGGGACATTATATGAAGTTCTTTATGGCTTGTATAGATAAGCTGAATAGTGATGGTATAATTATTTCAGATAATGTATTATATAGAGGAATGGTGGCATCTAATAAATATGTGATAAGAAGAAAAATCACAATAGTTAAGAGAATGAGAAAATATCTGAAATATATTTCTGACCATCCACAGCTGACAACAAGTATCATACCTATAGGTGATGGTGTAGCAATATCCTACAGAAAGGGAAGTGAATTTTATGAATAAGGTAGAACTATTAGCCCCAGCAGGAAGTTTAGATAAACTAAAATTTGCCCTTTTATATGGAGCAGATGCAGTATACATAGGTGGACAGACTTTTGGACTAAGGGCAAGTGCAAAGAATTTTTCCCTTGAAGATATGAAGGAAGGAATTGAATTTGCCCATAGCATGGATAAAAAAGTATATGTTACATTGAATATAATACCCCATAATGAGGATTTGAAATATTTACCAGAATATCTAAAGAATATCCAAGAAATAAAGGCAGATGCAGTAATAATATCAGACCCAGGAACTCTAATGTATGTAAAGGAATATGCACCAGAGCTTGAGATTCACCTAAGCACACAAGCGAATAATACAAACTATATGAGTGCTAACTTTTGGCATAAGCAGGGGATAGAAAGAATTATTTTGGCCAGGGAGCTTTCCTTTGAAGAAATAAGTGGAATTAAAGAAAATACACCAAAAGATTTACAACTAGAGGCATTTATCCATGGAGCTATGTGTATATCCTATTCTGGACGTTGTTTACTTAGTAACTATATGGCAAATAGAGATGCAAATAGAGGGGAATGTGCCCAGCCATGTAGATGGGAGTATTATCTTGTTGAGGAAAAAAGACCAGGGGAATATATGCCTGTATCCGAGGATGAAAAGGGTACATATTTCTTTAACTCAAAGGACCTATGCATGATAAATCATATTCCAGAATTGATAAACTCAGGATTATCCAGCTTGAAGATAGAGGGTAGAATGAAAAGCGTATACTACGTAGCCAATACAATAATGATATATAGAAAAGCCATAGATGATTACTATGAAAATCCTGAGAGCTATATTACTGATCCCCAGTGGATAAATGAGCTAAGCAAGGTTAGTCATAGAGAGTTTACCACGGGCTTTTATTTAGATAAACCCAGTGAGGATGATCAACTGTATGCCTCTAGTTCATATATCCGAGAATATGATTTTATCGGTGTTGTTTTAGAGTATGATAGTAAAACGGGACTTGCCACTATAGAGCAAAGGAATAGGATTTTTATAGAAGATGATATTGAAATAATTGGACCAAACTACAATATGTTTAATCAAAAGGTTAAAGTGCTTATGAATGAAAAAAATGAGGAAATAGATGTAGCACCCCACGCTCAACAGGTTATAAAAATAAAAGTGGACGAACCAGTAGAAAAATATTTTATACTACGAAAAAGGAAGGATGATTAGTTTGAGCAAGCCTATACTGATTGGAATAACCGGAGGAACTGGGTCAGGTAAAAGTACCGTTGCACAATCAATATATAAAGCCCTTCCTGTAACAAATATAGCTATAGTTGAACAGGATGCATATTATAAAGATCAAAGACACCTATCCTTTGAGGAGAGAACTAAAACAAATTATGATCATCCCTTAGCCTTTGATACAGAGCTATTAATTAAACACCTAAAGGACTTAGTTAGTGGAAGAAGCATGGACAAGCCCATATATGATTTTTCTATTCATGTAAGAAAAAAGGAAAGCATAAAAGTAGAACCTAGAGATATAATAATTTTAGAAGGTATTATGATTTTAGAGGATAAGAGACTTAGAGATTTAATGGATATTAAGATATTCGTTGACACCGATGAGGATGTTAGAGTTATTAGAAGAATTATAAGGGATATTAAAGAAAGGGGAAGAACACTAGATTCTGTAATTAATCAATATCTTACTACGGTAAAGCCTGCCCATCAACAGTTTATTGAACCTTCTAAAAGATATGCAGATATAATAATTCCTGAGGGTGGATTTAACAAGGTGGCAATTGATATAGTGGTAGCAAAGGTTAAGTCCATAGTATATGAAAAACAAAATGGAAATAGTCTAATAATTTAAATTAAGAGTATATACCTTCTTGGATAGGGAAATAATCAAAATACCTATTTATAAAAGAAGGTGTTGAATATGGAAGAAAATAAAGAAAAGAACAACATAATAGAAGTTACTAAACAAAATATTAATAGACTAACAACTATTTTTATTATTATTGGATTAATGTTATTTTTATTAGCAGGACGGATTTATTATATTCAAATAATTAATGGAGAATATTTAAGTGAAATGGCTATGAATCAATGGTTTAAAATCATTGAAACAATAGATCAAAGAGGATATATACTTGACCGTAATAATATTCCCTTTACAAATACAGTTAAGGAAGACTATTTAATTATACAAAGTGAAAATATTGATGATGAAACTATGGAATTATTAATGAAGGTTACGGATTATAGAGAAGAAAATTTACAAGAAGCTATTAATAATAATGAATATGAAGTAATGATTCCAATAAAAGATTATAATAGTGATATTCTAAAACAAATTGTTTCAAATAAATATATTACTATTATTGAGAAAACAAAAAGATATAATAACTATGGCATAGCATCCCATATTATTGGTTATATAAATAAATCAAATAATACAGGGGAATCTGGACTTGAAAAATACTTTAATTCGGAATTAACAGAAGGACGATATTCTAAAATAGGAACAGTTGTAGATGCTAAAAATAAGGTTTTGCCTGGACTGGGGTTTATTACCTTTGATAATAATGAAGAAAATAAAAAAAACGTTGTTACTACATTAGATTATAAAATTCAAAAAATAATTGAAAATAACATAGATGAAAATAGATATAAGGGAAGTATTATAGTTTTAGATGGATTGAGTGGAGATATACTAGGAATGGCAAGTAGACCCAATTTTGATCCAGAAAATGTAAGTGCCCACTTAGAGAGTAGAGATAGAGAATTGTATAATAAGGGAATACAGTTAACCTATCCACCGGGATCTATCTTTAAAATTATTGTTGCAGCAGCAGCCCTTGAGGATAATATCATTGATCTTGACCATAGATTTATTTGTAATGGTTTTGAAGATTTGAACGGAACCATAATTAAGTGTAGCTCCTTTGATAGGGGAGGTCACGGAGAATTAAACTTTCTAGAGGCTTTTAGATATTCCTGTAACTCAGCCTTTATTCAAACAGGAAAGAGGGTTAGTGCAGAGTGAATTATTGAATTTGCTTCAAAGCTTGGTATAGGTAAAAAGAGCGGAATACCAATCGAAGGTGAAGTAGAAGGGGTTTTACCTACTAAGGATTATATTAAAGGACCTGGAATTGGAAATATATCTATAGGTCAGGGAATGCTTGAAGTTACTCCTCTTCAAATAGCCCGATTAACTAATATATTTATTAATAATGGTTTAGATATAGGAGTAAATCTCGTTAGTAGAATTGAGGATGACCAAGGACAGTTAATTAAAGAGTACTCACAGGATACAATCACTAGGGTTGTATCAAAGGAAACAGCAGATAAAGTTAGGAAAATGATGGAAGATGTAGTTATAGAAGGTACGGGTAAAAATGGGAGAGTCTATGGTGTTGACTTAGGTGGCAAAACTGGGTCGGCAGAAGCTATAGGGGCAAATGGAGAAACAGTCCATGCTTGGTTTACCGGTTTTTTTATTGGAGAAAAATCAAGGTATGCTATTACCATTGTTATTGAAGATGGAGGTAGTGGAGGACAAACTGCTGCACCGATTTTCAAAAAAATAGTTGAGGATATGATTCATTTAGATTATTAAAAAACACTTGACACTTTTATTTTTAATAGGTATAATTACTTTCATTAACATAATTTAATATTGAACTTATCAAGAGTGGTGGAGGGAAAGGCCCTGTGAAACCCAGCAACCTGTATGTATAATGCATATATTGGTGCTAAATCCTGCAGCTTAGGCTGAAAGATAATTGTGTGATTTTAAAACCTCTTTCAGTTAAGAGGTTTTTATTATTTCATAGCACTTTATCGAGCTAAACAACTAAATATTTATACTCTTATCAAGAGAGGTGGAGGGAAAGGCCCTATGACACTTCGGCAACCTTCAGATAAAATTATCTGAAAAGGTGCCAAATCCTACTTTAGGTTATATTTGACCTAGGTAAAGATGAGAGAGAAAACTATTATTTTTAAAATAGTCCTCTTTCATAGTAATTCATATGTAAGGGGGTTTTTTATTTATAACATAATCATTATTTATGATACAAGACAAACAAAAAAATCATTTGAGGAGAGATTAAATTGAGTAATAGAAATTTAAAATTTGATACATTACAAGTTCATGCAGGGCAAACCCCTGATCCTACAACAGGATCAAGAGCAGTACCCATATATCAAACTACGTCATATGTTTTCGATAGTGTGGAGCATGGAGCAAATCTCTTTGCACTAAAGGAGCCAGGAAATATATATACTAGAATAATGAATCCTACAACTGATGTGTTTGAGAAAAGACTAGCTACCTTAGAAGGTGGAGTAGCTGCATTAGCAGTAGCCTCAGGCTCCGCTGCAATAAATTATTCCATTATAAATATTGCAGGAGTAGGGGACGAAATAGTGGCAGCCAGTACATTGTATGGAGGAACTTATAATCTATTATCCTCCACACTGCCAAAGCTTGGTATTAAAACAACCTTTGTAGATCCTGATGACACTGAAAATTTTAGAAAAGCCATTAATGATAAAACAAAGGCTGTTTATATTGAGACCGTTGGTAATCCAGGTATAAACTTAATTGATATAGAAGCGGTAGCAAAAATTGCCCATGAAAATGGTATTCCTTTAATTGTTGATAATACATTTGGTACACCATATCTTATAAAACCCATTGATTTTGGAGCTGATATTGTTGTCCACTCAGCAACGAAGTTTATAGGTGGTCATGGAACTTCAATAGGTGGAGTGATTGTGGATTCTGGTAAATTTGATTGGGCAGCAAGTGGTAAGTTCCCAGGGCTTACAGAAGCTGACCCTAGCTATAATGGAATTAGATATGCCACAGATGTAGGTGCTGCTGCCTATATAACAAAGGCAAGGGTACAGCTTTTAAGAGATACAGGTGCCTGCCTTAGCCCCTTTAATTCCTTTTTATTTTTACAAGGACTTGAGACCTTATCATTAAGAGTAGAAAGACATGTATCAAATGCCAAGAAGATTGCAAAATTTCTTCAGGAGCACCCCCTTGTATCATGGGTAAATTATCCTAGCCTAGAGGGAAATAAATATTATGATTTGGCTCAGAAGTACTTTCCTAAGGGTGCGGGTTCAATATTTGCTTTTGGTATAAAGGGCGGAGTATTAGAGGGCAAGAAGTTCATTGAAAATCTTGAAATTTTCTCATTACTTGCCAATGTTGCAGATGCTAAGTCCCTGGTTATACATCCTGCAAGCACAACCCATGCCCAGTTAAATGAAGAAGAGCAAAAGGCAGCAGGGGTAACACCTAGTATGATTAGACTTTCTATAGGAATAGAAGACTCAGAAGATTTAATCTATGATCTAGATCAAGCACTTAAACAAACTCTTAAATAAGAGAAAGGAGATAATAAAATGAAGATTAAAGATTTATTTCATGACAAGGAAGTAGTTTTCTCCTTTGAAATTTTCCCTCCAAAGCCTACTTCACCTATTGAGACTATTTATAATACCATAGAAGCATTGAGTGATTTGAGGCCAGATTTCATAAGTGTTACCTACGGAGCCGGTGGAAGTGCTAATGATAATAGAACCTGTGAGTTGTCATCCCTGATTAAAAATAAATACGGTATAGAGTCCGTAGCTCATCTAACTTGTATTGACTCGGATAAAGAAACCATTAACAATATACTAAACACTCTAAAGGAAAATGACATAGAAAATGTATTGGCACTTAGGGGGGACATTCCTAAAGGATCATTGAATTCAGGGGAGTTTAACTATGCCTATGAATTAATTGAGCAAATAAAAACAAAGGATAGCTTTGGTATATCTGCTGCTTGTTATCCTGAAGGACATATTGAGAGTAGAAGTATAGAGCAGGATATAGATGCACTAAAGAGGAAGGTAGATGCTGGATCTGAGCATCTAATCACACAATTATTTTTTGATAACTATTATTTTTATGATTTTTTAGATAAAATAGAGAGTAAGGGTATCAAGGTACCAATTCAGGCAGGTATTATGCCTGTGACTAATAAAAAACAGGTAGAAAGGATAGTTTCTCTTTGTGGAGCAAGCATCCCGCCTAAATTCCTAAAAATAATGGATAAGTACGAGCATGACAAAGATGCCTTAAGGGACGCAGGTATAGCCTATGCAATGGACCAAATAGTAGATCTGATTTCCAATGGAACAAGGGGAATTCATCTATATACAATGAATAATCCCTATATAGCTAAGAGAATAAGTGAAGGCATAGGTTCAGTCTTGAACTCTTTAAATAAAGAACTAGTAATATAATTTAATATATGTGGTGATAAATCATGGAATACCTTTGTATAGATAAAAATGAAGTTTTAAGATACCTAGGGTACAAAAATCAAATTATTGATGAAAGTATTATGAAATTAATCGAAGAATCAATAGATGAAATGAAGAACCTTGCAAATATAAGATATACATACAAGTACTTTGATATATCAAAGGAAATAAACAAGGTTTTCTTAAAAGAATCTATAATGGTTTTAAAGGGTAAGGATATTTATAATCATTTAAGTAACAGTGAAAGATGTATTCTAATGGCAGCAACCTTAGGAAATGCTGTAGATAAGGAAATTAGATTATATGAAAAAAAACATATAACTAAGGGATTAATATTAGATGCCTGTGCAAATGTTGCAATAGAAGAAATTTGTGATAATCTCTGTGA
>SWCB01006130.1_pt1 | contig 10048 bp, 9 predicted proteins | sample 4692901 | NCBI WGS metagenome assembly SWCB01 (sample SAMN10267276, study PRJNA491770) | bioreactor metagenome | isolation source: DHS bioreactor inoculated with subseafloor sediment | place: Japan: off Shimokita Peninsula | collected 2006-08
GCTTCTCCGGCTCTTCCAATGCCTCCTTGAGCGGCATCGGACTCCACTCGCTCACAGACGTCAGCGATAGCTCCGGCCCTTCCTCCGGACCTCGGTCGCCGGCCGAGGTCAGTTCGGCGGGGAGATCGTCCAGGCAGATCATCTGACCGCGGGTGAGAACGACCGCTCGCTCGATGATGTTGGCCAGTTCACGGACGTTGCCGGGGTAGGCGTAGCGCTGCAGCGCTGCCAGCACGCCTTCTTCGAAGCCAACGACCTGCTTTCCCACCTCCTGGCCGTGCTGCCTGAGGAAGTACTCCGCGAGCATGGCGATGTCGGTCAAGCGCTCGCGCAAGGGCGGCAACTCGATCATCACCACGTTGATGCGGTAGAAGAGGTCCTGACGAAACTCACCGCGATCGACGAGCTCCTGCAGCGGCTGGTTGCTGGCCAGGATGACCCGGGCGTCGACCTCGATCGTCTCCGTGGAGCCGACCGGTTCAAAGCGACGTTCCTGGAGCACGCGCAGCAGCTTGAGCTGCATGCCCGGCGAAGCGGAGTTGATCTCGTCGAGGAAGATGGTGCCCCCGTCCGCCGCCAGGAAACGTCCCTTCTTATCGACGTGGGCCCCGGTGAAGGCGCCCTTGACGTGGCCGAACAACTCGGACTCAAGCAACGTCTCAGGGATGGAGCCGCAGGACACTTCGACGAAGGGCTTGCCGCGCCGCGGTGACTGCTGATGGATGGCGTGGGCCACGAGCGACTTGCCCGTGCCCGACTCGCCGGTCATCAGGACCGTCGTCTTGCTGGTCGCCACCGCTCCCACGAGTTCGTAGACGCGCAGCATGCGCGGGTCGGCCCCGACGATGTTCTCCATGCCGAAGCGGCTGTCGAGTTGGCAGCGCAGCGAGTGGTTCTCGGCGACGAGGGCTTGCTGCCGGGCCGCCTTCTGCACCGCGATGAGTAGCTCCTGATCCACAACGGGCTTGGTGAGGTAGTCGAAGGCCCCTTCCTTGACCGCCTCGACCGCCGCCTCGACCGTGCCGTACGCCGTCAGCATGATCACCACGAGTTCGGGGTGGTGGGCACGGATCTCGCGCAGCAGGCGCAGGCCGTCCAGGTTGGGCATGCTGGCGTCGGTCAGTACGACATTGAAGCGAGCGGCGGCTTGGTCATTCGTGGGGTCCTTGGCACACTCGATGGCTTGCAGGGCCTCCCGGCCGTCGTAGGTCGTGCAGACGCTGTAGCCCTCGGCGTCGAGGAATTGGGCCAGGGAATCGGCGACGATGGGGTCGTCGTCGACGATGAGGAGGCGCGCCTTGTCTTCGCTCATGGCCGGTCCCTTATGCTCGCGGTGTGGTGGGCAGCGCCACCCGTAGCGTCGCGCCCCCTTGGGGGTTGTTGACAAGCGTGATCACACCGCCCGCCTGCTCGACGATTTCCTTGCTGAGCGCCAGTCCCACGCCGCTGCCGCGATCCTTGGTGGAAGCACCGAATTCGAAAACCCGCTCCAGGATGCCGGGGTCGATGCCCCCGCCGTCGTCGTGTACAGCGATGATGACTTCCCCCCCCACTGCCTCCGCCACGAGCGTGATCCGTCCCCCCTCGGCGCAGGCCTCCAGGGCATTGCGCAGAGCGTTGGAGATGACCGGGTAGATGGGCCCCGCCGCCAGATCAACGATGCTGTGGGCCAGATCCAGCTCGACGGTGACGTCCCGCTCCTCCGCGGCCGGCTCGATGACGTCGACAGCGTGCCGCAAGACCGCGGTCAGCGACCCGCCGCGGGTGTCCGCGGCGGGGATGATCCGGCCGGTGCGACGACCTCGAAAGGCGCCAACGACCTGGTTCATGCGATCCAGGGCGGTGTGGAGGACTCGCAGTTGTCGTATGACCTCGTCGCGATCGCCGCCCTCCTCGCTCTCGGCCAGGTGGCGCAAGGCCAGATTGAGCCGCCGCTGCGACCCGTCGAGCAGGTTGGCAAGCTCGTGCGTCAGCTTGGCGAGGTCCTGCTCCGTCGCCGCCTCGGGGGCCCGGGCGGAGATAATCGGACCGCGCTGAGGATCGGTCCCAGCTAGGCGCAGCGAGGGTGTGTCTGGACGTTGCTCCATGGCAACATGAGATCGGCAGGTGGCTCCGGGAAGTCCACCGCATGTTGCGGAAACGCAGCGCCCCCGCCTCAACCAGGGCACCATGTTATCGCCCCTGAAAGGCGATTCGAGCCCGCTGGGACAGATCGAGAGGTCGACTCGACTGGGACGCTACGGCCGAGGTGGCCCGCTCACTCGTAGGCGACGACAATAAGCACGGTCAGGACCACCAACAGTCCCAGCCAGACAAAGGCCGCTACTCGGACCATGCGACTGGCTCGATCGGCCTCCCACCGATGCCTCGGATAGACGTGCTGCCACAGGAAGGTGGCCACGCCGGCCAGGTTGATGCAAACGATGTTGGTTGCCGTCAACAGCAGCGCTCCCAGCGCCAGTTGCCAATGCCCGCTGCCGAGCATCAGACCCATCGTTACCAACGGCGGCAAGAGGGCCACGGCGACCATGACGCCGACGAGTGCGGCGGAGACACCCGTGGTGAATGCCAGAGCCCCGGCGCTGCCGGCCGCCAAGGCCAGCACGATGTCGCTCAGTGACACATCGGTGCGGCTGGACAGCGCCCCCACCGTGGGATCAACCTCGACCGCCAGGCCGATCAACGCCCCCAGAACCAGGGACAGAAGCAGCCCCGTCGCATTGACGCCCAAGGCTCGGCGGGCCAGCTTCGAATCGCCCAGCGTCGTCGCCAGGGCCAGCGTCATGTTGGGCCCCAGCAGCGGTGCAATCACCATCGCTCCGATGATCACCTCGATTTCGTTCCGGATGAGCCCGATCGCAGCGACCACCGTCGACAGCACGACCGTCAGGACGAAGATCCGATTCACCGAGGTGCCGCTTGAGAGTTTCTGGACGAGCTCGTCACAGGCGATCCGAGCCGGCTCGGCCTTGTCGCTCTCATTGGATCCCGGCGGCGTCTTCTCGTCCGCCTCCGGGCTGGGCACCGTTGCTTCCACCTCGTAGATGACCAGCCGGAAGCCCGGGCTGGCCTGGTATTCCGCTTCCAGTTCCTGAATCGCCGCCTCGGCCCGGTCACCTTGCACCAGCAGGCGGAGGAGCGTTTGCTCTTCGCCCAGTTGCTCCCGCCAGAGCCCAATGGCGCTGATCCGCTCGGAGAGTCCGGCCAGCTCGACTGGGGAGGCCTGCGGAACAACCATCTCGACCATGCGAAGGCTCATGCCGATCTCCAAGCTCGTGTCGGCGGCGCCGCTCCGACTTGATCCCGCGCCGGCGGGGCGCTGAGGCGGCCCTGCTCGTACTGAACTAGCAGTCGCGGGCGGCGGTGCGACTGGTCATCCTCTCGCCCGCATCTTCGAATAGGCCCATGGCCGCCAGAAGCATCTGGCAACTCTCCCGAGCGTGGTCACTCGCCGAGGTCAGGGGCAATCTCAGGGCGCCACTGTCGCGACCGAGCAGCTCCAGGGCGGTCTTCACGCCGATCGGATTGGTCGCCAGCGACATCAGGCCCGAGGCCAGAGGGAGCAGTTCGTCGTGCAGCCGCTGCCCCCAAGCCCAGTCCTCTGCGGCGACGGCGTCAACGAGTTCCCGCACCCGACAGGGCAGAATATTGCTCACCACGCTCACTGCCCCCCGCACCCCCACCCCGGCGAGGGAGAAGGTCAACGGATCGTCGCCGGACAGCACCACGAGGTCCGGGCAGCGGCGGCAGAGTTCCTTCGCCTCCTCGATCGAGCCGGTCGCGTGCTTGACGGCAGCGATGTGGGGATGGCCCGCCAGCCGTTCGATCGTCTCGATCTCCAGCCCCGTCCCGCAGCGGCCGGGAATGTTGTAGACCATGACCGGCAGGTCGGCGGCGTCGGCGACGGCCTGGAAATGCCGGTACTGCCCTTCCTGCATGGGCTTGTTGTAGTACGGCACAACGCTGAGCGCCCCGTCCGCTCCCAGGCCCGACGCCCACTTCTGCAACTCCACCGCGTGGGCGGTGCTGTTCGAGCCCGTCCCCAGGATGACCCGCAGGCCGGCGGCCTGACCGCATTCGATCGCGACTTCCGCCAGACGCTCGGCCTCCGGGCGCGTGACGGTGGGCGATTCGCCGGTGGTGCCCAGGACGACGATGCCGTGCACGCCGGTGCGACCGGGCTCAGGCTCGGCCTGGTAGGCGATTTGCTCCCGGAAGCGGTCGAGGTCGATCTCGCTGCCATCGCTCGTGAAGGGGGTGGTCACGGCGGTGAACGCCCCCGCCATCCACTCGCACTTGAAGGTCGCGCCATCGGTCATTCGCTTCTCACCTCGTCAGCTTGCCGAATCGGCCCACGGAACGAAGCCACCCCGGCTTCGATCGGCCTCTTCTCACCTCTCACATCGTCATCAGCCGCCGATCAGCTCCCGCATTTCGCGAATCGCCTGATCCAGCCCGACGAACACCGCGCGAGCGATGATCGAGTGCCCGATATGCAGTTCCTGCACCTCCGTCAGCACCGCGATGGGCTTGACATTCACGTAGTTCAGGGCGTGGCCGGCGTTGAAGCGCATGCCCGCAGCGGTGATCTGGGAGCCCGCCTGCCGCACCCGATCCAGCTCCGCCGCCAGAGCCGGGTCGCGGAGGTCGCCGCGGACGGCATGGAAGGCGTGGGCGTAGGGTCCGGTGTGGATCTCGCACCATTCGAATCCCGCCGCCGCCGCCGCCTCGATCTGCTCGGGCTCGGCGTCGATGAAGGCGCTGGGGCTGACGCCGGTTTCTTTGAGGCGGGCATTGACCTCCGTGAGCCGGGCCAGTTGCCCCTTGACGTCGAGGCCGCCTTCCGTGGTCACTTCCAGCCGCCCTTCCGGCACGAGCGTCGCCATCTGCGGTCCCATCTTCGAGGCGATGGCGACCATCTCGTCGGTGGCGGCCATCTCCAGGTTGAGCTTCACCTGGACCACCTCAACGAGCTTGCGTACATCGGCATCGTTGATGTGCCGGCGGTCCTCGCGGAGATGGATGGTGATGCATTCCGCCCCGGCGAGTTGGGCCTGCACCGCCGCCCAGATCGGGTCGGGTTCGTAGGTGCGGCGGGCCTGCCGAATCGTCGCCACGTGATCGATGTTCATGCCTAGATGCGCCATGGGGGCATTGTACAACTCGCGGTCTGGGCGCGGGGCCGACGGACGGCTCGTGATCGAGCCTCCTGGTCGTCTAACCAGGGGCTCGCGGAGGGGGGGAAGTCAGGCAGCGAGGGCGAACAGGAAGAGCAACGTCCCGGCCAAGCTGGCGCCGAGCACGGAAACGAGCTGCAGCAACAACGCCGACGACCAGGGCGAGAGTCCCAGCCCACGAAGCGCCCGGTGCCAGGCCTGAACGAAACCGATCAGCCCGCCGAGCAGCAGGAGGAAGAGAAGCACCAGCCCCGGCCTCGGATCGAATGCCAGAATGGCGACCCCTACGGACGGCGGCACAACCGCCACCGGCCAGAAGCACCAGCCGACCGAGCTCGACCAGACAAGCCTGGTGCGGCTGCGCTCGTGCCGCTTGGCACAGCCCGTACTGATGACGCCGATGATCACGACGGCAATCGCGGTGAAGAAACTGTAGATGATGACGAAGAAGAACGCCACAATGATGGCCTCTGGATCCACCAACATCTGTAGGCAGCCAAGTACCAGGCCGACCAAGCAGCACCCGGAGAGCCTGCGAGCGTGCCGGGCGGCGTCTTCGCGGGCGACGCTGAGATCAAGCCCGCCTGCGATGAGTTCATGCCCGCACTCCGGGCAGTGGGCCGACTCGATCCCGGTCAGGTCGTAGCCGCAGTCCATGCAGTGGAAACCGTCCCAGGTTGTGCGTTTCTCAGCCATGATTCAGGAGAGGGGAATGACGCCGGACACCAGCGCGGAGACCGCGACCGCCAGGTAAAGAAGGTACGGCACCGCCACCAGGACCAGGAAGACCCTCCCCTCCCCGGCCCACAAGGTCAATCCCAACGACCTCGCCTTGATCTGAGCACGACTGCCCCAAACGATCAGGCCGAGCGACGAGATCATCGCCGCGAACAGGGGCGAGCCATTCGAGGCGTCGGTGATCAGCAGGGCAAACGGCGCCAGCCAGAGCAGCCAGCCACTCGTCGACATCCAGATCAGGCTCCAGGCCCGATGACGATTCACGCCCGCACAGAGCAGGTGCAGCGTTGCCGGCCCCCACTGCGCGATCGGCAAGGCGAGCAGAAGGCAAAGCCGCGGATCGAGTAGGATCTCCCCACCCGACATGAGCGCCTCGACCAGGAACGGATAGCCGAGCACCAGGCAGACACCCAGCGTTGAGATGCAGTGCGGCGGGACCGACTCGCGGAGCGCCTCCAGCTTCTCGTAGTTGGCCGCCTCGATCGCGACGCCGCACTCCGAGCAGGTGTCCGTGTCGAGCCCGGTCAGATCGTACCCACAGGTCAAGCATTGAAAACCGTCCCAGCGTGCTGGCTGTTGCTTCATCGCCCGGTCCCCATGGCGGCAGCGCCTGACCTTCTGTACGCAGAGGGCCGCTCCACGGTTCGGGCGATTGCCGATGGAGCCCGAGCCTGCGCTAGTTCGGACCCAACCGCAGCACCGCGAAGGCCAGCAGCCCCGTTGGTAAGACGACCGAACCAACAAGGAACGCGATCAGCTGCAATAGCGCCCCGCGCGAGTCAACTGGCAGCGGCATCCGAGCACACAGCCGACGCCAGCGCACGATGTACCAGACGGCGCCGATAGCGCAGAGGGCAAAAAGGCTCACCATTGAGGCGGTGGCGTTGCCGACGACGACACCGATGACCACCGCCAAGGGCAGCGCTGCGATCGGCCAGAAGTACCAGCCTGCCGTGCAGTAGAACAGGTAGCGCACGCGCAGGCGATGATGCGGCCTTTCGACCGCGATGGAGAGGGCGGTCACGAGGAACACCGCCACGCCCACACCGACGCTGTAGGTAAAGGTGAACCCGAGGATCGCCGTAAAACCGCTCGTAAGCGAGAAGACAAGCGCTGCGAGCACATGCGCCAAGAACACAATCGCCGCCAGGCAGCCCGCGTGAATGCTCACCTGACGCTGGAACGGCTGCGGATCGAAGCGATCGGGTTTCAGGACGTGGCCGCACTCAGGACAGATACCTGTCTCGTTGGCGGTCAGGTCGTAGCCGCAGTCGACGCAGCTTGAGACATCCCAGACCTGTGCCTGGTCGACTGCGCAGGCAGTATCGTCCTGGTCTGGCGGCCGAATGATCGGATCGGAATCGTCTGAGGGGGTCATGGTGGACTCCCCGGCAGCATACGACCGCCGCCGGCCCATCGCATCCTCAGGTGAGCGGCAGGTACCGGGCCAGAAGGTTGCCGTTCACGAACAGCAGGTAGAGATACGCCAGGTAGACCACTATCGGCGAGACGGCCGATCCGATGATCAGCAGGCGAGCGGTGATCGAAGTGCTGGAGAGCCCGAGAGCTGAGAGCCGGGCCAGGAATCGGTAGTACCAGACGAACCACCCGACGATCGGGCCCAGCACCAACAGGGGAATGAGGACAATCCAGAGCAAGCAGAGCATCCAGAGCGAGAGAGCCAGGATGGCGGGCGCGATGGGGAGAGAGAGCCACCTGGCTTCCAGAAGCCAGGCGATGCACCAGCGCCGACGCTCGCAGCGGGGCGCAAGCGCAACCAATGCAAGCGGCCCGTAGGCGAGAACGACGATGCCGAGAGTGACGATCGCACAGAAGGCGAAGTCCCAGGTGCTCCCGAGCGCAATGATGAAGAGCAGCAGCAAGATGGACGCGTCAAGCCCCGACCCGACCCGCGCGAAGGCCCACAGTTCCTCAACGCGCCGCATCAGCGGTCGATCAAGCGCCGCCGCACATTCCGGGCACACGCCGGTCTCGATGCCGGTCAGGTCGTACCCGCAGTCCAGGCAGTGAAGGCCGTCCCAGGTTGGCTGCACTTCGCTCATTCGCTCACTTCTTGGAAGTCCACCAGTAGAACAGTACCGCGGCCAGGAAGAGAAGGAACAGCAGGTACGGCAGCGCCACGAACAGCAACAGATACGGCCCGTCGCCTCGCCGCAGGCTCATTCCAACTCGCCGGGCCTTTCGTTCTGTCAGCGCTGCCCAGAGAACAAGCCCCGTGAGCGAACCCAATCCGGCGCTCGCGAGGGACTCGAACACGACCAGACAAAGCACCGCTGTCAACGGTCCGACCCAGAGGAGCCAGCCGCTCGTGGAGAGCCAGAGCAAGCGCCAGTTGCGCGTCTGGACCGTGTCTGGACCCACGAAGATGAGCAGTCCCGGACTCCACTGCAGGAGCGGCACCGCGAAGGGCACGAGGACGATGGGATGGAGATTGGTCTGGCCGGCGGAGATGGCGACTCCCACCCACGCCACCGCGAGGACCACACAGATCACCAGGGTCATGACCCAGTGCTGAGCCACGCTCTCTCGGATCCTCTCGAGGTTGCCAACGAGAGAGGGTTCGAGCTGCAACCCGCACTCCGGGCACGTACCCGAGGTATTGCCCGTCAGGTCGTAGCGGCAATCGATGCAACGGGCGACCTCCCACACCTGCGTCCGATCCTCAACGCCAGCGCTTTCGACCTGACCTCGCGGCCGAGTAGTCGGATTGGGCTGGGGCCTGCTGGTCATGGCTGAGTCCCCGAAGCGGCGTGGCGCTGGCACTGTACGTGCAATCGGGCGGAGGTGATCCGGGAGGTGTCGGCATGCCTTGCGGGGGAGTACCCGGGGCGGCGCTGCGCTCTGCCCCGGCATGGGCGTGGGCACGGGCCTGCGGGCAGGGCCACCTCCACAGCACCCCGAAAATCAAGCGAACAAGCCCCGCGTGCCGACGCTTTGTTGTAGATTGCCGGACTCGGGCGCGACAGCGCCCACTCGCAGGATGCGCCCGCCGGCCCCGGCACGCCAAGGATGGCACCCATGTCCACGCTTTTCGCCCGACCCAACGCGGAGGAGATGGCCAGGCTCGCTGAGTCCGCGCCCCCACCGCTTCACCTCGCCCCCGACCCAGCGCAGGAAGACATGCCGAAGGCCACGAAGCCCCCCGCTAAACCGACCAAGACCAAGACCCCCAAGAAGCCGCGCCAGCGGGCCACCGCCGAGTCCATGGCCGCCGCCCAGCGCGACATCTCGGTTTCCGAGTTCTTCGCCAAGAACCGCCACCTGCTCGGCTTTGACAACCCCCGCAAGGCCCTGCTCACCACCGTCAAGGAAGCCGTCGACAACGCTCTCGACGCCTGCGAGGAGGCGGGCATTCTCCCCGACCTCTACATTGGGTTGGAACAGCTCGAGGAAACGCGCTTCCGCATCACCGTCCGCGACAACGGCCCGGGCATAGTCCGCAAGCAGATCGACAACATCTTCGGCAAGCTGCTCTACGGCTCCAAATTCCACCGCCTGAAGATGAGCCGCGGCCAGCAGGGCATCGGCATCTCGGCGGCGGGGATGTACGGCCTGATGACCACGGGCAAGCCGGTTCTCATCGTCTCCAAGACGGGCAAGCGCAAGCCGGCCCACGAGGTTGTGCTCAAGATCGACACCCGTAAGAACCGCCCGGTCGTCATCAGCGAGACCGAACATCCTGAGGATGACAACCTCTTCCCGGAGGGACACGGCACGCAGATCGTGCTGGAGATCGAGGGGCGTCACAACAAGGGCCGCCAGTCCGTCGATGAGTACCTCGAGCAGACGGCGATCGCCAACCCGCACGCCCGGCTGCTGTACTCCCCGCCGGTGGAGAAGCCGATCGAGTATCCCCGGGCCGTCGAGGAGCTGCCGCCGGAGACCAAGGAGATCAAGCCGCACCCCAAGGGCATCGAACTGGGGACGCTGATCACCATGCTGGAGCGAACGGACTCGCAGAAGCTGGGGGGATTCCTCAAGGACGACTTCTGCCGCGTCGGCCCACGGGTGGCGAGCGACATCGCCAAGAAGTCGGGCCTGACCCCGCAGACCTGGGTCACCAGCATCGACCACAGCCAGGCGGAGAAGCTCTTCAAGTCGATCCAGGACAC
>SWCB01015847.1_pt1 | contig 10038 bp, 7 predicted proteins | sample 4692901 | NCBI WGS metagenome assembly SWCB01 (sample SAMN10267276, study PRJNA491770) | bioreactor metagenome | isolation source: DHS bioreactor inoculated with subseafloor sediment | place: Japan: off Shimokita Peninsula | collected 2006-08
GGCCTGACGATCACGCCGCCGCAGAACTACGCAGGTGAGTTCGAACTGACCGTGACCGCCACCAGCACCGATGGTGACTCCACCGCCAGCAGCAGCGACACGATCACGGTGTCGACGACAGCGGTGGCGGACGCACCGGAGCTGACTGTGAGTGATGCCAGCGGTCTCGAAGACAGCGCTATCAGCCTGGATATGAGGAGTGTGCTCACGGATACGGATGGTTCGGAGAGCCTGAGCTTGACCGTCAGCAACGTCCCGAACGGCGCCAGCTTGTCTGCCGGCGTAGACAACGGCGACGGCACCTGGACCTTGACGCCCGGCGAGCTGGATGGTCTGACGATCACGCCGCCGCAGAACTACGCAGGCGAGTTCGAACTGACCGTGACGGCAACCAGCACCGACGGCGACTCCACCGCCACGACGACCGACACGATCACCGTCACCACGACAGCAGTCGCCGACACGCCGGAGCTGGCCGTCAACGACGCCAGTGGGATGGAAGATACCGCCATCGGCCTCGATGTAAGCAGTGTGCTCACGGATCTGGATGGCTCCGAGAGCCTGAGCGTGACGATCAGCAACATGCCGAACGGCGCCCGCTTGTCTGCCGGCGTAGACAACGGCGACGGCACCTGGACGCTGACGCCCGGCGAGCTGGACGGACTGACGATCACGCCGCCGCAGAACTACGTTGGTGAGATCGAGCTGACGGTGACGGCAACGAGTGCAGACGGTGATTCCACGGCCAGTCGCAGTGACACGATCTCGGTTCGGGTTGAGAGTGGGCCGGCGATAGAGACAGAAGATGACCAGGGACATGAGGACGACACGACAGAGTCTCGCACGCCGACTGCTGACAACTCGGCCCCTGCCGGTGGCCCCATCCCTGCACCGGCAGATACCGAGTGGACCGAAGAAGACCTCAATCAGGTCTCAGGCAACGAACCGCTGGCAGCTGACATAGATCAACTCAAGGCGGACCTGGCAGATCTTGTGCAGGATGTTGACTCCACCGCCAGTAGCGGGAATGCCGATCCAGCGCTACTAACGGAGATTCTGCAGAATCAACCCCGACACACTGACGAAGGAGCCATTGCACCGCCGGTCACTGGCCCGATGCTTGAGATACGCGAGGGCGCGTCGCCGGGTGAGGGACCAGTGCGGACCGACGCTACAGGACATCGGGTTTCATTCGAGGACCAGGCTGCACTGCGCCAGAACAGACTTGAGTCTGAGGATGAGGCAGCACGATCAAACGGCCTGCTTGCCACGCTGTGGGGATTGGTTCGTGCCTTGGGACGCAAGGACGACGACGAGGACAAGCGACTAGACCATGACGTCAGGAAGCATCGCTAGATAGTGAGACTGGCTTATGCCCCCGAAGCAGAACGGACCGCTCAAGCTCGACACTGATGCCGAGGAACTGATCAGTGAGATCGAGCAGAACACCCCCGACGCTGTCAAGAGTGAGCGTGTACATGCACGTCACTCCGTGCGCGCCAAGGTCACTGTCGACCCGGCAAGCATGAGCCACCGTCGAGACAGCGCCATCGATGGCATTACCGGAGATGTCTCCGCTGGCGGAGCGCTCATACTCACCAACCGACCTCTCTGTGTCAACGATGTTTATCTTGTCTCGTTCGATCAGCTTCTCCTCGACATTCCTCCGGTCTATGCGCTCTGCCTCAGGGTGCGCATGGTGCGTTCAGACGCATTCGAGGCGGGGCTGAAGTTCATCGCACCCATCCGACTCCCCACCCCAAGCCATAAGGCCCACGACTCGTTGGTCTAGGTGTTGGTCTGACCAAGAGGTGTGTTTGAGCAAGGAGACAAGGCTCGGCCATGGCAATAACCGCAGAACAACCAGCCAATCCCCGACATGCAGCCGCCGACAAGTGCGCTTCGGATCTGTTTGCGTCCATTGCGGCGATTGGCACCGGCTCCGACCCGATGCGCGCTCGTGTGCGTCAGATCGCAGAGCTCCTCTCGCGCGACTTTGCCGCCACAAGCACACTCGTAGCCATGGCAATTGGGGGCGAGGAAGTTACCCATAGTGAATCACGAGAAGGCGCCGATCCGGCTTGGGAGGAGCCTCTTCACTCCGCCGCGCTTGAGGTGCATGTGAGTGGCGAGCGGTTCGCTCGGATTTACGCCGACGCGCATGGAGAACCGGCCTTCGTGGTCTTGGCGGCACCAATCATGCGAAGGGGCAGTCCGCCGACCGGGGGAGTTGCCCTGGTGTGTTCCTGCCACTCCACCACACAGGCCGAGGTGGATTTGGGATTGCTGAGAGCGGCTTGCGCTCAGGCGGCGGTAGCTCTGACCCAGTCCGTGCCGGTCCTGGATGCCGAGCATCAGATCGAGGATCTCTCTCGTGTCTTCTCCAAGGCCGGTGACTACCAGAGTGCCCATCACTTCGCCTTCGCCATCGCCAATACGCTTCGCAACAAGCTCGGCTGCGACCAAGCCGCGATGGGTACGGTTGATGATGACCGAGTCAATCTTCTCTGCATCTCTGGACTCGACGAAATCAAGCGGCGGAGCCCCGGCGTTCTTCGCATTCAACAGTCGATGGGGGAGTGCGCCGATCGTGGGACGGCAATTGTCGCCCAAGCCGACGACCGTTGGAACGAGGCGTTCGCCGGGGCCAAGCATCATCTTCACGAACGCTGGCGCCTGGCATCTGGTGACTCCTGTGTTGCCAGCCTGCCGGTTGTGGCGGGTGATCGGGTTGTCGCTGTGGTGTCGTTGCGGCGACCCGCCGGCAGACCCTTTGGCCAAGGTGAGATCGAGACGGCAGCGAGGCTGATCGCGCCGCTTGCCGGGGCTATCCCACTCGTCCGTGAGGCTACCCGCAGCACCGCCGCCCGTGCTCGCGCCGATCTGCGCCGTCTGGTTCGTTGGCTGGTGGCAAGCCGATCTCCTGGGCGAAAGCTGCTTCTGGGCCTTCTCATCGTCGCAGCCACGTGGATTGCGGTTGGCGAAGGTGACTACCAACTGACGGTGCCCGCGACGGTTGTGGCTGATCGCCAGCATGTCGTTGCCGCACCTGTCCAGGGGCGCATCTCAGAAGTCTTTGTCAGAACCGGAGATCGAGTCGAGGCTGGCCAGCGGCTTCTGGCCATCGACACCAGGGATCTCGTCTCCGAGCTGAGTCAGATCGAAGCCGAAATCGAGAGACTGAACATCTCGCTTCGCGCAACGGCCGGGCAGCGCGACCCCGCCATGGCGTCGGTCCTGCAGCGGGAAATCGAGACTCTCAGTGGCCGACGCGGCCTGGTTGAGCGACGTCTGAAACTCGCCGACATCTGTGCCCCGATTGACGGATTGATCCTGAGTGAGGACGTCGAGGGCCTCGCGGGGCGCATCGTTCCTGTCGGCGAGCCTCTCATAACCGTGGCCGACGCTTCGAGTTTCCTTCTGGAGCTACGATCTCCGAACGGACGCATCGTCGACCTGAGGCCTGGCGAGTCACTTCGTTTCGTGAGCCACGCCCGGCCCGAGCTGACTGGGGACTCACTCCTGGCCCGCGTATCGGGAGTAGCCTCCGAACGGGAGAGCGAATGGGTCTTCCTGGCCGAAGCGCCCATTCCGCGGGGGCAGGATTGGTTGCGCCCCGGCATGGACGGCGTGGCTCGTATCGACGTTGGCAAGCGCCCCATCTGGTGGCTTGCCACGCACCGGATCGTGGACACCGCCCGACTCAACTTCTGGTTTGACTGATGCCTGAATCGCCAAATACTCCTGCAACGCTCGCCAGTCGGCTCTCCGGGGCTGTCGTGTCGGTCAACACGGACCTTGAAGTCAGTCGCCATGTGTTCCGCGATGGGCCCGCATATGTGATTCGCGACTCCGTCGCGTCCGGGACTCATCGGCTGAGCCCGCAGGAATACGCGATCCTCTCCGCCTTGGAGGAGTCAACCACGCTTGGCGACTCCTACGAGCACCTCGTCAGCTGCTCGGTCGTCGACGATGAAGATGAGGAAGCGTTCTATGAGTTTGTCCTCGATCTACATCGCCGGGGTCTCCTGATTCTCCCCATCAACGATGCCGATCGGCTCTTCCAACGCTTTGAGAATCGCCGACGCATGCAGAGACGGGCTCGTATTGCCGGATTCCTCTTCCTGCGCGTCCCACTGATCAACCCGGATCGCTTTCTTACCAGGACCATTTCTCTGGCTCGCTGGGCCTTCACGGCGCCGGCACTCGTGGCTTGGTTCCTGCTCATGCTGGCCGCGGGCGCCATCGTGGTTGCAAAGTTCGATGACATTACCGCACCGATCCTCACGATGGTCAGCGGCAGCAACCTCATTCTGCTCTGGTTCACGCTCATAGGCTTGAAGGTCATCCATGAATTCGGTCACGCCTATGCCTGCAAGTCGTTCGGAGGTCATGTACCAGAGATGGGCGCGTTCTTCATACTCTTCACACCCTGCGCCTATGTTGATGCAACGGACTCGTGGCGATTCCCTAGCGTCCGACAGCGGGCGGTGGTGACTTTGGGCGGCCTCTATTTTGAGTCGATCGTCGGAGCCCTGGCGGTGCTTGTGTGGGCGTTCACCTCGCCTTCGGCCATAAACACGATCGCCTACCAGATCATCATCCTCTCAACGGTGGTCACTCTGGGATTCAACCTGAATCCCCTAATGCGTTACGATGCATACTACCTCGCCAGTGATCTCTGGGGCATTCCCAACCTCCGGGCTCGAGCCAGGGGCGTTCTTGTGCGGGTCGCGAAGCGCTTGGTATTCGGCGTTGTCGAGCCGGGCGCCACTGAGTCGAGCCGGGGCCTGACTGTAAGCCTCGGCGCCTTTGGGTCGGCCCAACTCGTCTATCGGGCGACGATACTCCTCTCGATTGCCGCCATCCTGATTCTGAAGTTCGGCCTGATCGGAGTGGCGCTCGCGATGCTGTTCGTGGGCATGTCAATCGGCAAGGCCGGCCTTGACCTGACTCGGTACGTCGGTGCGTCGGCGGAGATGGCCGGCCGACGAGTTCGCGGCGTGGTGACGATTGCCGCTACAGCGGCCCTCGTTGTCTGGGGGTTCGGAATGGTGCCGATTAGTCCTCCAGTGAAGGCGTCCGGCGTCGCCATGAGAGAGGTATCCATTGTTGTACGCGCCAAGTCGGCGGGATTCGTTGAAGCAGTTCGTAGCCGAGTAGGCGATGTAGTAGAGGACGGCGAGCTTCTCATCGAGATGACGAACGCCGAGCTGGCGGCACAGGCGGCGGACTCGGCGGCGGAGCGAGATCTGGCGTGGGCGAAGCGACAAGTCGGAATCGGGGCTGGCCCGACCGAGTCTGCATCACGCCAGGCAGAGTTCGAGCGATTGGCGCACCGCAGTCAGAATCTCTCGGCTCAGTACCACGAGGTCAATGTCTACTCGCCGATCGCGGGCTGTGTCGCCGCCGTGGCGCCGACGGCACCGGGAGTCTACGTGGACGCCGGAGACCCCCTTGTCACGGTCGGCCGCGGCCGCCGGGAGGTGGCGTGTCTCGTTGGGCAAGAGCAGATGAAACTGCTGCGGATCGGCGTCGGCGATCAAGTGGTCGTGCGTTCTGCCAATGATCCGATGATCGACATCCCGGCCGTCGTGAAGCACATCGATGAGGCGGGCAAGAGGACGATTCGGTACTCGCAGCTGAGCGCCTTTGAGGGGGGGCCGATACCGGTTGACGTCGCCTCCGGGCAGGCCAGCGAGCCGCTGTTCGAAGTTCGCCTGGTACTTGTCGGCGCCACGGCGGTGGCGGACGGAGAGCTGCTGCGCGTACTCCTGCCGACGAAGTCCAGAACGCTGTCACAGATCACCTATCACCGTATCGCACTTTTCTTCAATCGATTGCGTGAGGCTGGAGCCACATCATGAGAACGGTCTCCTTCGTTGTCCAGCGAGTCCTCTCTGTCTCGTGTTTGGCACTGAGTTGCTGCCTCTTCACCATCGGAGGGAGCGCGCTTGGCTCTGACCTTGATGGGGAGGACGGCGGGTCGGAAGAGTTGACGGTAATCAACACTCTTAGTGCTGAGGAACTGATCCCAGGACTCATTCGGCCGTCTCAAGAAGTTGAGCTCGGAGCCCCCATGGAGTCAACGATCGCGCAGGTACTCGTCAAGGAGGGTGCGAGCGTAACCCGGGGAGAAGCAATCTTCGTTTTGGATGACCGGGTGGCGAGCGCTCGTCTGCAAGCGGTCCAGCATGTGGCGAGACAATCGGGAGCGATCGATCTGGCCGTCGCGGAACTTGAGTACGCACACAGCAAACTGCAGGATCTCTCGGAAGCCCACAAAGCTGGAGCGTCAAACCCATCGGAGATGACTCGGGCGCAGATTGACGTCCGGCTGGCAGAAGCACGCCTCCGCCAGGCCAAGGAAGCGCAACAACAGGCACAACTACAAGTCGATCTGGCCAAGGCGCAACTGGAGACATACACCGTTCGAGCGCCGTTTGATGGAGTTGTGGTCGCTCTGACGGCGGAAGTTGGGGGAGGAGTTCGATCCGGAGACCCCCTTGCGACTCTGCAGAGCATCTCCTCTCTGCGAGCCGAAATGCATCTGCCGGTGTCAGAAGCTCTGTCACTCAAGCCGGGCGTGGAGTACGCCGTCACTGTTGACTGTGGCTCGAGCCGGGTGGTGCCGGCGAGGCTCATCTTTATCGATCCGCGCATCGACTCTGGCTCAGCCACCTGTCGTGTGGTCTTCCGCATCGCGAATCCAGATCGATCGTTGCTGCCCGGCGCACTCGTCGTACCCTCGACGAAGGAGGCGTACGCAGAAGCCCGTGGCGACACCACCTGGATGCAAGCGGCTCCTTAGGACACAGCCCATGCGCCTCGGTCCGTGCGGGGCAATGCGACCAACCCTCGCGTCAAAGCAAGGCCTGGACTCGCCGATAGCCGTGACTTGGAGGCTGACGCACGAGTTCCTTGATCCGCCATGAAGTCCATGCTCCAACTCTCGTTCGCCCGAGTCGCCGCCGTGCCCTCCGGGCGTGTGACGCTGCTGCGGTGCCGACGCGGCTTGTGCCGGCCTACACAGAGGCCTTCTTCCCGGTAGAGCCGGTACACCCGCTTGCGATTCACCCGCCAGCCTTCACGTCGGAGCTTCACCCAGGTCCGTGGATAGCCCCAAGTCACGTGCACACTGGCGATCTCCTTGATGCGACTTCGAAGGGCGGCCTGATCATCCGCGACGCTCTGGTAGCGATGCGTCGCTCGTGGCGCCGCCAGCGTTGCGCAGGCCCGGCGTTCGCCTACGCCGTAGGCCGCCTCCGCTCGCCGCACCAACTGCCGACGATGATCAGGCCTTAGAGCTTTCCCTTCAGCGCATCCTGCAGCATCGACCTGTCCAGCGACCGATCCGCCACCAACTGCTTCCGCTTCCGGTTCTCTTCCTCGAGTTGCTTGAGCCGGCGAACCTCCGCCACGCCCATCCCGGCGAACTTCTTCTTCCAGCGGGTGTACGTCTGCTCGCTGATGCCTCGCTTCCGGCAGATCTCCGCCACCGGCGTCCCACCCTCCGCCTGTCGCAGGGCAAAGGCGATCTGCTGCTCACTGAATCTCGACTTCTTCATGAATCTGGTCTCCAAACAAAGACCGGATTCTCGCCCGAATCCTCACATTCCGCTTGGATCAGGTTTCGGGGTTAAGCGCATACTCGCAGGCGCTCGACAATCTGCCCGCTATTGAGGCCGAAACCGAGCCCGTGCAACAGCAGAAAGCGACGGGTACGGACGGTCGGGCCGAAGAGGCGTGCAACCAAACCGGCAACAATGTGAGCGCGAAAGAGCGCAAGACTGCGCGGCACAGCGCCGAGCAGACCTCTCGCCCGACGCTCCGCCTCCACCACCATAAACCGTTGCCAGACACGAAGCTGCGCGGCGAGGCGCGGGGTGGCGCACCGGCCTGCGAAGAAAGCCACCGCGGGGACTCGAACCCCGGACCTGAGCTTTACGAAGAAGCGAGGGATAGCCTCTGGCAGCCCCCAAACGACCCTCACTGCTCAGAAACGGCATTCGCTGCCCGCCCGCTGCCCACTATTCTCTCACTGTTGAGGGCACCCTTGAGGGCGCACAATCCGACCGGCTAGGGCAGCCTGGCCAGTGATGAGGTGACTGCGATCGTGGTCAGAAGGGACAATGTCTTCTCGAGAGTGGGGCGCACCTTGTCTTGACGAAGAACAGATCAGCGGCCGTGCTGACCCCTCTCTGGTGGCCATCATCAGGAACGTGCCGCCGCGTTCGCCGTCCGCCGATGGCATGCAACCTATCCCCCCGCAATCTGCGTCACGTCGTACGTCAGCGGACCGTCCGGCCCCAGCGGAATGCCGAGTTGCATCCAGAGCATCAGCAGGAGCGTCCAGACAATCGTGAACACGACTGTGTATGGCAGCATCGTGGCGATCAGGGTGCCCATGCCGCCCTTTGGCACGTACTTCTGCATGAACACAAGGATGATCACCAGGTACGCATTTAGCGGCGTAATGATGTTGCTCACGGAATCGCCGATGCGGTACGCCGCTTGGGTGAGTTCCGGGCTGATACCGACGAGCATGAACATCGGAATGAAGATCGGTGCGAACATCGCGTACTTGGCGCTCATCGACCCGATGAACAAGTTGAAGCAGACGGTCAGCAAGATGAAGACAACGATCAAGAGCCACGCCGGCATGTCGGCCTGGCCGAGCGCCTGACCGCCCGCCATGGCCAGCATGCGATCAAGGCCCGAGTGTCGGAAGCACTCAATGAACTGGGCCGCAAAGAACGCCAGCACGATAATCGGCGCCATCGATGCCATGGACTCAACTAGCAGCTTGGCGACGTCCTTGTTGTTCTTGATGTTGCCGACGGCCACTCCGAACGCCAGCCCGGGGATGATGAACGTGATGAAGATCATGGGGACGATCGCTTCTACCCAGCGGTCAAACTGCTCGCCCTGACCGTTCAGCGGACCGTTCGGCACGAAGATCATCAGCAGAAAGGCGCCAAGCGTCACCACAAATGCGCCGAGCGCTGCATACAGACCGCGCAGGTCGGTCGACGTCAATCGATGCGCCGTCATGTCAACGTCTTGGGCGGGAACTGGTCCACCATCGTCGGGAGACTTGCTGTGCAGGCGACGCTCGACGAAAAGTGCCGTCACGGCCCAGCCGGTCAGTGTCATGACGACTGTTGATGCAATCATGAACCACCAGTTACAGGCCGGATTCATCTCGTAGTTCGGATCGATAACCTGGCCGCCGGTCGTGGCGAAGCCGGCAAGCATCGGGTCGAGCCCGGTGATGAACAGGTTGGCGTTGAAGCCGGCGGAGACGCCGGCGAACACCGCGGCGATGCCGGCCAGAGGCGACCGCCCCACCGCCTTGTACAGCAGCGCCGCCAACGGGGGCAGGACCACGTACCCGGCGTCCATGGTCATGGATGACATGATGCCGATGAACACCATCGCCGGCGTCAGCAGCATGCCCGGTACGAGCAACATGAACCCCTTCAGCAGTGCGGCGATCAGCCCCGTGCGTTCAGCAATGCCGATGCCCAGCATGCCCACCAGCACCACGCCCAGCGGCGGAAACGCCATGAAATTGTCAACCATGCTGCTGATCGCCCAGAACAGCCCGTCAGGCGTCAGTAGACTCGTAGCCTCCAGCGGCTCGCCGCTGTCCTGCCACTTGAGGACCGGCTGGCCATCGTCATCGAAGGCCGGCTGCTCCACCGTCTCACCGGCGTCGTTGACCACCATCTCCGTCACATGCTGAGGCAGACGCGGTTGAACCTGCCAGTTGCCCCAGGCAGCGATTGCCGAGAGCGCCATGACGACGAGAGTCCCTATCAGGAACAGCATGGAAGGATCGGGCAGTCGATTGCCGACCTTCTCGATGAGATCGAGCATCCCGCCGCTCTTGGCGTCGGGCGCGGGGCCGGGGTCGGTGAGATCGTGGTCAGCCATCAATCGGTCTCCGTAGGGGGAGTCGTGATTGTGGGCATGGGGGCCGGCGCGTCAAGCACGCACGATCAATGTCGGAATAACGACGATGCTGACGAAGCC
>SWCB01015482.1_pt1 | contig 10033 bp, 9 predicted proteins | sample 4692901 | NCBI WGS metagenome assembly SWCB01 (sample SAMN10267276, study PRJNA491770) | bioreactor metagenome | isolation source: DHS bioreactor inoculated with subseafloor sediment | place: Japan: off Shimokita Peninsula | collected 2006-08
AATCCGAACCTGTTTGAACAGGTTTGAATCTGACAGCCTGTGGGTTTCAACCACAGGCGACATTCAACCACGGGCGACGTCCTCCACAGGCGACGTCCACCACAGGCGACATTGCCACAAAAAACCTCCTGAGTTTCTCAAATTAGTGACCTGAATTCAGGTGATTTGAGCGTGAAATTACCCCTTTTTTAGAAAATTGAGAAACTCAGGTACTGCACCCATCACAGCAAAATAAATGGGGTAAACAAAAGATGTAACTGATGCGTCGCACCAGTTTTTCCATCATTGAATTCGGCGATGATTTTAGCTGGTCACCCTGATTTCCGGGCTACTTACGCCCGGATAAATTAATTTCAGTAGAAAAGAAATAAATGGATGAGTCGAATCCCGAAGTGCCTCTCATTTATGCATGAGTTTAATCGTCAATTTGCCACTTACTGTGTCGAATTTCGAGCGTTCAATGGTCTCATCCACGGCGGTGGCACTTTCATTCTCCAACGGTAGTTTGAACCAGTAGATCCCCTCCGCTTTTTCATCCTCAAAAAGAGATTGACTGGCGTTGAAAGCGAGTGGCCATGGGCGAGTCTCGACGAAATCTTCGGTGGTCATGGTCATCGTATCATTATCAGAGGCAAAGCGGTCGATACCGATCATAACTGTTCCGTTACAAGGATCAAAATCCTTTATTTGGACTTGCACGGGGTAGGGAAACGTTTGGACGGTGACATCCTCATCATCAACCTCGGCTTGAGAATACGTCCCCTGTCCCGCTCCAGAGCATTGAAACAATACACCCTGGTCCGCTTCAAATTGCAACGGCACCACCAGGTTGGTGGTCATTAAAATATCCGCCATATTGACTTCAAAGGTGTATTCAAGCTCAAACTGAAGCGCGTTTTTCAACTTTTCAAGGAAAATGTTAGTATTATTACCAGCCCCCAGCAGCTCAGCATCACGTGCAATCATCCACACCACTGGTATTTTTTTGTAATTGTGGTTTTTGTGTATGTCATTAATCAACTTATCAATCAGGCTGGCGTTCCAGTTTGCCAGTCTGGAAAGAATTTGCTGAACAATTTCCTGATCACCAGAAAGTAACGACAACTTGCGCGCTGCATTGATGGCAAATTGTGATACTGCTACCAGTTTTTCTTCTTTGCCCTGAAATTCATCCATCAGGGAGATGGCCTTCCGCCCGATGCGATTTGCCAGCGCGCTTTCCCACCCCCAATCATCCACCCGGGTTTTATTGCCGGTAAGTTCTAAAATTGTCCTTTGTTGAAGCAGTTGGAGGATCAGATCAATTTCAGGGTTGGTAGCATTTTCAACAAATTTTGTAAGTTTCTCACCGTTTTTTTGTGCGGTTTCATTGTCCGGACATCCCAGCGGTATGGATGGGGGATTAGGAACATCCAGCGAACTTTTAAGAATCTTTTTTGCTTCTACAGTCAGGCGTTTATATTCTTGCTGGGCATTGTCCTCTATTTGACTGAGCTTTTCATCACCCGGTTGGCTCGCGAAATAGGTGCTGAAATGGAAAATGTGGGCAGTTGGCTGGGTTGCCGAGGGATCCTGGAGCGTATATCCAACTTCGCTGCCGCTCTGCGACCCGGCAAAAATAAAGGTAACTGGCTGTGAATTTGCTGTGCTGACGCTGATGCTGACCGGCTTAAGGAAAGTTAAGCCGTCTGGTTCCAGGCGCACGCCGCTAATCATCTCGCCGAACGGTTCATTCATACCGCTGCTATCCAGGTGGGAAAGGGGGGTCATTCTGATCGTCTGTGTACTTTCCAGGGCACCTTCAGGGATGCTCAGTGACCAGGTTGATGCTGAGGCATCTGTCACCTGCAATGCAAAGTCTGTATCTCCCGGCCCAAGCAGCTTCTCCACAGCCGCGCTGGTATCTTCCTCAAAAGAGACGATGCCCAGGTTTTGGATTGGAAACTGAGGTGCTACATAATCTTCTGATTGGAAGCGTACCTCGGGTTCGGCTTCCAACTCATTCTCATTGGAATGAACCGCGCCAGGATCCTCATTGTTGAGTTCTGGATCAGAAGAGGAAACTGCTCCCGGATTCTCTTGGCTGCGCCCTATCAGGGATTGAGGCAAAGAACATGCTGTTCCAATGATCAATGGGAAAATGACCAATCCAACCAAAAAACGCTGAAAAATTGAACGAATGATGGCTTGCATACGCTCTCCTGGCAAGAATAAATTTAATGGACGGTTGTGATTTTTAACACTAAGCATAATTATATTTGTTTATTTATAGAGCACAAGACATGATGCGGGGGCAATTTAGCTGGTCACTTAACTCAAATATCAAGGCAGACAGCAAAAAATTTCATGCGATTTGGCTGATTTGAAACAATAGGTGGGTACGACAAAATCGAACACTAAGGTTGAAAACCCTCATCTCACAGTCAACAATTACCCGAAGGTGCACTGCACTCTTATGTAATCAGGAGTTGAAAGGGGAGGATTTTTATTGGTGCACCGCACGACGGAACAATCAGGATTATTAATAACAAAGTGCATCGCACAACCTGGGAAATGTGCGACGCACTCCTCATTCATTATTTTTTTATAACCAGTCACTTTAAGCGTTGAGCTTTCAGCTTTGCGCTTTAACCCTTCAGCGAATCCTATTTATTCAGTTTACCCAGGGCGTTCATAAATGTGCTGGCGACCAGTTGGGTGGATTGTTGCCGGTGGGGGCTTGATCCCATCCCACTGGCAGCTACAAATGCATCAACCAGGGCGTTCATACTGGTCTTGCCTTGTTGCCTGGATTGGAAAAAAGCCATTCCGGCAGTGAGTAGATCACCCACATCCAGACCATCACTTAAACCTGCACCAGTTTGTTGTTGGGATGAACCTGTCAGCCCGCCCAGAAGCGACCCTAACAAATCTCCACCCTGTGTTGCCTGGGGCTTATTCTGTTGAGGTTTGCTTTGACCAGCATTCACCAATGACCCTAACAAATCCTCCATGCCATTCATCTGGGAAGGAGCTGCTTGTGCTTCTCCCAACAATGACCCTAACAGGTCACCTATGCCCGAGGATGGTTGTGAAGATTGTTGCGGAGCGGCCTGGCCGGCACCTAAAATTGTCTGCAATAATGACAAAGCTGACTTCGTATCAACATTTTGGCCCTTAAATTGCCCGGCGGCTTTCTGTAGCCCCTGGGAATAAAGTTGAGCCGATCCATTATTGGCATTTTGGCTTAGCTTCTGCGCAGCAAATTGAAGCATCTCACTGGCAGCGCTTCCCTGTTTTGTTTTCATAGCCCTGGTGATTGTAATAAATGTATCCACCATATGATCACCATGGTCATGGTTATGCGTGTCTGCCTGGTTCAGTGTTTGTTGGTTTTTACTTAACGTTCGGGAGACCTGGGAAAAAACCTTAACAAGATCTACATTTTGTTCTGTCATTGGCGCTGTGCTCATTTATTTCTTTTTTAATTCTTCTGGTAATGGTGGGATCTCAATTTCAGTTCCGGTTTTGATGTGATTGGGATGGTCACCAATGATGTGTTTGTTGTGTTCATAGATCAGACGCCAATAAGCTTCCTTCATGGACCCATAGTGCTTGTAAGCCAATTCTGCATACGTATCCTGGTTGGTCCAGACATGCTTAACGACTGCTTTCGCGGCAGCTTCTTCTGCCCGTTGTTTTTCAATTTCTGATTTCTTGGCAGCGATTTTGGCTTCCTGTTCTGCTTTCAAGCGTGCCAGGTTATCCTGTTGTTTCTTTTGCTCAGCAGCAATTTTTGCTTTTTCGGCTGCGTCTGCTTTTGCTTTAGCGTCAGCTTTGGCTTTGGCGGCAGCTTCACCCTTTGCAGCGGCTGCTTTCGCAGCTTGTGTTCTGGCAGCGTCTGCTTGTGCTTTTGCTGCGGCAAGTTTCTTTTCTTCTGCTGCGGCAGCCTCTGCCTTTTCGTCGCGATCGGTCAACGCATCAAGTGCCTTGTCAAACAAACCCTTCTTCTTCTTTTCAGTCATAACGACCTCCCTCAAAAAAATATGTTTTTGGTTTATTTTATCCTCTAGCAAGGATTTATCCTTTTATACATTATATCATACTTCGATATCAAATCGGTTATGATTGGCATAACATGAAACTTGTTGCTACGAAACTCCTTGTTTTCTTAGGATTGTTGTTGCTGGGTGCTGGTTGTACTTCTGGGTCCGCTGAAATGCCCAATACAGTACAACCAATGAATACGACAATTGTTCAGCAGCCGAGCGCTACCGCTACAGTGATTCCATCATCTAGGCCTACGTTCACGCCCACATTGGTACCAGCGATCCCAACACAGCTGCCAACCGCAACCCCGGTGTATTTCTCCGGGGCCGGGGATATCTCCATTTGTGGGCAGGAGGGCGATGATCAGACGGCTGCCATCTTGCTGAACAGGGTCGGGAGTGGTTTATATTTTTCTGCTGGTGACAGCTCCAATGAAAATGGGACAATGTATGAATACCAGAAGTGTTTTGGGGCATCCTGGGGACAGCTTTTGCCGGATATCCGTGTGGTGCCTGGAAATCATGACTATTACAGCGATCCCATGGAAAATTATTGGATCTATTTCGACGGTCTCGCCGGGGAACCAGGTAAAGGCTGGTATTCGTTTGAGCATGGTGATTGGCATATTCTGATGTTGAACTCCAATTGCGGGTATGTGGGTTGCGGACCTTCATCCGAACAAATTGCCTGGATGAAACAGGATTTGGAAACCAATAAAAAGCAATGTTCGCTGGCCATCTGGCATCACCCCCGTTTCAACTCCGGCATCGCCGGAAATGCAGATTGGTTGTATTCCTTCTGGGATGTCTTGTATGCGTATGGCGTCGATGTGGTGGTCAATGGTCATGACCATCATTATGAACGCATGGCCAGGATTAATCCACAGGCTGAATTAGACGACCTTTTTGGCATCCGCTCCTTTATTGTGGGGACAGGCGGTGCCAGCCATTATGGGATCGACCAGATCCAACCCTTCAGTGAGGTGCGGATAACAAATCAATTCGGCATCATCCAGTTCGAATTGCAGCCGACCGGTTATACCTGGCAATTTATCAATGTGGAGGGTGAGGTGCTGGATAGCGGTGCAGACGTCTGTTCACCTGAGCCGGGCAATCCTTGAAATTTGAGGATCTGGATTTCCTTTTGATTATGCTTTAAACGATTTCAGATTGTAGCTTCTGCGCTTCCAGCTCCCTAATCTTCTTTTCGATCAAATTTTCCAGTGATTGCTGGTAGTGCATCATTTCGTAACCCTGCAGAATGGCTGCCACCTGTGCCACAGCGATGGCGATGATGGTAATTGTCAGATTAATCGCCACCCAGATGCTCCAATTAAATATTTTTTCCTGGGCGTTATCCAGTGAGCTTTTAATTTCGCGCATGTTGCTTTGATAATCATTGACGACGGTTTGGGCAGCCGATAAATCAGCCTGGAATCCGGCAAAACTGGTGGCTATTTCATCAATGCCAGTTTTTAGCGATAAGAGAGTAACATTGCTCTCCGATAGGGATCCAGAAATCTCATCCATCGAATCAGGCATATCTGTGAGAGTTTCCCCGATCTCCTTTAAGGCTTTATTTAAAGGCTTGGGAGGTGCGTATTCAATGCCTAGTATGGGGATTCGGGAGAGACCGTACAGCAGATTGTCGATGATCAGTGCTGAACTTTGTGCTGCCACAACCGATATCTTGGTGTTTTCGAGGGTCTTCTTAAGATCGCCTTTGAACAAATCTGAAAATGAGTCAATTAATTGGCTGGTATCCTGCATCGATTGTGCCATGGTCAGGGTGGATTCTTCCAGTGTGGTGATACTTTTCTTAACATTGGTGAGACTATCGTCGATGACATCCAGACCAGAACTGGTGGTTTCCACAATTTTTTCGGCAACCAATAATCCATCGTAAATTCTCGTCGCGACCGGTAAACGTAGTCGCCAGACCTGTACCAGTGCAAATACGGAGATCAGTAATCCAATGACCGCGAGGAAAATCAAACCGATTCCGAAGATTTTTCGTGGGAAATTCATTTTGCTCCTTCCATTAAGCGTTTCGGTTAATTGTAATGGATTTTCCACAATCATTCTGCTGAATAGGACATTTCTATTTAGCTTTGACACTGAATGAGATATTTCAAAATTTTCCCAACAATTTTTAAGAGGTAATAGACGTGATGACGGGTTGGCAACCAGGATCTTCCTATATAATCAATAGGGATTAACCATAACCATGAGGAGTGAATGGTGACACAATTTAACGGACTCAATTATGTGGAATTATGGCGCGATCTTGTGCGATTAAGCGCAGTACGACGCCAGCGAAAAACTGAAATGATTACTGGTGATCAATGGCATGGGAAAGCGGCTGAATTTGATCAAAGAGTTAATGCGCGCTGGAAGGAAAAGGATTCCAGCCGTGCTTTTGTATTGCAAACATTGCGTGAAATTTCAGGAGCATCTGTTTTGGATATCGGTGCGGGAAGCGGTGCCTGGGTCAGTCTGATCTCTCCTTTGGCCAGAGCAGTCACAGCCATCGATCCATCGCCGAGCATGCTCTCTCAATTAAAAAAGCGTGTCACAGAAGAAAAACTGGACAACGTCAGAATTGTGGCGGGATTTTGGCCACAAGTGCAGGTTGCTGAGCACGACGTCTGTTTTTGTTCGCATGCCATGTATGGTGCGGAGAATTTGCCTGCATTTATCCAGTCCATGCACGCGGCAGCCAAAAAACGGGTCATTCTTTTGCTGCGGGCTCCCAGTCATGATGGGCTCATGGCACAGGCGGCCCAACTGGTCTGGGGGCATCCATTTGACAGTCCGAATTACCAGATTGCCATGAATATCCTCTGGCAGATGGGGATTTTTCCGAATGTAATCATGGAGGAAGACCATCTCTGGAAACCCTGGTCGCACGCATCGATGGAAGAGGCATTAAGTGAAGTAAAAAACCGCCTGGGGTTATTTGATGACCGGGTATGGGATAGCAAGTTGCTGGAATTGTTAAAATCCAATCTGGTAGAACAAGCAGGAGAATACATCTGGCCGTCTGGCATGCGCACCGCATTACTGTATTGGGATGCTTAAGCCTACGATTGTAAACTTCGTGTAGCCACTAATTTATCAACTTCCTGGCAAAAAATTGTTTTTATCTTCAGATTGATACGAAGACCATTTCTACCGTATAATTAGCACACCAGGGAGTAAAAGGAAAATGAAGAAGATTCTTAAGAAATTTCAGCAGCTTCTTTTTTTTGGAGCAGGTGTAGTGGTCGGATTGGAATTGAGCAATGTTTTCCGTCCCAGTTTGCGCAGCCGTATTTTGTATCGATTAATGGGTTTATTCCACCAGCCTGTAATGCCAGTCGAGCTGGATGATCTACGGAGCTACCTGGTTCGTTTGCAAAAGTTCGTGCCGCCGCCACTGAAGATTGATCCCAATCCGGTTGATGCCAATGGAATTCCCTGTGAATGGGTTCTTCCGGAAAAAGCAATTTCCACCCAGGTCGTGTTTTACCTGCATGGAGGGGGGTATGTAACCAAAATGCCGGTTTTACACCGCAATTTTCTATATCGTATGGCTCAGGAAAGTCAAACCCAGTTTTTAATGGTGGACTATCGCCTGGCTCCCGAGCATCCCTTCCCGGCAGCCCTGGAGGATGCCCTGGTAGCGTATGATTGGTTATTACACCAGGGTTGGGATTCACAAAAAATCATTATTGCCGGTGACTCCGCTGGTGGTGGTCTGACGCTGGCGACCCTCCTAGCTCTGCGGGATATGGGCAAACCATTACCGGTTGGCGCTATTCTGATGTCCCCCTGGACTGATCTGACCGGCAGTGGTGAATCGATTACCCGCCTGCAGGACCTGGACGTCATGCTAACCTGGGAAAATTTGCAGGATAGTGCACTGGATTATGCCGGTAGTGAGCCGTTGTCACATCCCTGGATTTCCCCTTTGTTTGCTGATTTTCACGGATTGCCCGATAGCTTGATCCTGGTGGGGGGGCGCGAAATTCTGATGGATGATTCCACCCGGCTGGCGCAGCGTATGACCGAGGACGGCGTGGAGGTGGATATGGTGATCGAACCCTATATGGGGCACGTATACCCTGCTACCGGCCCGGCAATCCCGGAAGCGCAGCGGGCGATAGAAAAAATTGCCGATTTTATTAAGAAGTGTTGAATGAGTTATGAGTGTTGAGGGTTTAGGGTTGAGGGTTGAGCTGATGGCTGATGGCTGATGGCTCGTAGCTGAAAGCTCATAGTGTTCAGTGTTCAAAATTCAGGATTCATGTCCCCACGAATTCATGATGGGCAGAGGCAACGCACCCTTGTGCTTTCAAAATTGTGATTGTATTTATATAGAATTTGTAATATAATTGGAAAGTTAGAAAGTAGTACAATAAGAAAATATTATTTTCTGGAGGAAAATTGAGCGAAAGACAATTCTTAAGATCACGTTTAAGAGTTAAAGGACAGGTAACAATCCCGGCAGAAATCCGTGAGATTCTAGGTGCGAAAGAAGGGGACGAATTGGTGTTCATGACCGATGAAGATGGACGGGTTATCATCGAACGGGTACAAATTGTTCCCCCTGAACAAGCCTGGTTCTGGAGCAAACGCTGGCAACGCTTAGAAAACGAAGCACAACAGGATTTTGATACTAACAAAACACATTTATTTGAATCATTTGAGGAAGCACAAAAATTCTTAGACAATGCTGCTGGTGACGAAAATGCCGAAAATAATGCTGTCTGATCGATTCATTGAATTATACAAAAGCCTGCCTGAATCGATCAGGAAAAAAATAAAACGCCAGATTCAATTATTAGCAGAAAATCCCCGGCATCCGTCATTACAAACAAAACCTATTCGGGGAACAAATGGAATATTTGAGGCTCGAGTAGATCTGAATTATCGATTGACGTATGAAAGAATGCCGGATGATATCCTCTTATTGCGTGTGGTTGCTACACATAATGACGCGTTAAAAAAACCTTAAGTTGAGGGTGCATTGCCAACGATACGATGAGCCATGAGCCACCGGATTTAATGTAGGGTGCACTGCACTTAGTGATCAACACAGACCCGGGATCGAACCAAAACCACCATCCAACAATCAATCAGAAGTGCAATGCACCATTCCGAGTCATTTCCAATCTCAGGGTGGTGGTCAGATGAATCGTGTTAAGGGTTGAGTGCTGAGGGTTGAAATGAACCACCAACATTCATCCTTTCGCCTTTCGCCTTCAGCCATGAGCATTCAGCCATGAGCGATGTGCCATCACAGTCGTGGTGGGTTACGAACCCACCCTACGAGCCACCGGATTTCATGTAGGGTGCATTGCACTTGGTGATTAACACAGACCCGGGATCGAACCAAAACCGCCATTCACCAACCCATCAGAAGTGCAATGCACCATTCCAGTCCGTTACCAATGTCAGGTTGGTGGTCAGATGAATCGTGTTGAGGGTTGAGGGTTGAGTGCTGAGGGTTGAAATGAACCACCAGCTTTCAACCTTTCGCCTTCAGCCTTGAGCATTCAGCCATGAGCGATTTGCCATCACAGTCGTGGTGGGTTACGAACCCACCCTACGAGCCACCGGATTTCATGTAGGGTGCACTGCACTTAGTGATCAACACAGACCCGGGATCGAACCAAAACCACCATCCACCAACCCATCAGAAGTGCAATGCACCATTCCGAGCCATTTCCAATCTCAGGGTGGTGGGATCCGATGAATTGTGTTGAGTGCTGAGGGTTGAAATGAACCACCAGCTTTCAACCTTTCGCCTTCAGCCTTCAGCCATGAGCATTCAGCCATGAGCGATGAGTCATCACAGTCGTGGTGGGTTACGAACCCACCCTACGAGACACCGGATTTCATGTAGGGTGGACTGCACTTGGTGATCAACACAGACCCGGGATTGAACCAAAACCGCCATCCACCAACCCATCAGAAGTGCAATGCACCATTCCGAGTCATTTCCAATCTCAGGGTGGTGG
>SWCB01000752.1_pt1 | contig 10031 bp, 8 predicted proteins | sample 4692901 | NCBI WGS metagenome assembly SWCB01 (sample SAMN10267276, study PRJNA491770) | bioreactor metagenome | isolation source: DHS bioreactor inoculated with subseafloor sediment | place: Japan: off Shimokita Peninsula | collected 2006-08
AGTTGCTGCGAGTCCGCCTTGATCTGCCCCCGACCGAGTTCGAACGGCTGCAAATGCGAGAGGGTCGGCCGCGCCTCCGCCGCCCCGCCGGGTGTTTCGAGAGCCCGCTCGAAGAGGGGCTGGAGTCCCAGGCGTTCGAAGTAGAACTGCAGGTACTCCGCTGCCAGATCGCCGCCGATTGTCCCCGGACAGCGACCTTCAAAGAAGGGGTTGGCCAGGGTGCGGACATGCGTCTCGAAGGCTTCCCGCTCTTCACCCCACAGGCGCTCGAACCGTTCCTGGTCGTGCGTCGGTCGCTGGTAGCGATGGGTCGAGCCGATCGTCTCGGAGTCGGCCAGCGCCGGCATCGAGAGAACCGGCACGGCGACGAGGGCGAGAACGACTGCCCAGAGCCGCCGGGCGGCGGGGCTGCGGTGGGCGGGCAGGAGGATCGCGGCCAGGATGCCAGGGAGGATGGCGGGCATGGAGACTTCCTTGACGTTGGGGGCTGGCGGACAGCGACCGGAGTCGGCCGGCGGTTCATATCGGAGACTACCGATGATAGCTCGGGAAGGTGCACCTGGCCGCATTGCTGCCTGGGGGCGGCGGTCCTATCATCGCCGATTCAGCCCAGCGCCCGCCCCGCACGGTGTTTGACGGGCCGTGGAACGCTCCCCTCCCCCCTTGCGCAGGTAGCCAAGAACCGCTATGGACTACACGCAGATCACCCCCGAAGAACAGAGCGAGATGCTGGCGACGATCGGCGTCGACGACGTCGATTCCCTCTTCGCCGCCATCCCCGAGGATCGTCGCTTCCAGCAAATGCTGGACTTGCCGCCGGCTCGCTCCGAGCTGGAACTCCAGCGCGACATCAACAACCTCGGCTGGCGGAATCTGGGCACGAGTTGCGTCGCCTGTTTCCTGGGCGGCGGCGCCTACGACCACTTTGTCCCCGCCTTCATTGACCAGCTCATCTCGCGCGGCGAATTCCTGACCGCCTACACGCCCTACCAGGCGGAGGCTTCCCAAGGATCGCTGCAGGCGTTCTTCGAATTCCAAACCCAGATCGCCCGCCTGGCCGGACTCGACATCGCCAACGCCAGCCTCTACGAAGGCGCGACCGCCGTCGCCGAGGCGGTGCATCTGGCGCTCAACCACGCCGGCAAGCGGCGGGTGCTCCTGGCCGGCTCCATGCACCCGGACTACCGGCAGGTCGTGCGAACCTATCTGAGCGACCTGCCCGTGGACTGCGTGGAGGTGCCCGTCGATCCCAAGACGGGAACGACCGACGCGGCGGCCCTGGCCCGGGAACTCGACGATGACGTCGCCTGCGTCGTGGTGCAGTCGCCCAACTTCTTCGGCCAGCTTGAAGACTGGCAGGCACACTTCGAGGCGGCCCACGCCAAACCCAAAACGCTCGCCGTCGCTGTCTTCAATCCCATGGCCTGCGCCCTGCTCAAGAACCCGGGCGTCTGCGGGGCCGACATCGCGGTGGGCGAAGGCCAGCCCCTGGGGATCCCGCTGCAGTTCGGCGGCCCCTATCTCGGGCTCTTCGCGGCCAAGAAGGAGTTCACCCGCAAGATGCCGGGTCGGCTCATCGGCCAGACCGCGGATGTGGATGGTCGGCGTTCCTACTGCCTGACCCTGCAAACGCGCGAACAGCACATCCGAGGCGAACGGGCCACGAGCAACGTCTGCACCAACCAGGGCCTGCTCGCCTTGCGCGCCACCATGTACCTCTCCGCCATGGGACGCTCGGGTCTTCGCGAGGCCGCCGAGCACTGCTACCACAAGGCGCACTACCTCGCCGACCGCATCGCCGAGTTGCCGGGATACGAACGCCCCCACGCGGGCCCGTTCTTCAACGAGTTTGTCATTCGCTGCCCGAAGCCCGCCGCTGCGATCGTGGCCGCAGGCAAGCCGCTGGGCATCCTGGCCGGTGTGCCGCTTGACACACCGCAGTGCGGGCACACCGGCGAGGCGAACGATCTGCTCATCGCCGTGACCGAGAAGCGAACCAAGGCCGAGCTGGACTCGCTGGTCGAGTTGCTCAAGTCGCAGGGGAGCGTCTGACATGACCACGACCACCACCACACCGGCGACCGAGGTGAAGCCGATGACCAAGACGACCGAGAAAGCCGCTTCCCGAGGCGATCGCCCCGTCGAGCAGTTGATCTTCGAGAAGAGTCACCCCGGCTGCCGGGCCATCGATTTTCCGGCCCTGGATGTGCCCCTCGCCGACCTGCCTGGCGCGCTCGAAGGCGAAGCGCCCAATCTTCCCGAGCTGGGCCAGCTTGAGGTCGTGCGCCACTATTCGCACCTCTCCGCCCGCAACTTCTCGGTGGATGCCAACTTCTATCCGCTGGGCTCCTGCACCATGAAGTACAACCCGCGGATCAACGAGTTCGCCGCGGCCCACACCGGCTTCACCGGCCTGCACCCGTTGCAGGGCTCGGAGGATGTGCAGGGACTGCTGCAACTGCTCTACGAGACGCGGCGGTTCCTGGAGGTCATCGCCGGCCTTGACGAGGTCTGCCTGCAGCCCGCCGCCGGGGCGCACGGCGAGTACACTGCCCTCAAGGTCATCCGGGCCTACTTCCGCGATCACGGCCAACCGCAGCGCTCGATCGTGCTCGCCACCGACAACGCCCACGGCACCAACCCCGCTTCCTGCACCATGTGCGGGGCCAACGTCGTCAAGGTGAAGACGAACGACGGCTACACCGATATCGACAACCTCAAAGCGGTCATCGCCAAGCACGGTGCTGAAAACATCGCTGCCTTCATGATCACCAACCCCAACACCGCGGGGTTGTTCGACGCTCGCATCCTCGAAGTCGCCGAGATCGTGCATGACACCGGCGCCAAGCTCTACCTCGACGGCGCGAATATGAACGCCGTGCTGGGCAAGGTTCGGCCGTCGGATTTCGGCGCCGACATCATGCACTACAACACCCACAAGACCTTCTCTACGCCGCACGGCTGTGGTGGCCCGGGCGCCGGTCCGATTGCGGCGACGGCGGAGTTGGCCCCCTACTTCCCCGTGCCCCAGGTCGTGAAGATCGAGGGCGAGAAGACGACCTACGAGCTCGACTACGACCGCCCCAAGTCGATCGGCAAGGTGCGCTCCTTCTTCGGCCAGGTCGGCGTGCTCATTCGCTGCTGGACCTACATCGCCGCTTGCGGGCCGGACGGGATTCGCCATGTCGCGGAGACGGCGGTGCTCAACGCCAACTACCTGGCGGCCCGCCTGCGCGAGCGTTACGACATGCCCTTCTTCCGTCCGGAAGACGCCCACTTCGCCGCCCATGAGTTCGTCACCGTGCCCCGCACCTTGCTCGACAAGGGTGTCACCCTGCTCGACATCGCCAAAAGGCTCATCGACTACGGCATCCACCCGCCCACCATGCACTGGCCCGTACACGACTGCCTCATGGTCGAGCCGACCGAGACCGAGTCGAAGCGCACGCTCGACCAGTTCGCCGACGCCATGCTGGCCATCGCCGACCAGATCGACCGCGACCCGGCCTCGTTGGCGGCAGCGCCCGAGCATGCCGTGGTGCGTCGTTTGGACGAAGTGGCGGCAGCCCGGAAACCCATCCTCGTTTACGAGGATGAATGACCCAATAACGAATGACGAATGTCGAAGGGAGGATGCTCGCCGCGTCATGCCCATTAGTTAGTCATTCGTCATTCGTGCTTAGACAGTCTGCCCCCCACGGAGTGCACCCATGTCTCAAGTCTCCGCCGCCATGAACGTCCGTTCCAATCGCCTCCAGAAACTCCCCCCCTACCTCTTCGTCGAGATCGACAAGAAGAAGCGGGCCAAGATTGCCGCCGGAGCGGACATCATCAACCTCGGGGTCGGCGATCCGGATCGCCCCACGCCGAAGTTCATCGTCGACGCCGCCGCCGAGGCGGTGCGCAATCCGCGCTACCACCAGTATCCCGCCAGCGTCGGCAACGCCGAGTACCGCAAGTCCGCGGCTCGTTTCATGCAGCGGCGCTTCGGCGTCGAGGTGGATCCCGATGCCAACATTCTCACCGTCATCGGCAGTAAGGAAGGTATCTTCAAGCTCCCCCTGGCCACGGTGAACGCCGGCGAAACGGTGATCATTCCCGAGCCCTGCTACCCCGTCTACATGGCCGGCGCGACCTTCGCCGACGCCGAGATCTACGGGCTGCCGCTCACGCCCGAGCAGGCCTGGCTACCCGACCTGGCCGCCATTCCCGAAGCGACCGCCCAGGCCGCGAAACTCATGTGGGCCAACTTCCCCGGCAATCCCACCGCCGCTTCTGCCCCGCTGGACTTCTACGAGCGCTGGGTGCGCTTCTGCAATGAGCACCAGATCATCGCCGCCTCTGACAACGCCTACAGCGAGGTCTACTTTGAGGAGCCGCAGCCCTCGATGTGGCAGGCCCCGAGCGCCGACATCAACTCAACCCTGGGCATCGAGTTCCACTCCTGCTCCAAGACGTTCAACATGACCGGCTGGCGCATCGGCTTCGCCGTGGGCCACAAGGACGTCATCGGGGCGCTCGCTTCGCTCAAGGGCAACACGGACTCCGGGTGCTTCGAAGCCGTGCAGGAAGCCGCCAAGGCGGCCTTCGACAACTACGACCATCCCGACATCAAGGCAATGGTCGAGACCTACCGCGAACGGCGGGACATCTTCTGCGAGGGGCTGCAAGCCCTGGGCTGGGATGTCCCCAAGCCTGCTGCCAGCTTCTTCGTCTGGGGCGAATGCCCGGGCGGCATGGATTCCTGGGAGTTCGCCAACCGCGCCTTGGACGAGGCGGACATGGTGCTGGTCCCCGGGGCGGGCCTCTCTGCCCACACCAAGTCCTTCTTCCGGGCCGCCCTGACCGTGGAAGCGGATCGCATGCGCGAGGCCGTGGCTCGGCTCGCCAAGATCTCCTGGTGACGGTTTGGCCCCGATCGCCTAGGATGCCCGGGCACGATCACCTCCCCACCGTCCCCTGAGAGGATCCGCATGGGCATCGAAGCAGTGCTCGAGAACGAAGGCTTCTTCACCACGACCTTGCAGCAGGCGATCAACTACTGCCGCAAGTACTCGATTTGGCCCATGCCCTTTGCCACGGCTTGCTGTGGGATCGAGCTCATGGCGACCGCGTCCAGCCGCTACGACATCTCTCGCTTCGGCATGGAAGCCATGCGCTTCAGCCCCCGCCAGGCGGACTGCTTCATCTGCGCCGGCCGGGTGGCGATCAAGATGCTCCCCGTCCTGCAGCACATCTACCAGCAGATGGCCGAGCCCAAGTGGGTGATCTCCATGGGCGCCTGCGCTTCAACGGGCGGCGTCTTCGACACCTACGCCACCGTGCAGGGCATCGATCAGTTCGTGCCCGTCGACGTCTACGTCCCCGGCTGCCCGCCGCGCCCCGAGCAGTTGCTCGAAGGCATGATGGCGATCCAGCGGATCATCCAGCAGGACAAGATTCCCCCCAAGGGCCCAGATGGGAAGCGACTCCCGCTGGGGTTGGCGATCCAGCCGAACTACGCCCCGAAGCCCCAGCCGGTGGAGTTGACCCTGGGCGGCACGTGAGGAATTCCTGATGGAAGCGAGCCGCCGCGTCCACGCGAGCGGTTCTCCCGCGCGGGCTGATACCACAACGCCTCGTACCGCGGTCGTGGACGACGCGGCTCGCTTCTGATCTTCCTCTTGTGGTCACCTCTGTGCCGAGGCGCGCCTGATCCGAGGCGCTCAGCACTCGTACCCCAACTCGCGCATCGTCTCACCGACAAGCTCGGGGAAGACCGCCACGGCTTCGTCATCGAGGTGATTCTTCCAGTCACCCGAGACGCCCTTGCGGAAGAAGGAGCCGCGGTCCTCGCTGCCGGAGTCGCGACCGCCGCTCAGCTTCCGGAAGGAGCCGGCCTCCAGGCAGGTCGTGACCGCTTCCGCCTCGGCGTCAACGCCCAGGAAGCGGAGTATCTCGGCTACGTGAGGCTGTGGGTCGGCGAGCATGTCCTCGTAACGCAGCTCCAGGTACCGCTCGGGGTGCGCCTTCCCGACCGCCCGCGATCGACCCAACATGGTGGGCCACTGCACCTTGGCGATGAAGCGAGCGTAGTCGGTGAGCGTGGCGAACTGCGTGTGGAACGCCTCGCCCTTCTTGCGAAGGTTGTGAAACCAGCCAGACACGGCGATGTCACGCGGATCGCGAATGATGTGCACGAACTTCGCCTCGGGGAAGACGGAGGCGAGCATCTCCGCCGAAGTGCTATGCTCCGGTGTCTTCTCGCCTACGCAGGTGATCCCTTCCTTCAGCCCCCACCTGGCGAGCACCAAAGAGAACATCACAGCGAAGAGGTACTGAGCATCTCCAGCGTCCAGCCGTGCATCGTCTCCGACCTTCTGTTTCTCGTTGTAGGTCTTGACCGCCTGCTTGAGCGGCCCAAGTGCCCACCGAACGAATGCGGTTTCCCCATCGCAGGCGACTTCCGGGTGCCCGTTGAGCAGGTGTTGCAGCCAAGTGGTGCCCGACTTCTGACAACCGATGATGAAGAAGAGCTGCTTCCGAAGGACGGCTTCCACGGCGGCGTTCTTGTAGACAAACAGGTCGCCTGCGGCACAGGGGGTTGGCTCCGCATCGATTGCCGTGCTCATAAGAATCTCCTCCCACTCAATTTCGGCACCTGGGGATAACCAGCCACAGTTTTGTCAGTTGCACCCCGGAGCCGAGCGTTGTTGCCGGGGGTTGCCGCGACCAGGCAGCAGCGGCGAGCGTCGCCCTATTGCCTTTGGGTAATCAGTACCAGGTCTCGATAGATGCCGCCGATCGTACTCAGGTCCGCCCGGCCGAGCGGCACGTGATGGCGCGTGGCCGCCGCCACCTGCCGGACCAGTTCCTCAGCGCTGTACTCGTCCACGTGGTACACCGGATCGGACCAGGCGCCGTACTGCCAGGCGGGCGTCGTGATCAGCAGATGTCCCTGGGGCTGCAGGACCCGGGCCGCCTCCCGCAGAACCCGGACTGGGTTTGGGAGATGCTCGATCACGTCGAGCATGAACACGACCCGAAAGGTCGCGTCTGCGTACGGCATCTCCTCCGCCGATCCTTGAGCGAAGGAAGGGGACGCGCCGGGATAGCGTTGCCCTGAACATTGCTCTCGCGCCTGCTCAATGGCCGTGGACTCCGGGTCGAGGCCCGTGGCCGTCAACCCCTTCCTCGCCACGAGGTGTGTGAAGAGCCCATCGCCGCAACCAAGATCGAGAACTGGATCCCTGCCCTTGGCGAAGTGGCGAACGATCTTGACGAGGTGGTCCGCCCGCTGTCGATACGGTTCCACCTCAGCGTAGTTCTCCCAATGAACGGCCGCCCGCGTCTCGTACTTCTCAAAGGGCAGCGCCACCCCTTGAAACCGCGCATTCCAGAGAAGGGGGCTGCCTGCGGGCAGTAACTCGAGATCCGGGGCCAACCAATCGACGCCGAATCGCGCCTCGAACGCTTGCTCCTCCTCCAGCGGGGGGGAGGGACTGTGCGAGTCAATCGCCACCACGCTTGGTAGCGCCAGGCAGCGACCACCCCGGGCCCGCACCGCCAGGCAAAGCGTCAGCAGGCCCAACTCCCCCTGGCAAAGCGATTCACCCTCCACCGCCTCGAAGTGCTCCGCCGCCACGGCCAAGACGCCGCCGCTGATCGCATCGACTTCCACCGGGAAGCGATGGCAGATCGACGTCTCGCCTTTGCCCTGAAAATGGAAGCCCTTGGGGTGGATTACTTGCTCACCCATCGAGAAGAGCTTGCCCGCGGCATCCAGACGCTTGGCCCCGACGATGGCGGCTCCGGGATTCCGCCGCAAGGCTGCGACAAACTGCTGGCGCCACTCGGCCGGTTCGATGGCGGTGGCGTGCGGGCTACGAATAAAGACGACTTCAGCCGTCTCGTCTCGGTCGATCGTCCAGGCCTGGGCGTCGGTCAGGGTGGCGGGCATCGGCGGCTCCTTGCTTGCAGTGTCGGCCCCTAGGATCCAACGGCGACAGTTTTGGGAGGCACTGACCAAGGGCGACACCAAGCCCGGTCCATCCGGCTGCCTCTCCTGCACCTCGCTACCCACGCCTCGGACTGCCGCCAACCCAGACGGCAAGCTCAGACACCCCTACAGCCCCTGAGTCGCCTCTCCGCCACCCCCGTTTGGCCATGGGGCGGGCTTAGGCGTATACTCCCCGGTCCGCTGGACCCACCACGCCACCTGAGAGACGCCCATCCATGATCGAAGCTTTGAAAAGTGACGAGATTGTCGCCAAATGCGGCGGCCGATTCAAGCTCACCGCCCTCATCCAGCGCCGCCTGGTTGAACTCATGGACGGCGCCCGGCCCCTGGTCGAGCGAGCCGGCCGGAGCGATCTGGAGATCGTGATCGACGAGATCATGCAGGACAAGATCACCCACTCCGAGCCCGGCGAGTCGGCCGACGAGTTCGACGACGACGGCTCGCGCGACAACGCCGCCATGCTCTGACCCCTCCGCCATGGCCGATGCACCCTTCCAAGGCAAGACCATCCTCGTGGGCCTGACCGGCGGTATCGCCTGCTACAAGATCGCCACCCTCGTCAGCAAGCTCACCCAGGCCGGGGCAGAGGTCACCGTCTGCATGACCGAGGCGGCGACCCGCTTCGTCGCCCCCCTGACCTTCCAGGCCCTCTCCGGCAAGCCCGTCTACACCAGCCCCTGGGTGCACATCGAATCGCAGGACCCCCAGCACGTCAGCACCGCCCGCACCGCGGATCTCATGATCATCGCCCCCTGCACCATGAACATGCTCGCCAAGCTGGCGACGGGCCGAGCCGACGACATCGTCTGCCTCGTGGCCGCCGCCATGGACCCCGGGCGCCAACCGATCCTCCTCGCCCCGGCGATGAACGAGGCGATGTGGCAGCAGGCCAGCACCCAGCGCAACCTCGCCCAACTCGCCGAAGACGGCTTCCATTTCGTCGGCCCCGGCTCCGGCTGGCAGGCCTGCCGCACCATGGGCGTCGGTCGCATGTCCGAGCCCGAGGAGATTCTGGCGGCGGCCGGGCAACTCTTGAACTGAGCCTCGCAGTGAGCGCGGGTCGAATGGCCCCGCTGCAGGCGGTATACTCGCCGCACAACCCGTCGGAGAGGTGGCAGAGCGGCTGAATGCGCCGGTCTCGAAAACCGGTTTCGCCTCCGGGCGAACGTGGGTTCGAATCCCACCCTCTCCGCTTTCCCCATGATCCCTGCTCCCTCGCGAGCGGGGATTTGTGCTTTTGTCGCTCAGCACGAAACGCCGCTCAGCTCGGGGCTCGCCTCCCGCCTCCGCCCGGACCGCCGCGCCGCCGTCAGCGCCACGCCGGCGACGAGGCCTGTCGAAGCAGGCGGTCCCCGGCTCCTGCTCCCGGCAGTCCCGACGGCTCTGCCTCCCCGTGACGAGCAGCACCGGTGTGAAGACCGGCCAAGTGGGCTGCGTCCCCCGCTTCCCGGGGCTTGAGATCAGAAGAGCGAGAATCTCCCCGCCTCCCCGCGCCAATCGCGGCTTGCCGAGCGTATAGAGGTATAGCTCGGCACTTCCGGAATGCCCCCGCCCCGCGCAGATTCTCCCGCCGAGTCAAGGGAGAGCGGCGTCCCCTCCTCGCTCAACACCGCCGGCGTGTATGCTCGCTGGCTCTGGGCCATCACGGAGGTTCTTGGAGATATGGCGAAGGCACGTGCAGGCACTGGATACCGAGAAGCACAAGGGCGCATCGCGGAAGCGAAGCGGATCGAGGCGAGGGGACTTAGTCTAAGTGGGCTGGGTCTAACGACGCTGCCGCCGGAGATCGCCTCCCTCACGGCGCTGCAGACGCTTCACCTCGATCGTAACCAGCTCTCGACGCTGCCGCCAGAGATTGCCTCCCTCAGAAAGCTGCAGACGCTCTACCTCGAACGCAATCGACTCACGACGCTACCATCGGAGACCGCGTTCCTCACCGCCCTGCAGTGGCTTGATCTTGGACACAACCAACTCACGATGCTTCTGCCGGAGATCGCCTCACTCACCGCGCTGCAGAGTCTTGACCTGCGGA
>SWCB01006438.1_pt1 | contig 10023 bp, 12 predicted proteins | sample 4692901 | NCBI WGS metagenome assembly SWCB01 (sample SAMN10267276, study PRJNA491770) | bioreactor metagenome | isolation source: DHS bioreactor inoculated with subseafloor sediment | place: Japan: off Shimokita Peninsula | collected 2006-08
ACTAGTTCTAGTAGCTCTTCATCATCAACCATGTCACATTTGTTCATGAATACGATGATGTAAGGAATACCAACCTGACGACCAAGAAGGATGTGCTCACGTGTTTGTGGCATAGGACCATCAGTTGCAGCAACAACTAGGATACCACCATCCATCTGAGCAGCACCAGTGATCATGTTTTTAACATAATCGGCGTGTCCAGGACAGTCAACGTGTGCATAGTGACGAGAAGGAGTATCGTATTCTACGTGAGAAGTAGAGATTGTGATACCGCGCTCGCGCTCTTCTGGAGCGTTATCGATAGAAGCGAAGTCTTTAGCTTGACCACCGTACACTTTTGCAAGTGTAGTACAGATAGCAGCAGTTAGAGTTGTTTTACCGTGGTCGACGTGGCCGATTGTACCAACGTTAACATGCGGTTTTAGACGTTCAAATTTTTCTTTAGACATGGATAGTCCCTCTAGACACGGCATTAGGTGGCATTACGACCACACAACCAAACATAGGTTTGTAGAGTATATATCAAATGATTTGAGAGCGACTTGGAGAGAGTGGTGCTAATAGGCGGAGTCGAACCGCCGACCTCACCCTTACCAAGGGTGCGCTCTACCAACTGAGCTATATCAGCGCACAAGAAGTATGGAGCGTGCAGCGGGAATCGAACCCGCATCATCAGCTTGGAAGGCTGAGGTAATAGCCATTATACGATGCACGCAAAACTCATCACTCGAAGAGCGGTCAAACTGCTTGAAAATGGTGGAGGGGGAAGGATTCGAACCTTCGAAGGCAGAGCCGTCAGATTTACAATCTGATCCCTTTGGCCACTCGGGAACCCCTCCAGGGGTATTACAAAAAATACTGGTGCCGACTACCGGAGTCGAACTGGTGACCTACTGATTACAAGTCAGTTGCTCTACCTACTGAGCTAAGTCGGCTTTAGTGCTGCGCATTTTAGTGAATGATCTATAGGCTTGCAATACCTTTAAGGCCATTTTTTTAAATTTTTTCTAACGATTTTATGTTACAGACTTAACGACATTTGGCGTATAGGGCTAAACCTTCCAGCACTAACTCTGAGCAATGTTGATAGTGTCTCGACCATTGAACAGGGAGATGGCGCATACCTCCACCACACAAAATCACTTGAGGCTCTTCGCCCAATTTATCTTTTGCCTGCTTTAAACCATATTCGATTAAACCAATTAATGCCGCGCGACAGCCATTTTTTAAACCATCAGCAGTATTATCAGAAAATGTAATGCACTCTCCGTGCTCACGATCAGAAAAAACTTTACATGTATTTTCTAGTACTGACTGCATCATAAGTTGGTAGCCAGGTGCAATCCAACCACCTAAATGTTTGCCATCTTCAGCTAACACATCGAACGTTAAAGCCGTACCAATATCAACAATCACTGTTGGCTTTTTAGATTTTTGCCGAATGGCCACTAAAGTTAACCATCGATCAACACCAAGATATTGATACTCAGAATACGCATTTTTAACGCCAAAATCTTTTCGTAATGTTTTCACCTGCATTACAGGGATATTGGCCATCTGAGCAATACGTTGAATTGAATTATCAACCTCAACAGGCCCAACACTAGCAAACACTATTCGATGAATTCCTTTCTCTAGCAGTGGTTCAAGTACCATTTCTAATTTACGGCTAGGATAACGACCTAACAGTTCAAACTTTCCAGATTCAAATAATTGGGCAACTTTAACGTAGGTATTGCCGGCTTCAATCAATAATTGCATTAACAACCTCTAAGGCTGATTTCACCACCGATATAAGGTTCAATCCCTGATTCGGTTTCAAGTAATAAGGCACCCTGCTTATCAATTCCGCGAGCAATCCCTTCGACTACACGTTGACCAATTAATAATTTAACAGGGCGATTCAAAAAGTTATCTATTTTATTCCAACGTTCAACAAAGCCATCTAATCCGACTTGTTCATAAGTTATTAATGTTTGTTGTAAACTATCAATAAGTGCAGCAGCTAGATGATTTCGCTCTGGCTGTTTATCGCAAGCTTGCGACAGATTTGTCCAAGCCTGTCCAATATCACTCCCTTGCGTATCCGGCATATCGATATTCAAACCCATCCCTATGACAAGGTGAGCAGCATCGCCTGCATGACCAGTCATCTCAACTAAGATCCCTGCCAGCTTTTTATCTCTATAATAGAGGTCATTAGGCCATTTAACTCTAACGTCATCAGCACCGAGCGATTGCAATGTTTCAGCAATAGCGACACCAACAACAAGACTTAACCCCATTGCAGCCGCCATACCGGCATCTAGGCGCCAATACATAGATAAATAAAGGTTGCTGCCAAACGGTGACAGCCATTGCCGCCCACGACGCCCCCTTCCTGCCTGCTGGTATTCCGCCAAGCAAACAGCACCCTTAGGTAAAAGCCCAAAGCGATCTAGTAAATACTGATTAGTTGAGTCAATTATGGGAATTAATTCTAACTGGGGACACTTTACCTGAGACAAAATCTTATCGCAATCCAGTAACTCTATCGGAGTAGATATACAATACCCCTTCCCCTGAATACGAAATAGGTCTAACCCCCAAAGCTGTAACACTTTGATATGCTTACTTATGGCAGATCTTGAAATACCCAGAGACTCACCAAGAGCCTCTCCGGAATGGAATTGACCATCAGCCAATAGCTTAATTAATGCTAACCGCGTGGTATGTTCTTTCATGCTAACACCTCAGACAACGTCGTTTCTTTTGACGCCCCCATAAAGCGCACTTCATGTTCGAGCAACACCCCAAATTTATCATTAACAGCGTTAACAACGTGTTGGGCCAGTAACAACACATCTCTAGCGGTAGCATTTCCCGTATTTACTAACACAAGAGCCTGTTGTTCATGCACTTTTGCACCACCAATCTGCATACCTTTCAAATCACACTGATCAATCAACCAGCCGGCCGCTAGTTTATATTCAAGATTTGAAACTTTATAGTTCGGCATTTGAGGGTATTGATATAACAATGCATCTTTAATTGATTGCGTTATCACTGGGTTTTTAAAAAAACTCCCAGCATTCCCCAACACTTGTGGATCGGGTAATTTCGACTGTCTAATTCTGCAAACTGCATTAAAAACATCAATCGCTGCAACCGTTGTCTTGTTAAGCTCAGCTAAGGGACCATAGGTTGTTTTAGGCTCCCATTCCTTCTTCAAAGTAAAGCCGACCGCAACGATGATATGGGTTTCTTTTAATTCATGCTTAAAAACTGAATCTCGATAGCCAAATTGACACTCTTTACGACTCAACCTTGATACTTCACCAGAATCAATATTTAAAATATCGACATATTGACAAATATCTTGCAGCTCTACGCCATAAGCACCAATATTTTGAATCGGAGAGGATCCAACACAACCAGGTATCAGGGCAAGGTTTTCTAGTCCTGGCATATTATGCTCAATGGTCCATTGAACGAAGCAATGCCAGTCTTCCCCTGCCCCTACATGTAATAAATAACTCTCTTGTGTCTCGTTAACCGTTATTCCTTTAATACGGTTAAGTACAACAACACCAGAAAAATCATCACAAAAAAGTAGGTTACTACCCTTACCTAAAACTAATTTAGGCAATGTCTGATATTGCTTATCACGCCAAATCAACAATAAATCGTCAACTGACTCAGCCTCAATAAGTGCATAAGCTTGTGACTCTATACCAAAGGTGTGAAAAGCAGCCAACGATGTTTCTTGTAAAATTCTCATGCTAATATCGAACCATACCTTTTATACTCATCGCAATATTTTACCCGATTCATACTAACTACGCAGTGTTTTCCCATGACTAAGCTTAGATTTCACCATTTAGAACCTCTTCGTTTTCCACTAGTAAACCGATTATATAAAAGCTACTACCCCGCAGGAAAAGCAAAAAAAGATGAAATAATATGGGTTGGAGATAATGAGAAAGGTATAATTTGCGTCGTTAGGTTTAAGCAGTTTGAAAACATTCAGTTATTAACAGGAATGCTTGTTCATCCTGAATTTCGAGAACAAGGGCTTGCTAAAGATTTGTTAGCGGCAACGAAAACACAAATAAATTGCAAGCCTTGTTACTGTTTTGCATTTCGTGAATTAATCCCACTTTACTCAAACGCTAACTTCCATTTGGTCGACAAAATCGAGTTACCTGAAGTACTTTCTAACCGATTAATACGTTATATTAGCAGTGGGAAAGACCTTGTCGCGATGCGTTATGAAGCTAAACCTGACACATTTTAATATACTCGTGACATAAGCTAACAATAGGGTACATTGACATCAGAAATTTTCTGGTATAATCCCGCTCTTATTTAACAGGTTTATCTACCGTAAGTCGCGCAAACGAGGCAATAATGGATTCAGCTATTACAAATAGGCAGCGTATTGAACAGCTGCCATGTATTGCTCACAAGCCAGAAGAATTGGAAACACTTTTAGATGCTGGTTCATTCAGAGAGCGCCTTCATACTGAAATAATGCAGGCAAAGCACCGTATTTATCTAGTTGCTTTATATTTGCAAGATGATGAAGCCGGTAGAGCAATTCTGACATCATTATATGAAGCAAAACAGCTCAACCCTAATCTAGATATCAAAGTACTGGTTGATTGGCATCGTGCACAACGAGGACTAATTGGGGCTGCACAATCTGACGGCAATGCTGCTTTTTATCGTGAATTTGCAGAGAAGTATCAATATCAAATTGAAGTTCTAGGGGTACCAGTTAGAAACCGTGAAGTATTTGGTGTTTTACACCTTAAAGGTTTCATTGTTGATAACAAAGTTATTTATAGTGGTGCAAGTCTAAACGATGTGTATTTAGCTCAACATGAGCGTTATCGCTATGACAGGTACCATGTAATTCACAATATAAAGCTTGCGGATAGTATGGCTGGCTTTATCACGGATACTTTAGTAAATAGTGATGCTGTCAATTGCTTGAACCAAGAAGTACGTCCTGATACCAAGTCTCTAAAAGGTGCAATCAAAAACCTTCGCTCTCAGCTACAGCGTGCTAGTTATAATTATCAAGCTGAGGAAATTAACGAAGACCAAGTTGGTTTAACACCTTTACTTGGTTTAGGTAAGCGCAAAAATAAACTAAACGAACATATTTGCACTCTTATTGCTAGTTCGCAAAAAGAACTCATAATATGCACGCCCTACTTCAATTTCCCTCGGACTGTAGGTAGAGAAGTTCGCCGTGCAATACGACGAGGTGTTAAAGTCACAATTGTTATTGGTGACAAAACAGCTAATGATTTCTTTATTCCACCAAGTGAACCATTCAAAACGATCGCAGGGTTGCCTTATTTATATGAAGTAAACCTTCGTAATTTTGCAAAACAAAATGAAGCAGCAATAGCACGTAGACAGTTAGCCATACATCTATGGAAACATGAAGATAATAGCTTTCACCTTAAAGGGATATGGGTAGATCGGAGCTATATGCTAATTACTGGGAATAATTTAAACCCAAGGGCGTGGAAATTAGACCTAGAAAATGCCATTTTAGTTCATGATAAGAATCAATTACTAGCAGACCAAAAACAAAAAGAGTTAGATTGCATTCTTAAACATACCCAATTAGTTGGCAGCTATAAATTCATAGAAAAAATAGATAACTATCCAGCTCCAGTCAGAAAGCTTATTAAACGAATTCGTCGTATTAAAGCCGACCATATCCTCAATCAAATCTTGTAGGTATCAAATGATTATTGCAGCCATTGATGTTGACCCACAAAAAGCATTTACTCCTCTTTGCCCAAATGAGCTTCCAGTAAATGAGGGTGATATTATTGGCCCAGCGTTAAACGCACAAGCAAGAAAAGCAAATTTTCGTGTGCTCACAAAAGATGCCCATCAATCGAAGGCTATATGGACTGTCGATAATCATTCTCAAATGTTACAACCTTTAGTTTATCCGAATGCAGACTTAACTTGGGTATCACATGCGGTACCTGGCACAAGAGGCTTTGAGACTATCCCAGAGCTTCCAGCAGTCACTGATTATGATTTCGTTGTATGGAAAGGTATAGAGGCAGATCTACATCCATACGGGGCCTGTTATCACGACATAGCAGAGCAGCTCAGTACAGGGCTTATCGAATGGCTCATAGCTAAAGAAATAGATACTGTTTTGATTGGTGGTCTTGCTACTGATTATTGTGTAAAGACAACTGCACTGCAATTAGTTAAAAGTAAGAAATTCAAGGTCATCGTTAACCTCGAGGCTTGTCGAGGAATAGCGACAGAAACAATAGAATTAGCTTACAAAGAAATGTCTCAGGCCGGCATTACCATCATTCAAAATATTAATGAATTACAAATACACTTATAATCTCGCCTGAATAAATGCCTGATTCATTAACGTTTCAGGCTAGACACGCAATATGACCGCTTCTACTCTCATTAAAGATATTTGATTTCTCTTAAAATGAGCCTAATGTGCTTCATCAGACATAGTGAATAAAGGTTAGTCACATTAGTGTTAATTAATCGGTGAGAAATTTATACCATTATATCGAACGCCACTAAACGAGAAGGTGGAACTAGATTGAAAGCATTCGACAACGGGTATCTGAACATTCCTATCTATTTGGTACTGTTCGAGGAAAGCGAAACCATAGTCGTTCCACTCTGTAATACCAACATCATTAATTAAGTTATCAATTGAGCCCATTCTCTATAGCAAAGAGATCTCACTCTATTTTTGTCCTTTCTGAAGCTATTCTAGGCTCTAGAAACTGAATCGACTATATCGTTGTAATTTTCAAAACATCTATTAGCTAACTCATGTTGGCGCATCCACTGCCAAACCTGCTTAATTGAATTCAGTTCTGAAGAATAAAGCGGAAGGTGGATAAGAGTGGCATTTTTGAATTCTTTCGCTAAGTGAGCTTGGTGCCAGCTAGCTTGACCCATTATGACAATAGGATATTTATCGGATGGTGTTGCTTCGGAAATGAAGCGTAGCTGTTCACGCCAGGCTTCCATATTACTATGTGGAACGACTATAGTCTCAGTTTCACCCGTTTGAATGCAGACAGCACCAAATAGATAGGCATATTCAAATTGCTGTTGCAGAATAGCTCTAGGTCTGATTTCTTTCCCCGCCCAAATCATTTTGGTGGTATTTCGTTGACCGAACCTCGCTTCATCTTGAAACCAAATTAATACGCCATTTAGATGAACATGCCCAGGGATCTTTAGGATCGTTTGTAACGGAAATTTTGTTAAACGCTTCTTGGGCTAATTCTGATTGATGTGGATGTTTGGAGCTAGTGGTTATCCAGCGAAGGTTAAGCTCATGTAATAATCGATAAACCCTAGATAACTCTTAACTCACACCAAATTTAGCATCAATGTACGCTTGAATATCGAAACCTTGAAGCCTTCGCCTTCTGATTTAGCAGCATTCGATGTTACATATACCTTTAACTGTGCACGTTGTTCATCTGTTACACGAGATGGTCTACCTGTATGAGGCTTTTCGGCGAGTCCATCAAGCCGAAATCCAAGTACGCTTTCACCTATTTCTTGGCACTAACGCGGCTAACCTTTAAGAACTTAGCTATTTCAGTTCGACTTTTCCCATCAGAAAAGTGGGAGACAGCTAGCAACCTTATACGCATCCTAGCATTAGAAGTTGATTGAATGAGCTTTTGGAAATCGTGGCTCATATAGGATCCTCTTAGAGCCTATATGAGATCATAAGTAAGCGAGCCATAAACCCCGTATTTAATTAACTGACAGTACACTTTAAAATTTTGTCTTCAACAATAAGCGGTGACGAGATCATGACATCACGGCGTAGCAATCAGGAATGGAAAAATTTACTTCAGTAGTGTGAGGAAAGCTCTCTCACCATTAAAGAATTCTGTCGTCAAAATAATCTGGCCATCTCAGCTTTTTACGCTAAACGACAACAATTAAGTGTATTCAGTGAGCAGCAAGGTAGCAGCTTTGTACATGCCCAGATCACCGAGCACAAGATTCAATATCATGTTACAACACCTCCCGTCGCAAATATGGCACTGAATATTGGAGACATGGCGTTAAGCATTCCTCAAGGAACCCCAGCGATTTACCTGGCTGAGCTTATTGAGCCGCTGCGATCATGAATGGACTCACCAACCCTCCAGCAATATATCTATATCACGCATTTGTGGATTTTCGTAAATCGATTAACGGCTTGGCTGCACTGGTTGAAAGTGATACCGATTTGCCGCTTAATACTGGTACGTTGTTCCTGTTTACCAACAAACAACGCGACAAAATCAAAATACTTTATTGGGATAAAACAGGCTTCGCGCTTTGGTACAAACGACTTGAAAAGAACAAATTCAAGTGGCCATCAAAAGAGGATAATCAGGTCTTTACCTTAAGCAAAATGGAGCTTGAACAGTTACTTGCAGGCTTCACGATTATCGGCCATAAACCCACTTAAATACACAACTTTACAATGAGTTAATCGTTATAAAAAGCACTATGAAAACAATGCCTGATATTAATCCTCAAAGCCAAGATGTCACTGCGCTTCAAGCTATGGTGCAGTCTCTCATGGATAAATGTGAGCGGTTAGAAATAGAAAAGATATCTCTTGCTGAGCAGTTCAACTGGCGTTAGATCGCCAGTTCGCTAAACGTGCAGAATCCCTTAAGCCTTATGATGAAGCACAAGGTGACTTGTTCAATGAAGTCGAGCAAGAAGCAACGGCGCCTGAGCAGACAGAAGTGGTTACCACTTCAGGTAAGAAGGAGCCTGGTAAGCGTAAACCTCTACCGACAGATCTCACTCGCGAACGTATCGTTCTTGATCTCACCGATGAAGAGAAAGTCTGCGCATGCAGCCAAGGCGAGTTACACAAATCGGTGAAGGTGTCAGTGAAAAGCTTAAATTCATCCCCGCGGTATTGAAACTACTGGAGTACGTTCGCCCTAAATATGGCTGTCGGCAATGTGAGCAACATGCACAAAGCGTTGCCATAAAACAACAGCCAGCCCCGACAGCACTTATCCCGAAAAGCTATGCCACAGAAAGCTTGCTCGCCAATATTATCCTTGGTAAATACCAGTATGCCTTACCGCTTTATCGTCAGGAAACGCTGTTTTCACAGGCGGGTATCGATCTACCTAGAACCACAATGGCGCGTTGGGTGATGCAGGTCAGCGAGTGCTTTACACCGTTGTATCAACGGTTAAAAGAGACGTTACTGAATCAAACCGTCGTTCAGGCAGACAAAACACCACTCAATGTGCTCAAAGAAAATAAGCAATGTTATATGTGGGTTTACTGCTCGGGTGCTGGCTCCCCCAAAGCTTCGCTTGAGGGGGTGAAAAACATCGTATTGTTCGACTACCAAAACAGTCGGGCACGGGCTTGCCTCGGGAAGTATAACGGCTATCTGCAAACAGATGGTTATAAAGCGTATGACGGTCTCACTTATGTTGAAAATCTAGGATGCATGGCACACACTCGTCGTAAATTTATGGATGCCAAGAAGCTTCAAGGGAAAGGAAAAACAGGTAAAGCGGGTGTTGTGCTGGCTAAAACCCAGAAACTTTACGTACTGGAGTCGAGAATGTTTGTACAGATAAGTACCACTTATCTACAGACGAAAAAAAACCCTAATCTTTCGATTAGGGCTTCTTCAATAATGGCGGAGTGGACGGGACTCGAACCCGCGACCCCCGGCGTGACAGGCCGGTATTCTAACCAACTGAACTACCACTCCGCAGTGTCTATTCAGCTTTTCAGCAATTGGGCGCCTGGCGATGCCCTACTCTCACATGGGGAGACCCCACACTACCATCGGCGCAACTGCGTTTCACTTCTGAGTTCGGCATGGGATCAGGTGGAGCCACAGCGCTATGGTCGCCAGACAAATTCTTTTATCTCCAGCTTTGGCTGAAAATAGCAATCTTGGAAAATCTAACTAGTTTACAATCTGTTCTCAAACACCATTCAAGTGTTCGTGGAGTCCGT
>SWCB01004889.1_pt1 | contig 10015 bp, 9 predicted proteins | sample 4692901 | NCBI WGS metagenome assembly SWCB01 (sample SAMN10267276, study PRJNA491770) | bioreactor metagenome | isolation source: DHS bioreactor inoculated with subseafloor sediment | place: Japan: off Shimokita Peninsula | collected 2006-08
GCGGTCTTCGTGCACCTGCCCAAGGGCCGACGCCACAGCGACCACACCGCCGTCCTCCGCCGTCTCATTGAGCTCATCCGCACCCAGTAGAGCCGTTGCGTCGGTGCGACGCAGCGCTGCCCCAGCCGACGAAGCGAGCAGGCAGCGACGCCGGCTCCACCACCGGAGCCGCCTTTCATGGTGGGGCAGGCCTCTGTGCCTGCCTCCCCTACCGCTGCCCGGCTGCGAACTTCACGCCGACGTTCAAGGCTCGGATTCGGGCAACTCGCGCAGGAAGCCGACGAGATCATCCAGGCTGGGGCTGGCGGCGTTGCGAACGTAGTAGCCGCTGACCGCGGTGCCTATGGCCAGCGTCTGCGCCAACGGCAGGTCCAGCAGCGACGCCAAGGCAGCGCCGGCGTTGAAGTGATCGCCGCCCCCGGTGCTGATCAGCGGACGAGCCACGAACGGCCCGGCGAACCAGGCGGGTGTCACCCGCGGCGTTCGCCCCGGCAGCGCCCTCGCGCGGGTGAATGAGCACGCAATCAAGCTCGAGCTTCTCTCGAAGCGTGGCGGCCACGGCTTGCAACTCCGGGGCCTCGGACGGCTCGCGCTGGGCGAAACCGGTGTCAAGATCGAGCACCGTCGCCACCTGCGCGGCCTCGGAGAGGTTCAGGCCCAGCATGAGCGGTAGATGCCGAGCCAGCGTGGTCAATTGCTGCGTCGCCCCCAGCAGATCCTCGCCGGTGCGCTTCGCCGGGTCGGTGAGATCGACAAACAGCCGCCTCGGTTTCCCCGAGCCAAGCTGGGGGAGGACCTCGTCAATGAGGCCGGCCCAGATCCCGCCCATGTCCGGCATCATGGTCCAGTTCACGGTGGCGATCAGGCTGGACTCACCCACGAGTCGTCCGAGCCTTTCGAGGCCGAGCACCTCCTTGAGTCGATCGAAGGTGAGCGTCTCGTAGACCTCGTTCTTGCCAAGCATGATTTTGCCATCGTCGAATTCGGCGGCGTCGGTCGCGGCGGCGGGACCGGTGACGATCACCTCCCGGCAGCCGTCGGCAAGTTCTTGCAGGATGGGTTCAACCGCGCCGGAGGCGTCGCCCATGGCGCCGACGAGAGTGATGGGCACCCCCAGGCGTTGCAGGGCCCAGGCCATGATGGCGGCGTTGCCTCCCACTTTCTGCCGCTGCACGACCAGTTCGATGTTGGCGCTCTTGCCCGCCGCCTGGGCGATGCGCTCGGCGAACTGCGTCATGCGCGTCATGCGCTGGTAGTCGCCGGGACCGTGGCGCCGATCGACCACGTGGATGATCGAATCGACGCAGCCGTCGAAGCCGACGAAGGCCGGCATCTCCGCAAGCGTGGGTTTCGCCTGGGCTAAGGCGTCGGCGGCGGCAAGTGCGATGTCGCGGCGGCAGGGGCTGGTGCTCATGGTCGGCGATTGTCACGACCACCGCACCCAGGTGCAAGGCGATCACCCGCGCCTGGGCGCTGCCCCGTCGGCAAGCGGTGGTGATGTGGCGGCGAAACGGCTCAGGCGGCGGACGGCGGCCAGTCGTCCTCATCACGGACGAAGGGGAGGATCTCCGCCTCCATCTCGTCGGCGAGACGGCTGACATCGTCCTCGATCTTAGCCATCAAGTTCTCGACGGCCCTGATCGTCTGCTTCCAGTCGTCCTGCCTCTCGGCGAGCATCGGGAAAGGCAGGACTTCCGGGTCCGAATCGTCAGCGGGAGCCGGAACATATCGGAGCTGATCCATGGCCTCACTCCTTCATCCGTGAAAAGCAACCTCGCCGGGATTCATCGTCCGCTGCACCGCCTCAAATGAGGGATCGGCGCCGGCCCCCGACCGACCGCTCGTTATGGGCCGACCCCAGTTCGATTCACATGCAGAGGTGCGAGAGCTCGCCAATCTTGACAGTCCGCAAAGCAGCCACGAAGGCGGGCCGCCACGACCTGATCGGGTCACGCCAAACGCAGAGACTCAGATCGGTTCCAAGCGGACGATGAAGGGCAGCGTCTGCGACGCAGTCAGCGCTTCGATCTGCGTGCCCGTCGCGGTCCACTCATACAGGCTGTCGATGAAGTCCTGATCGACCTGCCGGTAGCCCGACGACTCCAGCACGGTCACTTGATCGACGGTGCCATCGTGGCGGAAACGGAGCCGCATCAGCGGCGACCGCGCGCGCAGGCTGCTCCAACGTCGAACCACGGACACCTTCGGCTTGGTGGTGCGTATCTCCACCCCCTCCCGGGCGATGGGCATGCCCAAACGCACCTTGATGATCTCCCGCTCATCGCTGACAGCGTCGGAGTCGCGATCCGATGGCGCGCCCGCCGCATCCGACACCTCCGTCGACTCCTGGCTGGATTCAGCGCCGGCCTCTTCGGTCGCTTCCGCGATCGTCTCCGTCGCAGGTGGCGTCTGAACCTCATCCTGCGACTCCGTCGCCTGCTCCATGTGCGCGAGGACGGCGGCGCTTGCCTGTTCCAACAGACGTTCCAGGAAATCGACTCGGCGTTGGCTCGCTTCCGCCGTCTCCACGAGGCGTGCCGTCCACTCGGCCGCCCGGGCCTGGATTTCCTCGGGGGTGGGTGAGGAGGCCCCCGCCCCGCCTCCGACCGCGGCGCGAGTCTCCCCGCCCCGTTCCATCAGGGCCTGGTCCTGGTCCTCGGGCAGCGCCAGGTGCTCGATCTCCTCCTCGTAGCCGATCCAGGTGATCTTGGCCGGTGTCTGGGCCTGGATGCCGGGGACAAGGCTGCGCAGCACCGTCTCCTCGAACGGCTCCGCTGTCTTGTCCTCAGAGGCGTCTGCCTGCCCCCTGCCGCCGTGGAAGCGCACCCCGGGCACGATGAACAGGTGGACCAGCAAGCTCAGCAGCAGGCAAATGAGCAGCGTCAGGCGGGACTCCGAGATGTGTCCGGGCTCATTCATCGATCGGTGATTGCGCCGGCTCTGCCGACGACCGCGGCGGGCTTCCCATCACGGCAACATCTCCCAGCCCCGCGTAGCGGAGGCGGTCCAGGAGGTCCATGAACACCGGCAGTCGATCCGTCGAGCCCTCCCGCGCCGCCGCCAGATAGACCGGCCCCTCCGGCTGCTCCAAGCGCCTCTCGCGCAATCTCAGGATCAGGTCGTCGATACCGCTGGCGGGCTCAGTACCCACGAACAGTTGACCGTCGGCGTCGATCGTGACCACGAGCTGCTGGGAGGCCTCGGCCGGCGTGCCCGCCGTCAGCTCCGGCATCTCCACAGGCAACAGCTCCATGCGCTTCATGAGCACCAGGGCGTAGATGAAGAACGTGATCAGCAGAAAGACCACATCAATCAGCGGCAGCACTTCCAGGCGAGGCGCTTCCAGAGTTCTCCGCAGGCGAGCCATGCCATCCTCCCAGGACGGTCGGGGCGCGGCCGATACGCGGCGGCCGACGGCTCTGAGATTGTAGCGGGCCCGGGCGCGCCAACCCCCAAAACGACGCGGAGCCGGCCTGGAGCGGAGACCGTGAGGTCTCGCGTGCCGGGCCGGCCCACAACGCCGGTGCTAGGAGAATCCGCCTGCGTGCCGCAGGGGTTGGTGGCTTAGTCGTAGTTGGCCGCCACCGGGGGCAGCTCCACGGTCTCGAGCTCCAAGTTGGTATCGATGCGGAAGTTGGAGGCCACGGTGTGCCGCTCGGCGAAGAAGAACGACAGCGGGTACTTCTCGCCGTCCGTCAGGCCCAGGCGATCCAGGTCGACCGTCTGCGATACCGCCGAGTGCACGCCGCCGATGTCGATCACCATCTTGCCGTCGACGAAGACCCAGACGTCGTCATCGCCGGTGAACTTGAAGACCTGGCCCGTGTTGGCCCGGTAGGTGAACTCCGTTTGCAGCTCGAAGGTGAAGTGGTAGTTGTGGCTGCGGCCGACATTGCCCAGCAGATCGTTGTCAAGTGGGAAGAAGGTGCTGTCCTGGAAGGTGTATACCCCGTCGGAATTCCGATTGAAGGTCAGCGCCAAGTCCTTGCTGATGTTGATGCCCGGCACGTCGCGGAACCACTGGTGGAAGGTGTCCGCCGACACGATGCCGCCGGGATCGGTGACTCCCTCGACACCGGGGCTGTCGCCCAGGTCCTCGTTGAAGAGGGTGTAGCAGATGGGCCTGCCGGCCGCGTCCTGCCACTGTCTCGACACCTTGAAGCCGCCGCCTTCGAAGACCGGCTTCTTCTGCTGATCGAGCTCAAAGGCGATGTTGCCCATGTAGTGGCCAAAGCCGGACGCTGGCTGCCGCTGGAAGTCGGTGTGCGGTTGCACGCCGTCGACCTCACCGTCGGTCCTCCCCAGGAAGTCCCGGGTGATGCCGGTGAGCGTCAGCACACTCGGCGGAGCCGGCTGGTCCTGGGCGGACACGGTCGCTGCCGGGATCGCCATCGTAGCTGTCAGAATTGTCAGAGTGGTTCGCTTCATGGTTGACTCCGTCGCGTACTGGTTCGCTCCATTCAGGCCTTGGTAACCTACGATTGCCCTCCCCAGGGGCAAGGCGTGAGAATGGGTAAACGCGAGGGGGGCGTGAAGCTGTTCCGCCTGTGACGATCAGCCTCCGCCCACCCGCCTTGCAGCAGTCTTGCGGCCTCTCCAGCCGATCTGCCGATAAGCATCAGGCCACCACCATTCCCAGGAGAGGCGTCATGGATTGCTTCCGCATCGAAGGCCCGACAAGGCTGGCCGGCCGAGTCCGCATCAACGGCTCCAAGAACGCCTCCCTGCCCCTCATGGCAGCAGCGCTCCTCACCGACGACCCCCTCATCCTCCGCGATGTCCCGGACCTGCGCGACATCCGCAACATGGCCAGCCTCCTCGAGGAACTCGGCTGCTCTACCAGTCGCGAAGAAGACGGCTCCCTGCACCTGCACGTCACCGACCCCTCCCAGAGCCACGCCCGCTACGACATCGTCAAAACCATGCGCGCCAGCATCTGCGCCCTGGGGCCTCTGCTCGCCAAACGCGGCTACGCCCGCATCTCCATGCCCGGCGGCTGCGCCATCGGGGATCGCCCCATCGACCTGCACCTGCGCGGCATGCGAGCCCTGGGCGCCGAGATCAAGCTCGTCGGCGGCGATGTCGTCGCCACCGCCCCCCGCCTGGTCGGCACCACCATCTTCCTGGGCGGGCCCTTCGGCTCCACCGTCCTGGGCACCGCCAACGTCCTCTCCGCCGCCGTCCTCGCCCAGGGCGTCACCGTCATCGAGTCCGCCGCCTGCGAGCCGGAGATCGTCGACCTGGCCAGCGCCCTGACCGCCATGGGCGCCAAGATCCAGGGAGCGGGCACGCCACGCATCACCGTCGAAGGCGTCGAGTCGCTCAGCGGGGCCGACCATCGCGTCATGCCCGACCGCATCGAGGCCGGCACGTACATGATCGCCGCCGCCATCACCCGCGGCGACCTCGAACTCGAGAACTGCCCCTACGACAGCCTGCTCGCCGTCACCGATCGCCTGGAAGTCGCGGGGATCGACATCGCCCTGACCGATGAGAGCAGCGATCGCAACCGAGCCGTCGTGCGCGTGCGCGCTGAGCAGCGGGCCAAGCCGATTCGCCTGACCACCCAGCCCTTCCCCGGCTACCCCACCGACCTGCAAGCCCAGATGATGGCCCTGCTCACCCTCGCGGATGGCAACTCCGTCGTCACCGAAAAGGTCTTCCCCGAGCGTTTCCTGCACGTGCCCGAACTTTCCCGCATGGGCGCGCAGCTCTTCCGCCAGGGCGCCACCGTGGTCGTCCCCGGCGTGGAACGACTCGTCGGGGCTCCGGTCATGGCCAGCGACCTCCGCGCCAGCGCCTCGCTCGTCCTGGCGGGTATGGCCGCCGAGGGCCGCACCGTCGTCCAGCGCATCTACCACCTCGACCGCGGCTACGAGCGCATGGAAGAACGCCTCTGCCCCCTCGGCGCCCAGATCGAACGTGTGGATGATGCAACGCTTGAGGGTTGACGCCAGAGCGACCAGGTTTCGGACATGGCGTGTGTTGCCACTCTGACGAGCCGCGCCCGTGAGGAAGCGGTTTCGCCGAACCGGCAGTCGGATCCGCTCACAGGATGGGCATTGGTTGCCGCCATAGGCGATACACCGCTGCGTATCCGAGCGTACCATTCCCTCACGGTCGCGGCTCGTCAAGAGGAGACACGGCTACGCCTGAGGTGGGTCTGCTCCAGGTCAACTGAGTGATTCCACAAACTCGCGCAGACGCTCCATGCCCTGCTGGATCTGCTCCTCACCGCAGGCGAAGCTGATGCGGATGTGCTGGTCGCCGCAGCCGCCGAAGTCTTCGCCCGGCACCACCGCGACATGCTTCTCCACCAGCAGCGCCTCGGCGAAGCTGAGCGCCGAATCGATCGTCGCCCCGCCCGCCGAGGTCTTGCCGAAGTGCGCCGAGACATCAGGGAAGAGGTAGAACGCACCCGTCGGCTGCGGGCAGGGACAATCGGGCACCGCGCAGAGCAGTTCGTACGCCAACCTGCCTCGAGCCGCGAAGGCGCGCTGCATCTGCTCAACATCCGCGCCGGCGCTTTCCAGCGCCACTTGAATCGCCGGGTACACGAACGAGGCGATGCAGGTCGTGACCTGCGCCTGCAAGCGCGTCATCGCCTTGACCAGGGCCACGCCCTTCTCCGTGGGCGGGCAGGCGGCGTAACCCACGCGCCAACCCGTCATGGAATACGCCTTGGAAAGGCCGTTGAGCGTCACCGTGTAGGCCGCAACATCCGGGTTCGCCGCCGCGAAACTCGCGAACGGCGTGTCGCCCAGGATGATGTGTTCGTAGATCTCGTCGGCGAGCACCACGACATCGCCGCCCGTGCGATTGTGCTCGACAATGACCTGCCCCAGAGCCGCCAGTTCCTCGCGCGAGTACATCGTGCCGCAGGGATTCGAGGGGCTGTTCAGGTACAGCAAACGGGTGCGCTCACTGAGCGCCCCGCGCAATTGGTCCGGCGTCATCTTGAAGTCGTGCTCGCCGGTCGTGGGCAGTTCCACCACCACGCCGCCGGCCAGGGCCACGTGCGGAGCGTAGCTCACCCAGGCGGGCGTGGGAATGATCGCTTCCTGATCCAGCCCCGGATCGAGCAGCGCCTGGGCCGCGAGATACAGGCACATCTTGCCGCCGTTGCTGATGATGACGTGCTCAGCTTCGATGCCCGTGATACCGTTCATCTCGCGCAACTTGCGGGCGATCGCCTTGCGGGCGTCGATGTCCCCCTGGCTGGCGACGTACTTGGTCAAACCGGCGCTGAGGGCGTCGGCGGTGGCGGACTTGATGACGCTGGGCGTGTCGAAGTCCGGCTCGCCCGCCGCGAAGGAGAGTACATCCAGCCCCTGTTTTCGCAATTCCTTGGCACGGGCGGTGACGGCGAGGGTCGACGACGGCTTCAGGTCCAACACACGCTGCGAGAGCTTCATCAGAACACACTCCTGCCAGGCGCAGCTACGATGCGTGATCCGCATCAGGCCGGGAGGAAGAACCTAACAGATCCGCGAGCGACTGTCCCGCAATCGACTCCAATTGGACCCGGCGAAGAGCCTGGAGCGTGGCTTTCTCGTTGGCCTCGGCGTGCGGGGCGGCGTCGGAAAGGGCGAAGCCCTGCTCCAGGGCCGACGCCAGCGCAATCCGCTCCGCCGGCCGGGCCAGGGCGTAGGCGGCGTCCTCGGCGTCCGCCCCATGTTCCACCATGTGCAGGAGTCCCACGCTGACCAGTTGCCGCAGCATCGCCTTCGCCGCCGTTGGCGACACCCCCGCCTCCTGGGCCGCCACGCCGGCGCTGATCGGCTTGCCTTCCTGGAAGCGCCGGCCGATCTGCTCCAGCAGCGACAGCATCGTCGCCGGGTCGACGAGGTTCGCCTCGTGCCGCCCCGCCACCGCCTGCCGATGGGCGTCAAGCAAGCGCTCCCGATGCCCGCCCAGCGTCTGCAGCGTGTAGCTGAGTTCCAGCCCGAACAAAACGATCAGCCAGGTGAGGTAGACCCAGAGCATGAAGATCGGAAGCAGCGCCAGCGAGCCGTAGATCTTGCCGTAGCCCGTGAGATTCCCCGCGTACAACGTGAAGCCGTACTTGCCCAGCTCCCACAGGATCGCCGCCACGAAACTCCCGGCCAGGGCTGTGCGAACGTTGACACGGCTGTTGGTCACCGTCTTGTAGGCGAGCAGGAGCAAGAGCCAACTGATGCAAACCGTCAGCGCGAAACCCGCGAAGCTGACCAGCAGCGCCCCCCAGTGCAACCCGGCGACCCAGCCCTGCACCTGCGCCTGCACGCGGAAACTGGCAATGAGCAGGAGCGGCCCCAGCGTCACCAGCGTCCAGTACTGCGTGACCCGCTTGGGCCAGGATCGGCCGCTGGAGGCGTTGTAGATGAAGTTGAAGGAGGACTCGACCTGGATGAGCAGCGACATCGCCGCGTAGATCAGGATGGCCAGGCCCACCAGGCCGACCGTGCCGAAGTGGGCGTTTTGAGCGCTTTCCACCATGCCCAGCAAGGCATCGAGGGCCGTCTGGGCCGGCTCGGTCTCCGTGGCCACCTCCGTGGGCACCGTCAGGTTCTCCAGCCCCAGGTAGGCCAGGATCGCCCGCAAGGGCTCGCGGAACCCCTCGGGCCCCGACACCCAGCGCAGCACCACGACGCTGACCACCATCAAGGGCACGATGCTGAAAAGCGTGCGATACGCCAGCGCCGCCGCCATCTGTGGGGCCCGGTCGCGGCGAAGCTCCCCCGCCCCGTGCATGCACAACTCGACGAAGTACTGCCCCGCGAGTTGCCAGCGGTTCAGCTCCGCGGAAGGCGTCAAAAGAAAGTTCCGCAGGCTCTCGATGACCGTGCGAATCACGACCCTTCCTCCTTTCGCCGACCGGCCGCCCGACGCAGGGCCCGCAGCTCCCCAGCGTTCAGGTCACGCCACTCCCCCACCGCCAGTCCCTTGAGTTGCAGGGGGCCGACCTTGATTCGACGGAGTCGACGCACCGGGAAGCCGACGTTCGCCAGCATGCGGCGGACCTGGCGGTTGCGCCCCTCGCGCAGGGTCACCTCCAGCAGCGTCTTGCCCCGATCCCGACGGATCAACTTGATCTGGGCCGGCCTTGTCTTGCGTGCCTCCGGACTCCGCTTACGCTCCGCGAGGAAGAGCCCCTGCTCGAGCTTCTCGACCGCTGCCTCGTCCAATTCGCCCCGCACGGTCGCGTGGTAGGTCTTGTGCACGCCGTAGCGCGGGTGGGTCAGGCGGTTGGCCAGTTCCCCATCGTTGGTGAGCAGGAGCAAGCCCGTGGTGTCCTTGTCCAGCCGACCCACGGGAAAGAGCCGAGCCCCGCTGGGATGGGCCACCAGGTCGAGCGGCTTGCGACGGCCCTCCGGGTCATCGTTCGTCGAAACCGTGTGCCGAGGCTTGTTCAGCATGACGTAGATAAAGCGGGTCTTCCGCTGCAGGGGCCGGCCGTTGACCACGATATGGTCCGTCGCCGCATCGACCCAGAGGGGCATTTCCGTGACGATCTCACCATTGACCGCCACCGCCCCGGCCTCGATCAAGTCCTCGCACTGCCGGCGCGAACCGACCCCGGCCGCCGCCATGACCTTCTGCAGCCGTTCACCGTGCTCAGCATCCTTGTACGCCTCTTCCATGGGCGTATGGTACGGGAGATGCCCACCCGACGGCGAACGCCGCACCACGGCCCCACGCAGGGCAGGCGCCGCCCACCGCTGCCCGCTCCCCTCCCCTCCAGCGCGGCAGCACGTCCAACGAGAAGCCGCTCCCCCGGACTGGCCGTGCGGGCAATGGTCCATCTGATTCCTCGCAAGAGCATCAGGAGGGCCCACTCCGGAACCCGGTCGAAGGCGATCCGCCGGCCGCACCGTGAAACCGCGAGGATGGAATCCCGTATACACCTCCACCAACGACGCCGGGCACAGGGTTTGGCATGGTTCCTCAAGAACAGAAGCACTGCACATGATGCGTTTAGCAATTGCGTCGATCGCGCTCCTCCACCTGCTGCTCCTGCTCGGCGGATGCCGCG
>SWCB01002889.1_pt1 | contig 9978 bp, 6 predicted proteins | sample 4692901 | NCBI WGS metagenome assembly SWCB01 (sample SAMN10267276, study PRJNA491770) | bioreactor metagenome | isolation source: DHS bioreactor inoculated with subseafloor sediment | place: Japan: off Shimokita Peninsula | collected 2006-08
CGTGCGTCTCCTCGGCCCTGGCGAGTTTGAACTCGTCGCCACCAGGGGATCCGGCGATCTGGTGTCCACCGCAAGCAGCGATGGGTTCGTCGAGGTCGAGCCTAGTCAGCGAGCCGACGGTGTGCTGCCCTTCTATTCCTGGCAGGCGTAGTGGACGGTGGGGACCGTGCTCGTGAGACATCCGGACCCACGGTCGGCGCGCACGCGCTGGTTCGAAAGAGGCACAGCCGAGTCTGGGCGGCAGCCCCTTCTGTACTGGATCGTCGTAGCGGATTCCCCGCGAGTTCTCGCACCACCGACGTCGCGTTCGGTGGGGCCTCGGGATACTCGGTGGAGCCCTACTCCTTGCCGTCGCCTTCGTTGACACCGCCGGGCTGCGTGCTCTCCGTGTTTTCGGTCTGCCCCACGGCCTCCGTCCCTGGGTCGGGAAAGCCCTCTGTGATCTCGTTCAAATCGTCAATCAAGATCCGTAGATGCGACTGGAAGGTGGCGGGATCGGTGTTGCCGCGTTCCAGCCAGGGCGCCCACCCGGAGGTCTTGCGTTGGATCTTGGCCACGATCTGCTCTTTGTCGTCCAGGAGTTGCTGGCGCTGCGTGGCATACTCCGCCCGTTCCGCGGCAAACGAGGCGCGCTCCAGCGCGATCGCCGTCGCGATCGCCGTGGCGGCATAGCCGATCAAGCAGAGCAGCAGGATGGCGGCGGCGGGCCGATGCATCTTGGCCCAGTACAACAACTGTCGCCAGGGGGCCATCGGTGTCCAACTCAGGGGTTCGCCACGCAGATAGTGCTGCAGGTCGGTCGCCAAGTCCGCTGCGGATGGGGTGCGCCGCTCCGGATCCGATTGCACGGCGCGATGCAAGATGGCAGCCAACTCCCGGGGAAGTCCCGCCTTCAATTCCCGTGGATGACGCGGCGGTTGCTCGATGATGCGACCCAGCGCTTCGGCATAGCTGCACTCGACATCGACTGGCGGCTGCCCGGTCAGCATCCAGTACCCAATGGCACCCAGGCTGTAGACATCGCTGCGCACAGTTACCTGCGGCTGATCGCCCCGTGCCTGCTCCGGGGACATGAAGGCGGGCGTCCCCAAAGGCTGACCTTCCTGCGTCGCCAGTTCGTCCGCGGAGGGTTCCACCAAGCGTGCAATGCCGAAGTCGACGATGATCGGCACGCCATCGTTCCGCACGATGATGTTGCTGGGTTTGAGGTCACGATGGAGTACGCCGCGCTCGTGAATCGCCTGCACCGCCTCGGCGATGCGCAAGAGCAATTCCAGGTTCTGCCGGACCGTCAGATTCCCTACTCGGCAATGATCTTCCAGCGACGGGCCATCGATGTAGTCGGTAGCGAGATAGAACTGCCCCTCACTCTGGCCGTAGCCGTGCACGAAGGGAACGCAAGAGAGGCGCAGCTCTGCCAGGACCTCGATCTCGCGATGGGCTCGGTCGGCCGCTTTGCGTCCCAGGCGCTGGAAGAGCTTGAAGGCAACGAGCCTCTGCGTCTCTGGATGGGTGGCGAGATAGACGACGCCGCTCGCCCCCTCTCCGAGGACTCGGACACCGACGTAGCCTCCGGCCAGCGCCGGCCCCGCGTTCGACTCTTCTCGGAGGGTGGGGTCAAAGGCGAACTGGGCCAAGCGTCGCGCCCCGGCGCGAGTCCGAATGAGCTGGAACAGCCCTTTGTCCGTATCGGGATGCGGGCCAGAGGTCGGCATGGGGAACTTCCTCGATCTCAGCGGGAATCGATCGATCGACTCCACTGCATTGATACGTTCGCCGCGCGGGAATTCGTAGGAGATTCGAAGAAAAACCCTCGCAGCCGCGTCTGCCCGTCCGCTAAGAGACGGCAATCCCTATCATGCCACGATAGCATACCCCCGACCAGAGGGGGGTGCGAAGAGCCAGGACGCGAATGAACCAACAGAACACACATGCTGAGTTCTCGGCCACTCGCTGGACGCTGGTGGACGCCGTGACGGGTGACGATGAGGCACTGCGACAGTCGGCTCGCAGACAGTTGGCCGAGCAGTACTTCCCGCCGGTCTACGCCTATATTCGTAGCCGCGGCAATCCCCCGGATCGCGCCGGTGAGCTGACCCAGACCTTCTTCACGGAGGTCATCTACGGTCGGGATCTTTTCGGCCGCATCGACCGCCGGCAGGCTCGTCTACGCTCGTATCTCAAGGCGGCGATCAACAACCATGTCGTGGACCAGAGCCGCAAGGAGCGCCGGCGTGTGTCTTCCGTGATCTCAGCTTCGGCGCTAGCGGAGGAGGAGTCCAACTTCCGCGACCTCAAGGGGCTCTCGGCGGAAGAAGCGTTCGATATCCGTTGGACGGTCGCCGTCCTGCAAGAAGCCCTGAAGCGCTGCCGCGCCAGGTTCATCGACGCCGGGCAGGAGGAACAGTTCCTGGTCTTCGAGCGTTGGTTCTGTCGCTACCTTGGCACCGATGCCAGCGTGCGGCCGGACGCAGTCGACCTGGCGAAGGAACTCGGCTTGAGCAATGCCGATCAGATCTACTCGATCACGCGCCGTGTCCGTCAGCGACTTCAGGAGGCGGTCCGGGAAGTCTTGCGCGATCAAGTCGGCGAAGAAGACCAGTTGCAAGAAGAACTGCTGCATTTCGCTCGCCTTACGAACATTTCCCACAACGCACTCTGATATTCGGCGTCAGAACGCCGCGGTAGCGCCCCCGCCAAAACCAGCCGGGTGGGCGCGCTTTTTTTGTGGGAATCCCACGAATCCGTCCGCGGCGCACGTATTGAAAGACAGTGCGGGTGAGTATCGCCCGGCGGAGCCTTCCGCTCCGAGCCGAGCGCACAACAAGGTGTGTGTGGTTTTTCACCTCTGAATGGTCGAGTCATGTCAACTTATTTTCCTGACAGCCGAGGAAGCTCCTCGACTTCCGTTCTTCTACCCCAAAGCGGCGAGGCAACCTCGCGACTTCGCAAGCTCTGCGACTGTACGCGCGTCCTGGCGCAGCTCACCGGTCGCACCCCGCAGGCATGGCTTGATGAGGCTGCGATAGAACTCGCCCAGGCATTCGGAGCGGAGGTCGGCGTCTACCTGCTCCTGGGTCGCTGGGACGCGGAGCGGCGACGCTGGCGTCTGCTGGCCTCGGCTCAAAACCCCAATGCATTCGAAGTCCTGTCACGCTGCGGGGCGGTGCTGCTGGAGCGCTGGCCCGACGATGAGTACTCCCTGGCGGCCGGCCACGCTGCCTACCCGCCGAAGGCCGGCATGGGTCGGCTTCCGGATCTGGTTGCACCGCAGGTCTGGGAGCGCTGCGCTTACCGACGCCTCCGCCTTAATCACGGACTCGCCGGGGCGGCCCGTTGGTTGGGACGTACTTGCAATGAAGATGTTTCCGAAGTCCTCCTGGTTCAGTTGGAGGATCCGCGCCACGCCGATGGTCCAAGCGACGAGGTGCTTGAGGAGTTGGCGGCTCTGGCGCCGCAACTCCTCACTGCCTACCAGGACGCCTTCCTGCTTCCGGAGTTGCGCCGAGTAAAACTTCTCGAGCGGCTCACGCCCGCCCAGCAGCGGGTGGCGCAACTGCTGCTCCAAGGGCTCTCGCAGATCGACATCGCCAAGCAACTGGGCCGCAAGTATCACACCGTGCGCGGCCATGTGAAGGGGATCTACGAGCGTCTGGGCGTGCATTCGCGCGATGAGTTCGCGCAGGTGCTGGGGTGCCCACTGCCCTTGGACGACGACGATGAGTTTGAAGCCGTCGAGTCGACCTTCGATTGCCCCTAAACTCTCGACCTGCCCACAGGAAGAAGGCGACCGCGCTCGTGGCGCGGTCGCCCGGCTGTGCTCCCCCCTTCGCGGATAAGAACAGCGCGATGGTCGCACCCTGTGCTCCCTACTCTTGTCGCTGCGCGCGGAACGTCATCGTCGATCCGTCCGAGAGATTCACCTGGCCAACCAACACACCCCCCTGCAGTGACAGCGTCATGGTATCCGTCGCCATCGGGGTGGGCGTGCCGTTGATCGTGACCGTCTTCTTGGTGCCCCGCATGGTCACTTGACTGCCGCGCAGTTGACCCTCAAAGCTCTCGGAGACCTGGAAGCGCGTGGTGCTGTAATAGTCACGCACCTCGGTCTCGCCGTAGAACTCGGCGAGGATGGCCCCTGCCTGACTGGCCCCGATTTCCAAGACCATGGGCCAGGTGAGCTGCGAACCATCCGGCATGGGCGAACTGGCCTGGCCGGCCCACTTGCCCAGGAAGGCACGGGCGTCGCTGCCGTTGTTGTTGCGATTGTCGCTGTTGTTGTCCGGGCCCATTTCGTTGATGACGATCTTCCAGCGTTCGAGGATGTCCGCGGGCAGCGCCCCCAGTTCCGGACTGGAGACGCCCATCGACCAGTACTCCTCGATATCAACCTGAATGACGAGCCCCTCCTTGAGCCACTTCTCGTACGTTCCGACAGCCGCCTCAACGACACGATCGAAGGGAGCGGTGCCGTACTTCTTGCCGCCACCGACACCGGTCGTCTCCACGGGCACATAGTCACCGCTGGGCAGTTTGATGATGGGGAAGGCGTGCCCCGGGACGAGCACCATGGAAGGCTCCAGCCCCACCGCGTGCGCCATGGCGCAGTACAGGCCCGCAAGTTCGATGCAGGTGCCGGACTTGTCACGGATCACATCCCGGGGGAACTTGATGCTCTGCACGATCTTGTTGTCGAAACTCATGTTCTCGTCCATGATTCCGACGGGACCCTGGTAGGTGAAGTCGTTGGCCTGCATGATCTCATAGCAGGAACGCAGCACCGCCATGGCTGCCTCGTCGCTGTAGGGGGCCCCCGCACCTCCCGCCGCTTTGTTGGCCATGGCCGCGAACTGCTTAACGACCGGATCGTCCCGCGTCACCCAGGCGGCGATGAAGTGGGCGTTGCTGAAGACGTCGTAGTAGTTCCCCATGCTTTCCTCTTCGGAGAGGTTGGAGAAGATGAACTCGTGCCGGCCCAGGATGGAAATGCGCTCGCCGTCACTGTCCTCGTGGCGTTCGCCCGCAGAGTCGTCATACCGCCACTCCAGGAACACGTTGGCAGGCGTCGTGCTGGTGAGTTCGGCGATGGAGCGGTTGAGGACGGGCTTGTACACCGCCACGGTCGTCTGCCCGGGCAACACCTCGGGGAACTTCTGCCAGGGACTCCATTCCGAGTAGCCGCCCACGCGGAATCGCACACGCAGATCGTAGATCGTGCCCGCGCCGGTGTTCTCGCAGACGGCCTTCGCCACCCACATCGCGGGAAACTCGGTCTCCAGGCCGTAGATCTTGTAGAGGCAACTCATCAGCCGTTCACGTGCCTGGAAGTCCACGTTGAGGCGGACTCGGCCCAGGGGAGGATCGTGCGGCAATTGGTACGTCAACTCGCCACGGCGCTCGCTCCACTCCACCGCCGTCGCCCCGGCAGGTAGGGCGTACTCCGCGCGGCCGGTCAGGCTGAAGCCCGCCTCCTCATCGATCTCCGTGTGAGTGAACACCGCCACCGGGCCGGTCGGACGCTGGGCGATCTCCACGAATTGGTGGTCATCCGGTCGCCAGCACCATTCGCCCTCGCCGCGATTCTCCGCCGATCCCAAGAGGTGCACCTGCATGACCACAGCGCTGTTGGCGTCGTCGTACCAGGCGTCGGCATCCTCAGCGAGTTCGTGATCGGCCCGACCGGAACTCAGATCACGCAGGAAGAACGTGGGATCGGGCACCGCCTGCCGCAACTGGGCAAATGCCTCACGTGGCCAGGTGAGCACGGCCTGCCCCTTGAGATCGCCGATTGTGGTTAGTTCCGCCTGCACCTCCATCTGGGCGGGAATGAGCGTCTCGCCCTGGGGCTGATCCTGCTGGGGCGGCGTCTGATTCTGCTGGGCTTGGCGGATCTCGTCTGCCAGGAAGTCCGGGACGGGCACGGCGGGGAGCTTCTCCGGGTCAAAGCCGCGCTGCTTGATAAGGTCGTCGAGCATGGCCGCCGCCCCCCGAGCCGTCTCCCAGTCCTCCTCCGACATCTCCCGCTGGGCCCGATCGAGCTCCTCGCGGGCGTTCTCATGCCCTTGGTCAGCGGCGAGCATCAGCCAGCCAGCCCCTTCGATCGGATCGCGGTCGCGGCCGTCGCCGCTGCTGAGGCACACGCCGAAGGCCCACTGCCCATCGGAGTCACCGCTGATGGCGGTGAGAAAGAAGAGATCCGCCGCTGCCTTGAGATCCTCGTCGATCTCGCGGCCTTGGTAGTACATCTGGCCCAGGTTGAACATCGAGTCAGTCCAGCCTTGCAGGGCGGAGAGCGTGTACCAACGCAGCGCCTCGCGCGAGCTCTGCTCGAAACCGTTCCCTCGCTGGTGCATGAGAGCAACGAAGAACTGCGCCTCGGGGTGGCCTTGCTTGGCGAGCGGCAGCAGGATGGGCGCCGCTTGAGCGAAGTCACCGTCGCGCAAGGCCGACCGCGCCTGGGCCATCGCTTGCGCGGCGTCCGCCGGCTGGGGCTCTTGCACAGCCGGTTGCGTGCGGCGCGGGCGGTTGGCGTCGGTCGGCTGCACGGGCTGCGCCTGGAGGGAGCTTCCCACTCCAAGCGTGGCCGCAAGCAGAAGGCCGGTGAGAAGCACTGTTCGGAGGCCAGTGGAGGGCATTGTCAATCTCCTTGCGCCGCGCTGCCGGCGGCGACTTCCACGTAGAAACCAATCGTTCAAGTCGGATGGGGCGCCGAGCGTCACTGTGATCCCGTGAGCTGCAGGTCCACCTCGTTCCTCATGCCCGGCGGGCCGATGCGCTCGCTGGTCTTCAATTGCACCAGCATGCCGTCCGCCTTGCGGTAGGTGAGCTCAACTGTCTGCCGAGTTGCCGTTTGCAGAAGCGTCACGTACTCGCCGTCCACACGATCGACGACGGTCGTAAAGCGCGTGAGGGCGTCTTCATCAAGCACCTGGCCGGCCCGGAGTTGCGCCAGCGCCTTCGTGGGGATCCACAGGCCGCCCAACTGGTGCGTGCCCACGAGGCGCTCACCCACATCGGGCATCGCCCCCGGGACGTGCATGCGGCCGGTCGTTTCACACAGCATCCAGTCGTCGCCGCTGCGCAGCCGCTCCATGCTGACGCTGAGCTTGATCGGTGTGGGCGGCGAACCAGGGACGTGCACGTTGAAGTTGCCCGCGTAGTCGAGCTTCTTGAGCCGCCCCAGCCAGTCCGGAGCAGGCTGTCCCGCCCAGGGCAGGTTCAAGGTGCGCGAGCCCTTGAAAGTCGTGAAGCGCACCACGGCGCCGCCTGCTGTCAGCCGCTCGCCCGACACCGACTTCTGGATGCCGAGCGTGGTGACGTCGCTGGAGTAGAGCAGCGCCCCGCTCGCCATGTCGTAGATCCACACGCCCCGGCCGTCCTGGCGCACGGAGACAATCTGCAAGGCCTCGTAGGTGGCCTGGTCGATGGTGTACTTCTTGCGGTGCACCCACATGCCGGTCTCCCGGGCCGGGTTGAAGGTGGGTTTGTCCGTCTGGTCCTTGGCAAGTTCCTTCAAGGCGTCGGTGTGCAGCCAGAGGTCGCCACCCGTGGAGGCGGAGCCGACGAATCCTGTCTCGTACTTGAAGATGGGTTCGTTCGTGTTCAGCCCGTCGAAGAGATAAAACGCCATCTGCAGGGCGGCGTCGCGCCGATCGAGGGCGACGAGATTCGCCTGCAGGTACCCGTGCGAGGCCTTCTTGCCAGCATCTTCGCGCTTGTAGTGCTTGCCGTTCTTGTCGACCCAACCGCCCTTCTCGTCCGGGATGTAGTTGTAGGGACCGTCCGGCAAGGTGGCGACCACGGTGTAGTACGTCAGCCGCAGCCCCGGCTGAATCCAGTCGGGGGGCGGGGTGTTGACCGTGAGGCCCGGGATGTCCCCGAATGCCTGGGGCTGATCGCCGACCGCCTGCGGCTCCGTGGTGCTGGCCGGGGCCGTCTGGAGCCCGTCCTTGGGCTTGAGATCCAGCCGGCCGGGCTCCACACCCAGCGCGACGGTGCTCAGCAAGGCAGCGGCCAGCATGGCGAGAATCGGCTTCATGAACGGGCTCCTGCGGGGAGGTACGGCACGGGCAACGGCGCTCGCGGGGTCGCTGCCCCCTCACCAGTCCAGCGCAGAGAAGCCCGCCGCGCCACGCAGGAACGGTGGATTCGCCCGCCCCCGCCTTGGTCAGAAAGGGTCGATGGAAAAAAAGCCCCGCGTGGAGCGGGGCGGGGTGAGCAGGATAGGAACGTCGCGGGATCGTGCGGTCAGGCCGCCGGCTCGTCAGGCGTCGCCGCCGGGGCGTCATCAAGAGCCGCAGCGACGGGCTTCTTGTCCCAGAAGAAGAGGACGAAAGCGACCATGATCACGGCGGCGAAGAGGCAGGGGTAGAGCCACACCTTCCGCCAGGCGAGTTCGCCGGTCTCGCTATCTGTCATCATGAGCACAAAGGCGAAGAACGCCTTGGCGCCGATGAACATGCCGAGCCCCTGGGTTACGAGCACCAGGAATCCCTGCGCCTGGTGTCGAATGTCGGCCGTGGCCTTTTTGTCGACGTAGATCATGCCGGTCACGAAGAAGAAGTCGTAGCAGATGCCGTGCAGCACGACGCCGAGCACGACCATCATGGCAACGTTGTCGTTGGCGGCCCCGGCGAAGAGCCCGTAGCGCGCCACCCAGGCAAGCATGCCGATCGCCAGCATCCACTTCACGCCCAGCCGAATGAAGAAGAAGGGCATGACGAGCATGAAGAAGACCTCGGAGACTTGCCCGAGGCTCATGGTGGTGGTGGCACTGTCAAAGATGAGTGTGTCCGTGGCGTCAACGAAGTTCCGAGCCTGCTGGTAGTAACCCGCCAACGGGATGCAGATCAGGAACGAACAGATGATAAAGACCGTGTACGACGGCATCTTGAAGAGCCGCAGGGAGTCGAGTCCCAGGACGTCGGCAGCACGGATCTTCTTGCCCTTGGACGGTGCGGGCGTATGCGGCAAGGTCAGGCTGTACAAGGCGAGCAGAACGGCGGCCCCACCGGCAACGTAGAACTGGGCCGAGGAAGCGTCCTTGTTCGGAAGCATGATGATGGCCCAGTTGCCCACGATCCACCCGATCGTGCCCAGCACGCGGATGATCGGGAACTGCTTCTCCTGGTTGGTCAGGTTCTGGAAGGAGAGGCTGGCCGTCAGACCCACGGTCGGCATGAAGCAGATCATGTGCCCAAGCAGGCAAAGCACGAACGGATGCTTGTAGGCCGGCAGATCGTGGACGAAGACCTTGTAGAAGATGCCGGCGTCCTCGGGCATCTCAGGCAGACTAAACGGCGAGGCCGCGAACGGTGCCAGGATGAGGAACAGACCACCCACCAGGTGTAGGACCGCCAGCACTCGCTCAGTGCTGAAGAAGCGGTCCGCAATCATCCCCAGGAAGAACGGCGCAATGATCGCGGCAATCGGGCCGACCGTGTAGGCGGCCCCCGTCACTGCCCCCATCTCCGACTTGTTGATGAAGCCCGTCATGGAGACGTACCACGCTCCCCAGATGAAGAACTCCAGGAACATCATCACTGAGAGCCGTGTGCTCACCAGCGTCTTGGCCGGAGCCGACGTTAGGTCTGTCATATCTGCGGTTTCCTCTACCAGAAGGTGAACTGAGACCAGCCGTCTGTTCCGGCCTGGTCGTCCTGCTCCCTCTCCTCGGGGGGAGGGCTGGGGTGAGGGGCAGCACACCCCGGGCTGCCGATCTCTCCTCAACTCCATCCGCATGGAGAGACCGAACTAACTGATGTCTAGTTGTCGCCGAAGGCGGCATCAAAGGCGATATCCGAACGCTCAAAGTCAAGCTGCCGCGTGAACTCCGCCGCCTCGCGGGCGCCGTGCTCGCGATTCATGAGAATGTCTTCCCACTCCACCGAGAGCGGCCCTTGGTAGCCGACCTGGTTAAGCAAGCGGATGATGCCCTCAAAATCGATCGTGCCTCGACCGGGCGAACGGAACTCCCAA
>SWCB01009499.1_pt1 | contig 9960 bp, 13 predicted proteins | sample 4692901 | NCBI WGS metagenome assembly SWCB01 (sample SAMN10267276, study PRJNA491770) | bioreactor metagenome | isolation source: DHS bioreactor inoculated with subseafloor sediment | place: Japan: off Shimokita Peninsula | collected 2006-08
TTCCACCGTCATTAGAAGGTTATTTGATTAGAGATAAAAGTTTGGAAATGGGCGGAATTGTAGATAGAATAGAAATAATAGGGGGAAAATATTATCCAATATCCCAAAAATCTAAAAATCCTCCACTAAGAGGAGTTTGGGATTCTGATGCATTGGAAATAGCAGCTTATGCGCTTTTAATAGAACAAGAGTTTGATACTGAAGTTTTAGTAGGTTTCGTAGATTATCAAGTTCTGGAAGATAGAAGGCCCGTAGTTGTAGATTCTGAACTTAGAGAAGGTTTATTCATTGTTTTAGATGATATACGGAACATAATAAATTATGGGAATCTTCCAGAAGTAAATATTAATCCTAAAAAGTGTGAAACTTGCAATTATAAGGAAATATGCAATCAAAATCTTGAATTTTCATGAAATAAATATATTTTATTTTAGCAATCCCAAAATATAAAATGATTAGTTATCATAATAATAATTGATTTAATTAATTAGATATTCAGGTGAAAAAATGAACCAAGATGAACTTCTAAAAAAATGCGAAGGAATGGAAGATTCCAGTATGATGGGTGCTTGCAAAGTAATGTTAGAGCTGATGGATAAGAAAGATATTAAGTTAGAGGATGAAGGTGACCAAACTTATCTGGAAATGGCTGAAAATTTAAAACCATCAGACGTGTCAAAAATCCTCCAATTAGCATTAAAAGTTAGGGAAAGTGGAGATATAAAAGACCCTGAAATAAAAAATGCCGCTAGCAGGATAATAAGAGCTATTGAAATGAGTTAATACAAACTAAGATATTTTATTATGATTAATTAGAAAAAGATAGTTAAAATCTTTTTCCAGTAATTTTTTTTATATCTAACATAGCAGTATCAGCTGCAGCCATTACTGCCATTACACCCGCTTGAACAGGATCTGTGACTACCAGATCTGCTTTTTCAGTTACACCTCCGGGCATACTAAGACTTATTACTACAACATCATGCTCTTTTTTCATCTTTTCTACTGCATGACTAATCTTACCACCCATTAATGACCCTGCCAACACAAGTGCCACTACCCTTGGAAGCCGTCCAACGGCAAATACTGCTTCTGCCAACTCTGATTCTCCAACAAGAGGTATAGTGTCAACACTTATTCTTTCTCCACGGATATTGTGCCTATCTGCTTCACTAATAGCGCCCATTGCAACTTGAGCCACTTGTGCCCCTCCACCAATGATAATTATCCTTTTTCCATAAATATCATTCAAAGAACGATGAACTTCGACTTTTATAACCGGTTCTGCACTTTCTACCGAACTTACAAGCTCATTCACATTTTTTACTTCTTCAAGTTCCATATAAATTGAACCAGCCCCATCTTTTTCGACAAATAAATGAGTATAAGTTATGTTTATACCATTTAATGCAATCATATTTGTAATCTGGCTTAATACTCCTGGACGTTCAATTGTTTTTATAGTGATGGCAAGTTTATTCATTTAATCACTCCTTATAAAATACACTATAAAATAAATATGGTATTTAAATAATAAAGTTATATCTTAATAAAAACTGGTTGATTCTTTAATCACAACTTTTCAGGAAATATTGATAATTTGAATTTTATTATACATACAGACTCTAAAGATAATAATTTAATCCTCAATCAAATGCTTTTTCTGATATAATTTAAAAAAAAGAGTATAATCATTAAATTAATTTTTCGATAGATTTTTAGAATTATTTTATTTGAGATTTAATTTTTTCAAGTTTGGCATGTTCCCTCCGAAATAAACTGAGAAAATTATCTTTTTCTTTAACAGGAGTTATATGCAAACCTAATTTCCTGTGTTCATCTATCCAATCCTCTGAAAAAATAGGAATATCTATTTTTACAGGTTCTTCAGTGGGATTAACAACAATCAGATTCCTGTAAGGAAAATCAACCTCTACAATGTAACCGCCAGTACTGATAATATGATGAGGCATAACCACAAATTTCATTTGATCACCTGAATTTATTTTAAATTTATTATTTGTATTATTTCTTTCCAATTATTTCGGATAAATATTGCATTAGAAAAATGCCACAACCATTGCCAGAACTCCCAAAAGAGAAATTCCAGTAACAACTGGATAAAATTGTTTGAAAGTGAATATAGGAGAAAATGCACTGAATACCGCCATAAATATTGGAAATATGACCGCGACAGCTATATTTATCAGTATGCTCCAACTTAAAATATTAGGAGGTAATCCTAAGAAAAGCACAGAAAATAATGCTCCTAAAGTAAACATCAAAAAACCGCGCGTAATATACACATATGCCCTATATTTAGAAGCATATTCCATATAAGGTCCTTCTATAACATCTGCTTTTGTTTTAAGAATGGCAAATGGGTATTCGTTTAATAAAATCATATAGCCAATGAAAAATACTACCGCACCTAAAGCTCCAGCAAGAGTAAACAGAACAGGGCCATTTAATTGCTGATAATTTACAATATCATTTAAGAAAATACTGCCAGACATAACAGCTGGGACAAAAAGAGCAATATATAATGGAAACGATCCAAACGCAATAAGTCTGAATGCCCTCATAGCACTCAAATTTTCTAAGAAAGACTTTGGTACATTCGGATGTTTGGCGCCTTTAACAACATCAGGGAAAGGCATGCTCAAAGACATTATAGAATTTGATAATGACCCCATGAACACATATACAAGCTCTTCAATTTTTAAAAGGCCTATTATAGCCATTAAACTAGCTAATGCACCCAAAAAATACATTTGAGGTATTAAGAATAGCAATATAAAGAATACTGACAACAACCCAATCAAAGGTAGAGCATTATAAAGTCTGGGCAGGGGAGAATTAGGAACTATGGTCTCTTTGAAAAAAAACTTCAAAGGAGCCATAAATCCAGGACTGGATAGTGGGGGACCAACCCTTTGTTGAATTCTGGCATGAATAAATTTCCTCTCAATTCCAGGAAGCCATAAGCCCACAAATAATGCCACAATTAAAGTTCCAATCACTGCTGCTGTTGAATATATAATAGTAGAAGCTTCCATGACCTCATCTCCTAATTTGAACGTTTATAAGATTAAATAATCTATTTATACATATCTCCATTCCAAATCAATATTTAATTTTTATTAATTAAAAAATTAAAGTCATTATAATGACTTTAAATTATTATTATAATTAATTAAATCTCAATCTTAGTTATCTTTATAGCACGATCCGTGCATGTAAAGCAAGGGTCACACTGCACAATAGCTAACTGTGCATCACTTATATGTGTACCAATACAAGCATGTTGCATAGCAGCAATATTAGTTATTGACGGGGTACGTACTATAGATCCTCTAACTCTGCCTTCTTCAAGAGCATATGAATGTAAAAGTTTACCTCTAGGGACTTCAATGTAACTTTTTATAATACCAGTATCTTCCATTTCCCAACTACGATCAGTTATAGGACCTGAAGGAATGTTTTTAACTGCTTGCCTTATGATTTTAATTGATTCTGGGATTTCCAAAACCCTCATAAGAAGATTTGCTTTCACATCGCCATCCTGTTGAGTAATGATATCAAAATCAAATGGATCATAAATTTCCATATCTCTACGTAAGTCCATGTCCACACCAGTAGATCTCAAGGTAGGTCCTGTAGCAGCGAGTCTTAAAGCATCTTTTTTAGTTAAAACTCCCACACCAGTAATTCTGGACATTACAATCGGGTCTGAAACAAAACGATCTGCAAACTGAGCTATTTTTTCTTCAATAATATCCATACCCTCATTTAGTTTTTGAATCCTCATTAAATCCAGTTCACACCGAGGCCTAACACCTCCAATAATAGAGCATCCATATTGTACTCTATTTCCACCAATCATTCTTAAAAGTTCCATCACTGTTTCTCTTATGAAAAAAAGGCGCATGGCAAATGTTTCATGGCCTAATACCTCGTTACCATGTGCTAAATAAAGCAAATGACTATGTAACCTTTCCAATTCTCCCATTATGATTCTAATATAACTAGCTCTTTCTGGAATTTCAATTTCCAGGCCTTTTTCAGCCACCATCACTGAGTTCCAGATGTGGCTGTTTGAACAAATTCCACAAATCTTCTCTGTCAAACTGTTAGCCTTTTCTACAGGTAATCCTTCCATAATACGTTCAATACCCCTGTGATTAAGACCTACAGTTATCTCTGCGTCTCTGACAATTTCATCTTCCACGAAGAGTCTGACCCTATAAGGTTCTAATGCGGCAGGGTGGACAGTTCCCATGGTGACTTCTGTCTCTATTACCTCTTGCCGTTTTGATTTATCATTTTTATCCATTATAACACCTATTAAATATTTTTTTGGTGATTTGTATGCTAATTTATGTTCTTTTTTTTATAGTCTGATTAATTTAAATATCTTTCTAATTATTATTGATAATTGATTTTTATAATAAAAAATCTTATTTGGCCCCCAATAATTTTGGCAAAGCAGCAACTGCACCCGCTAAAACATCTTGAGGCCTAACTGCACATCCAGGAACTTTAGCATCTACAGGTATGACTTCCTCCACGGGTCCCGCAATTTCTTCAGAAGGTATATCTCCATGAATATTTTTATAAACTCCACCCATCAAAGCACATGCTCCTGCAGCAATAACTGCTTTAGGTTCGGGTATGGCATCATAAATCTCTTTAAGAGGTTTTTCATTATGTTTAGTTACCGGACCAGTGACAATTAATACATCAGCCTCTCTTGGATTCCAAGTTAAAAAGATTTTATATTGTTCAATATCGAATTTGGGGGAAAGTACAGTGTTTACAATCTCTATATCGCAACCATTACATCCGCCAGTGTATACTAACATTGCGTGAACGGCCCTTGCCCTTGAATATGATTTGATGCTCATTTAATCCCTCTTATATTTGATAAGTTAATATTTTATTATTTTATAGATACAATAACATTTTATATTTCTTTGAGGTTTAATAATTAAAAACAAACATTTTATGTATCAAAATGTTTGGATTATATCTTTTTTTTCTTTATGATACTTTTATCTGCCAAAAATTGAGCGATAAAAGCAATCTTATCATCTGAAATCTTGAAAGGTTTATCCATCAACTGATTTATATCCGATTCTACAACACCAACATCATTGGGATGTATGGTTCCTGCATCTCCAAATAACGCATACATAGGACAGAAATCATGGCAATAATAACAGTGCACACATTTTTCACTGTTTAAAAATGGAATTTGAGTCTTCAAAAGCCCCTCCATGAGTTTTATTGGTTCATCCAAATTTTGCATCTCAATTGCTTCCGTAGGGCATGCATTGGAACATCCTCCACAGCCAATACAAGAAACTTCAGCAACCTTATCTGTAGGTTCTACACGACCCTCCAATATGCGACTTCTCATTTCCATATCAGTAACTCTTTCTGAGGCAAATAATATCCTCTTGAAATTGGTAAGAGCTCCTTCTAGGATTATTCTAATTAAATTTTTCATACTGATTCCTCAAACTCTCTTTCAAATATTATTGCCCGAGCAGGGCATGCATTAGAACAAGCCCCACAATATATACATTTATTATCGTCAACCACCATATCTCCATCTTCTTTTTCAGATATAGCTTCTTCAGGACATATCTTCTCACAGAGATGGCACCTCATGCACAATTTATCATTGATAAACGTAAAACCATCTTTAATAGATTTTTTACGCATGGTGGTTTTTGGAATAGCGTCTTTAGGACAGTGAATGCCACATTTTTCACATAAAATACATTTTGCAAGATCAACTTCAATAGTTCCTCTTTTAAGAGTTATGGCTTCTTTTGGACATATTTCAGCACAAATACCACAAGAAATGCAGTCATCTGACACATTTCCGTCCCAAGTGACCTTTTTAAAGCTTCGGGCTTCACTTATATCGCATGCTTTCACACATCGTCCGCAGGAAACACAGTATCCCTCTAATCCCATTCCCAGAATATGAGATTTTTTGAGAGTGCCAACAGGACATGCGTCTAAACAAGTCATATTTTCACATTCCCTGCATATTGAAGGGTCACCTCTTATTTTTCCATCGACCATTTTTAATGCGCCATTTTCACAGGCTTCCACACATAATCCGCAGTTTAAACATGATAAAATGCTTCCAGTAATAATTTCATCATCATCTGGCTTTTTAATATGTAACTGGAAGTCTTCCATGTAAATAGCATTATTAGGACAATTTTTAAGGCAATTTAAGCAGAGAGTACATTTTTCAGGGTCAATAGTGTTGTCTTTAATAGCATCAGATGGGCAAAGATCTTCACAAACCCGGCATTTGGTACATACACCACTTTGATCAACATCAACAATTATGGACTCTGTTGGACAGTAATATTCACATCTACGGCATAAAGTACACTTATCAATATCTGTAATCACATTGTTTCTTTGTACTTCTTCTAGTTCAAAAGATATTTTTTTAGGAGCTTGTATGGCCAAATTTAGTGATTCTAAAAATTGTAATTGCCGATCTCCAATTACATCAAAAGCATCCACTCGTGCATCAAATGAGCAAGCAGGTACACAAATTCCACAGCGAGCACAAATACCCTTTACAATTCCATTTTCAATTTTTATACTATTCACTGGGCAGGTTAATTCACAAACTCCACATGCATTGCACCGAGCTCTATCCACCACATAGCCACCATATTTATTTTTGAATATGGCCTTATTAGGGCAGGCTTCGGCACATGCTCCGCAAGTAATGCAGCTAAAAGCTTTGCCGTCGATTAGACGTATGGCTTCAGTGGGACATTCTTTAATACATTCCCCTGATCCCTCACACTTGTTAGTTGATAAAAACATGATAATTCCTTCTAGATATATTCTCCATGTTATTATATGTTATGATTTATTTTAATTTCCTGATATTTTGTTAATTATTAATGGAATTTAATAATGATTAACGTCCAAATATAATTTTTCCAGCCATTATACCAATTATTGCTGCTAAAAATCCTGAAGCCAGTGGTAAGTCCGTATAATATGGAAAAGGTCCTATTTGCCAAGCCATGAAAAGAGCAACTAAGACAACAACCAAATATGAAGAAATTGGAAAGTTTATTTTACTTTCAGGGTTGTTTTTAATCCGGGTTCCCAGTATAAATCCCAGCAGAAATCCGAATAATGTTGGGCCAATGTATAACATGATTATTCACCTATTTTTTCTTCAGATATTTGAGTATATTAGATTTAAAATATTACTATGCATCTTGATCACTATCATTTTCTCCAACATGATTAAACTGCATGAATGCAATGACTACCGCGCTTAATCCAACTAAAACTTTTAAACCAATCATTAAATTCAAATAAGGGATTATTCCTGCATGAGTTGGATCAGGGTAATCAAATATATTTTGAATGAAAGCAGGAACCAGATTATTCAAATCCACTCCTAAGTTGTAAAGGAAAAAGCCCGAAAATATTAAACCAGCCAGTCCAATTAAAATATAAGTCAACGCACCTATACTTTCCATTGCAGCCATGAAACTGTGAGAAAAATTAATTGGATTTTGTTTTAATCCATAAACTACTGCACAGAATATAAAACCTCCAGCAATCATAGCTCCTCCCTGAAAACCCCCCCCAGGAGTTATGTGACCACCTAGAATAGTTAAAATCCCCAGACACATTATTAGAAGTGAAGCGGGAAATACGAAAATTTTAAGAATAGTGCTCATTTATTTACCCTCCATTTCCACTTTACCTCTCCCAAATATTAAGAGAGTAATTATTACTGCTGTAACAAGAATAAGTGCCTCCCCAAGAGTGTCATATCCTCTCCAATCAAAAACTACAGTAGTTACTAAATTAGGAGCTATTTTAGTACCAACCCATAGATAAATTTGATTTATTCCAGGATTTATAGCTTGACTAAAACCTATAAATGATTCGAATAAAGTTATTCCAAATATTGCTAGTGCGATAGATGCTATAAGATTTTTTATACTCTCAGACATTATTTGACCCCCAGTAGAACAGTGTTACCAGAATTCCCAGAGTTAATGTTACATAAAAAATCATATTTTTATATGAATCATTCTGTTCTTTCTTAAGTCGTGGCATGATCGGAGCGGATGTGATCAAAGCAAAAAACAAAGCAAGAACTACTACTACCATTAAAATAGGGCTTATCTTTCGAATCATGATTGCTGCAATCAAAACAGACGATATTAATGTAATTTCTGCAGCAAGAACTGAAGATGCTGAAATATTGGTTACGGGCTCTTGTTCCTTAGCTTTTTTTGGGATTATTTTTATCCTATTAATTATTATATCATAAAGATTCATAAAATCCCCCCAAACGATCTATTGGCGATTAAATTATATGTTTTAGAGAGATCATCAATGTAAGGACTAGGGCTTTTTAAACTTTTTAATAGTTCCAATTCCATCAGTTCCAATTCCAAATCCAAATTATAGAATTCTTTTCGGGAAACATATTCTTTCATCATATCAACCCCTGGGCAAATTGTGATAAATTATCCGTAACCAATTGTGGGAAAAGCCCTAACACCAAACAAATTACGAGAAATGCCACCAGAGAAATTATGGTTGATTTGGGGATGGTTTCATTAATTATTTTCAGATCCTGTGGCCTTGGCCTGAGATAAATAGTGTAAAATACCTTAACAAATGTCATAAAGGTAATTATACTTAAAAGAACCATTATTATACCTAATTCTGGAAACCCCGCATCAATAGATGCTTGAACTAACTGCAATTTACTTTGGAAAGCATTTAATGGAGGAATACCTGCCATAGCAAACCCGGCCAGAAGAACCAGTCCTGCAACCCAAGGATTATCAGAAAGTAACCCTCCAAGTTTTCTTGTATCACTGATTCCGGTTTTATATAAAATAGTTCCAAAACCAATAAATAAAAATGCAGTAATAATGGCCTCATTAACTGCTTGGAAAAGGCCCGCAGTTACACCAAATGCAGTTCCCATTCCCAAACCGAGACCTATATATCCAAGTTCTCCTACAGCCAAATATCCTATTATACGTTTGAAATCTGTCTGCATAATCGCCATAGTAATTCCCAAGATCATGGCCATTAATGAGAAGAATATTATAACCCACTGTGTTAAAGGAAGATAAGAAAATATACGTATTATTATAATTCCAAGAGCCAAAAATGTGAACACTGAAAAAGCTTGGAGTAGTGCTGCACCATGAGGAAGCGCCTTGCTGTAAACTGCAGATTTTATACTGTGGAACGGTGGGAGGCCAGATCCATATAACCAGCCAAATATTATTAAACCACCCGCAAGTAGGAATGATGGATTTTGAGGATCTACTAATCCATTTTTAAGACTGTATATTATATCCGTTATATTTACATTACCAGTGAGTCCCAGCAGAATAGCAATTCCCAGTAAAAGTAATGGAGCAGCTATATTACCTAAAAGCATATATTTTAATGCAGTTTCATAGTTTCTTTCCACGCCCGAACAGATAATAATTCCTACCTGGGCCAGAGCTGCAATTTCAAAGAAAACATATAGATTGAATATATCATCAGATAATAAAATAGCGCTGATTGATGCCGTTCCCATGAACATGAGAAACGCATAGACTCCAGAAGGTTTTTTAATCTCGTTCAAAGAGGTGAAAATAGCGAAAAACGCCACGATTCCCAATATAAAGATAAAGATTTTCTGTGCACTTGCAAAAGTATAGGTTATTGCGGGGTGGAAAAGATTCAGCGCAGACCCAGTTATTAAACTGGGAACTTCACTAGCAAGTCCTGGATCCATTATCAGAGGACTGTAACCTCCAAAATAGTGAAGACCATAGTTTGCAACCAACGGAATAATCGGTAAAACTAGTCCCACTACAATAGCCAAAATTTTAACAGTTTTATCTTTACTATGGAATAGATTCAATA
>SWCB01004149.1_pt1 | contig 9956 bp, 8 predicted proteins | sample 4692901 | NCBI WGS metagenome assembly SWCB01 (sample SAMN10267276, study PRJNA491770) | bioreactor metagenome | isolation source: DHS bioreactor inoculated with subseafloor sediment | place: Japan: off Shimokita Peninsula | collected 2006-08
CATGTTGACTGTTATGCTTTATGCATTAAATGTTTCTAGATTAACTATCGAATGGACAATGACTATATATATATTGACTACGATTATAGCTTTAGCTTGTATCGTTTTTAACATTGTTTTATTTAAGAAAAAAAAGGAAAGTATTACAGATAATTATATCAAAAAACACCAATTTGAAATTTTAGATTGGATGGCCTTCTTAAGCATTTCTATGATGCTTATTTTAACTATATTCATGTTTTTAATTTTGCCAACTAATGTAGATGGATCATCAATGAAACCTACATTAATAGATGGTGAAAGAGTTTTGATGTATCATTTTAATTATCAACCAAAACGAAATGATGTCATTATTGTTCATATTACAGATAGATATATTGATACTTCAGGAGTGCAAGTTAATTTATCAAGTGAATATGAGGATAAAGATCAGGTTTATTTTGTTAAAAGAGTTGTTGCTATTCCTGGAGATACAGTAACATTTGAAGAAATTGGTACAAGTGATGTTTATCATATTCTAATTAATGGAGAAATATACCAAAACCAATATTTTCAGATTTATCAAGTGGATGATCCAGGAAGATTAAAGATGCTTTCGTATTTAGATGAAAATAATATATTAAGAGAAAATCAATTTTTTGCATTCGGGGATAACGAATCTTTTTCTTATGACAGTAGAAATATAGGTGCTATTCATGCTGAAGATATTATTGGAAAAGCTATTTATAAGCTATGGCCTTTAGGAGGTATATCCAATGGATAAGAAAAATACAACTAAACAAATACAATGGTATCCTGGGCATATGTTTAAATCTTTTCGTGAAATTAAAGAAAAGTTAAAATTAATGGATATTGTTATGATTTTATTAGATGCACGACTTCCATTATCCTCAATGAATCCAAATGTTTTAAAAATGGTTAAGCATAAACCCATTTTACTACTTTTTAACAAAATGGATTTAGCGGATTCTAATCTTTTAAATGATCATATGACTTATTATGAAAATCTTGGTTTTTTTACATTAAAAATTGATTCACAATCACAAATAAATACAAATAAGATTTATGATAAAGCTGCCGAAGTTTTAAAAGATAAAATCGATAGAAATAGAGAAAAGGGTTTATTAGATAGACCTATAAGAACGATGATATTAGGTATACCTAATGTGGGGAAATCGACTTTAATCAATGCTTTATCTGGGAAAAAAGCTACAAAAACAGGTAATAAACCTGGAGTGACTAAAGCACAACAATGGATTAAATTAGGATCTAATTTCGAACTACTAGATACTCCTGGTGTCCTATGGCCTAAATTTGAAGATGAAAAAGTAGGATATCACTTAGCCATAACAGGTGCGATCAAAGATGATATTATACCTATAGATGATGTGTGCCAATATGCATTGAAATTTTTAAAAGTTTATTATCCAAAAAGATTATTAGAAAGATACGACATTGCTTTAGATATAGATGATTATGTATCTATGCTAGATATCATAGGGAAAAAACGAGGGGCACTTTTAAAAGGTGCAGAAATTGATTATGATCGTGTCTATCATATCATCTTAACAGATATTAGAAATAATCAATTAGGAGGCTTATCTTTTGACAGAATTTAATTTATATCAATATGAAGATGAACTTTACGAAAAAGGTATTACATATATTGCAGGCATTGATGAAGCAGGAAGAGGACCTTTAGCTGGGCCAGTTGTTGCTGCTGCAGTTATTTTAAAAAAAGGTGCTAAATTAAATTTAGTAGATGATTCAAAGAAATTAAGTGAAAAGCAACGACAAAAAGCATTGATACAAATAAAAGAAAATTCTCTAGCTATTGGAATAGGTATTGCTTCAGTTGAAGAAATCGATAGAATCAATATTTATAGAGCAGCACGAGAGGCTATGCATTCTGCAATCAAACAACTAAAAATAAAACCAGAGTATTTATTAATAGATGCGATGCCAATGGAATTAGATATACCTAATAAATCCATTATTAAGGGCGATCAAAAATCAATAAGTATCGCTGCCGCATCAATCATTGCTAAAACAACTAGAGATCAATATATGATAGAAATGGATAAAGTCTTTCCTTTATATAACTTCAAACAACATAAAGGCTATGGTACAAAAGAACATATAGAGTTAATTAAAAGACATGGGTATACACCCATTCATAGAAAGACTTATGAACCTATAAAATCAATGATTAAAGAAGCATTGAGGAAAAAACATGAAGCTCATACATTGTTTTGATTTAAAAAATTATGATCCGCTAGATCAAATCTATAAAAGAATTGCATGTCGTGCTATCATTATTAATCATCCTTATTTATATATGATAAAAAGTGATTTATATCATGATGTAAAATTTCCAGGTGGTGGACAAAACCCAGATGAAGATGATATGGATACTTTAATAAGAGAAACTCAAGAAGAAACTGGATTAACTATCATTAAAGATTCTATCAAACCATTTGGAATGACAATTGAAAAAAGAAAATCTCAAACCAAAGATCATGAAATCTTTTATATGGAATCAAAGTATTATACATGTGACGTCTTAGAGTTTATAGGCAATCAAAATTTAGATGACTATGAAAAAAAATATGGCTATAAACTTATAAAAATTCATATTGATGATGCAATTAAACAGAATCAAAGCTTAATAGATACTGATCTTACACATATTCCATGGTTGAAAAGAGAATTAAAAGTTCTAAAATACTTAAAAGATGAAAAATAATTCGTCTTTTTCTTTTTTAAAGTAAAATCACATAATTATTGACTAATATAAAACAAAAAAACATATATATTATATAAATATATATATAGAAAGCAAATTCACTTTATACTTGACTTTAAAAATTAAGTTACTATAATAGATATGAAAAAGGAGTGTTCACATGGCAAATAAAAAATTAATTATTGTGGAATCACCATCTAAATCAAAAACAATTGCGACATATGTTAAAGATGACGTTCTTGTTTTGTCGTCTAAAGGACACATTAGAGATTTAGCAACATCTGGTAAAGATGGATTAGGTATAGATATAGAAAATGATTTTCAACCATCATATAAGATTATTAAAGGTAAAAATAATTTAGTAAAAGAATTAAAACAAAAAGCAAAAAATCGAGAAGTCTTAATCGCAACCGATCAAGATAGAGAAGGAGAAGCTATTGGATGGCATCTTGCACAAATTCTCGAACTTGATCCAAATGCAAAAAACCGCATCGTTTTTAGAGAAATTACAAAACAAGCTATTACAGAAGCTTTAGAGCATCCAAGAAAAATTGATCAAGAATTAGTCAATTCTCAAGAAGCAAGACGTATTTTAGATCGTATTATAGGATTTAAATTATCAAAATTACTTCAGACAAAGATAAAATCAAAATCTGCAGGACGTGTACAAAGTGTTGCGTTAAAACTTATTGTTGATTTAGAAAAGAAAATAGAAGCATTTGTTCCAGAAACTTATTATGAAATTGATGCACAATTTAAAGAGTTTAAAGCATCATATCATATTCCTGCAAAAAAACGCTTAACAAAAGAAGAAGCAGATCAAATTGTTTTAACATCAAAAAACCCATTTCTTGTTAGTGATATAAAAACACGAAAAACTAAAAGAAAATCAAAACCTGCATTTATTACTTCTACACTCCAACAAGATGCTATCAATAATTTATATATGAGTGCAAGTAGAACGATGATGGTTGCACAAAAACTATATGAAGGTATCGAGATAAATGATGAAACCATTGGATTAATCACTTATATGCGTACAGATTCAAATAGATTAGCTGAACCATTTATTAAAGAGACAAACGGATTCATCTTAAATCAGTATGGAAAGAAATATTTAGGGCATTATAAAGTTTCGACTAAAGAAAATGCACAAGATGCTCATGAAGCAATTAGACCAACATCAATTTATCGTACACCTGATATGATGTCATCATATTTAGATAAAGATGAGTTAAAATTATATAGACGTATTTATGAAAGAACATTGGCATCTCTAATGAGTGATGCACAATTTGAAAGTACTAAAGTAAAAATCACATCAAATGATAATGTTTATAACCTTGAAGGTTCAATATTAAAATTTGATGGACATACAAAAGTGTATCAAGATCAAAAACAAGCAGATAAATTACTTCCTAAATTAGAAGTTGGTCAAGAATTAATAGCAAGTGAAGTCAAAGCTATAGAAAAAGTTACAACCCCACCTGCAAGATATTCTGAAGCAACTTTAATTAAAGAAATGGAATCACTTGGCATAGGTAGACCATCTACATATGCTACAATTATTCAAACATTAAAAAATAGAGCATACGTATCTCTAGATCAAAAAAGATTTGTACCATCTGAACAAGGAAGACTTACCTCAAAAGAATTAGATGCATTCTTTCATAAAATTATTAATGTTGATTACACATCAAAAATGGAGAAAAAACTTGATGGTATAGCTGAAGCTAGCGAATCTGGTGTTCAAATTGTTTCTGAGTTTTATCATAGTTTTATTCCAATGATTGAACATGCTCAAGAACATATGAAAAAAATTCAACCTAAGATGACTGATGAACTTTGCCCTAAATGTGGTAAACCATTAGTTGTGAGAAAATCAAAATATGGTGAATTTGTTGCATGTAGTGGATTTCCAAAATGTAGATATATCAAAGGTAATGAAGAACAAAAAGAAAAATAAGTAAAAAAACAATCTTACTTTACAAAAAATTAAAAAAGTGATAATATATCTATGCATTCATAGTAATGGATGTTATTTATCCCCTTTTTAGAGTGTATGAAAGTACACAGACCCCTTAATTGGTCTTCTGAACTTTTTCAGAAGGCCACTTTTTATGAAATAGAAATTAAAATATGATATAATAGTCATGAAATTGTTAAAGGAAGTGTTGAAATGAAAACTTTTAAATCTAAACCAGTCACATTAATTGGAGACACAAAAGAAGTTGGAGATATTGCTCCAGATTTCAAAGCATTAAACCATAAAAATGAATATGTTAATTTGTCAGATTTCAAAACAAAATACATTATTATAAATGTTGTTCCATCATTAGATACTACAGTATGTGATCGACAAACAAGAACTGTAAATCAAGAACTTTCAGAAATTGATGATTTAACCGTTTTAACGATTTCAAACGATTTACCATATGCACAATCTAGATGGTGTGGAAGTGCAGGATTGGATAATATCATCACATTAAGCGATTATATTGAATTAGATTTTGGAAATAAATATGGAACTTATATTAAAGAATTGCGATTATTAGCAAGATCAGTATTCGTTCTTGACCAAAATAGAAAGATAATTTATATTGAATATGTTGATGAAATGAGTTCACATTTAAACTTTGATGAATTACTTACTTTTGTTAAAAACTTACCGAAAGAATAACCTTTCGGTTTTCTTTTTCTTATGGTATAATATCTAAAGGTTATAGGAGACAAATTATGGGACTATTTAAGAAGTTATTTGGTAAAAAAGAAAAGAATAATAAATATACTTTAGGTCTACATAAGACCAAAGAAAGCTTAACTGATTTAAAGGAAATTCTTAAAAAATCAAAAACAATTGATGATGAACTATTTGATGCATTGGAAGATATATTTATTCAAGCTGATATAGGTGTTGATACAGTTGTTTATTTTATTGAGCAATTACGAAATGATGTTGATAATAAACAAATCACTGATCCTAATGATCTAGCTGAGATTATTGTTGATAAGATGTTTGAAATTTATTTAAAAGGTGATCTTTTAAATACTGAATTAAATTATGATGAAAATGAATTAAATGTATATCTTTTTGTTGGAGTCAACGGTGTTGGAAAAACAACAACCATTGGTAAGTTAGCAAAACAACTAAAACAAGATGGAAAAAAAGTTATGATGGTTGCTGGAGATACATTTAGAGCTGGAGCAATTGAACAACTTAAGATTTGGGGTCAAAGAAGCGACACTTATGTTTTTGCAAAAGACGCAGGAAGTGATCCTTCAAGTGTCATTTATGATGCTATAGAATACGCTAAAAAAGAGAATTATGATATCATTTTATGTGATACCGCAGGTAGACTACAAACTAAAGTGAATCTCATGAAAGAATTAGAAAAAATGAAACGTGTGATACAGAAAACTCTACCTCATGCACCACAAGAAACACTTTTAATTATTGATGCGACTACTGGACAAAATGGTATGCGTCAAGCAGAAGTGTTCAAAGATGCAACAGATGTTTCAGGTATTATACTGACTAAGCTAGATGGTACAGCAAAAGGTGGCATTGTTCTAGCGATTAGACATTTATATGATTTACCAATTAAATACGTTGGATTAGGCGAAAAAATAGATGACTTAGTATATTTTGATATTGAAGATTATATTTATGGCTTATTTGAAGATTTTTTTAAAGGATAAAATATGGAATCATTAGAGAAAAAAGAACAACTTAATCAATTGTTTGATGTGTATCATAAACTATTAACTGATAAGCAAGTTCAATATTTTAAATACTACTATCAAGATGATTATTCACTACAAGAAATTGCAGATCTTGCAAAAGTGAGTAGAAATGCAATTTTTGATCAATTAAAAAAAGTGGAGACACATCTTTTTTCTTATGAAGAAAAACTAAAATTATTATTAAATAGACAAAAAAGATTAGAAATTATAAATCACTTAGAAGAAACAAAAGATTTTAAAGATTTAGAAGATTTAAGAAAGTTGGATGAGTAATGGCAGAAAATTCCTTAAGTTCAAGACTACAAATGGCAATGCGCAGGTTAACTGGGCGTGGTATATTAACTGAAAAAGATATTGACGAGATGATGAGAGAAGTTCGTCTGTCTTTATTAGAAGCGGATGTTAACTTTAAAGTCGTCAAACAATTTATTGCAAATATAAAAGAACAAGCTGTTGGTGAAAAAATCTTAAAAGGATTAAATCCTGGTCAACAAGTTGTTAAAATAGTTCATGATGAATTAAAGCGAGTCATGGGTGAAGACGCAGAGGGCATTGGTTATGCTTTAAACGGTATAACTACTATAATGACTATTGGTCTTCAAGGTTCTGGTAAAACAACCGCAATTGGCAAATTAGGCGTATATATTCGAAAGAATGAAAAGAAAAACGTTATGTTTATTGCTGCTGACGTTTATCGTCCTGCAGCTATAGAGCAATTAGTAACGATTGGCAAGCAAGTAGGTATAGAAGTTTATGAAGAAGGCCTAAAAGATGCTAGAGATATTGTATCAAATGGTTTAAAGTATGCAAAAGAACATAAATTTGATTGTGTCATTATAGATACAGCGGGTAGACTTCATATTGATGAAAAAATGATGAATGAACTCGTAGATGTTAAAGCAATAGCTAAACCTAATGAGATTTTATTAACTGTAGATGCAATGACAGGTCAAGATGCTGCTAATATCGCTAAGAGTTTTCACGAACAATTAAATGCAACAGGTGCAATCTTAACTAAACTTGATGGTGATACACGCGGTGGAGCTGCCTTATCTATTAAAGAAGTTTCAAGTATTCCTATAAAATTTGCTTCAAGTGGCGAAAAAATGGATACTTTTGAATTATTTCATCCAGAAAGAATGGCTTCACGTATCTTAGGCATGGGAGATGTCTTGACATTAATTGAAAAAGCAACAGATGCAATAGATGAAGATGAAGCTAAATCAATGATGGATAAGTTAATGAATGATTCATTTAACTATAATGATTTATTAAAACAATTTAAAATGATTAAACGCATGGGTTCAATGAGTAAAATATTAGGGTTTATGCCAGGAATGGGTAAAATCAAAGAAGCAGCATCCAAAGTAGATGATAAACAATTTGAAAAGATGAGTGTTTTAATTACCTCAATGACAGAAAAAGAGCGTAAAGATCCTTCTTTAATTGATAAAAGTTCAAGAAGAAGAGAGAGAGTAGCAAAAGGTTCTGGTATGAGTGTTGCAGAACTAAATAGATTAAGAAGTGCTCTAGATCAGCAAAAGAAAATGATGAAACAAATGATGAAGATGGATGAAAAACAACTAGATAGCTTATCAAAAAATCCAACAAAAGCATTCCAAAATACAAAACAAAAAAAAGGTAAGGGTAAAGGAAAGGGTCAATTTAGGATTCGTTGATCCTTTTTTACTTATCCACAAATACTGTGGGAAATTATTTTGATTTTGCATGTTAAAATTAAGAAAAGGGGTATTATATCATGAAAAAAATTACATTAATCGATGGCAATTCAATTTTATTTAGAGCATACTACGCAACAGCTTACCCTGGTGCCAAACTGATGCAATCTTCTAAAGGAACTTATACAAATGCTGTTTTTGCATTTGTAGGCATGTTTGAAAAAATGGTTACATCAGAGACGACTGATGTTTTAGTTGCTTTTGATACAAAAGAACCAACTAAAAGACATTTAGCTTATGAAGGTTATAAAGCAGGCAGAACAAAAATGCCAGAAGAGCTTGGTCAACAAATACCACTTGTTAATGAATATATTGACCTTAATGGTGTTGTTGCTTATTCTAAAGCAGGGTATGAAGCAGATGATATCATAGGAACATTAGCTAAACAAGCTAGTGATAAAGGATATAGCGTTGATATATACTCAAGTGACAAAGACTTACTTCAATTAGTTGATCGTCAAATTACAGTACACTTGCTTAAAAAAGGTATGCGCGAAGTACATGATTTCACTCCTGAAAAATTAATAGAAACATATGAATTAACGCATGAACAAATGATTGATTTAAAAGCACTCATGGGAGATGCTTCAGATAATATACCAGGTATTCCTGGTGTAGGAGAAAAAACAGCAATCAAACTTTTAAAAGAATATGAAACATTAGAAAATATATTAGAACATCAAGATCAAATAAAAGGTAAATTAGGCGAAAGAATTAGAGAGCATAGAGATAGTGCACTCATGAGTAAAGATTTAGTAACCATTCAACTTGATTGTGATATAGACTACGATGTTGATTCTATTGGTAAAAAAGATATAAAGACAGAAGATTTAATTCATTTTTATCAAGATCTAGATCTTCATGTATTTGTAAAAAAAATGGAAATGCCTATGAATCAAGAAGAAACAAAATGGAATCATATTGAATTAAAAAGTGTCAGTGAATTAGAAGAGATATTAAACACAAATTTAAGTATTCATTTTGAGTTTAGTGATTATAATTATCATAAAGCTGAACTTTGGGGTATTGGCTTATCTGATGGAAATAACAACTATGTAGTTAGTTCAGATGTTGCATTATCTTCAATTGGATTTGATATGTATTTAAAAGATGAAAAGTATCAAAAATATGTTTATGACTTGAAAGCAATTAAAGTATTTCTTTTATGGAATAAGCTAGATATCAAAGGTGTAACTTTTGATTTATTGCTAGCAGCATATTTGATTAACTCACATTTAGGAAAAGAAGAATTCAAAAGAATCGTCTCTAATTTTTATTATGAAGATATACAATATGATGATACGATTTATGGCAAAGGCAGTAAAAAAGCTTTACCTGAAAAAGATATATATTTTCATCATATTGCATCAAAAGCAAAAGCAATTTTTGCTTTAAAAGATGATTTATTAAAAAATCTTAAAGACGATGAACAAATTGATTTATTAAAGACAATTGAATTACCTTTATCTGAAGTTTTAGCTGAAATGGAATATGAAGGTTTAAGTGTAGATAAAGAAGAATTAAGTAAGCAAAAAGAAGACTTGAATACAAGAATTAATCAACTTGAAAAAGATATTATTAAATTAGCTAAAAGAGAATTTAATGTTTCTAGTCCTAAACAATTAGGTGAAATTTTGTTTGAGGATCTTAATCTACCAAATGGAAAGAAAACAAAAACTGGATATTCAACCAATGTTGATGTTTTAAATAAATTAAAAGGTAAGCAT
>SWCB01009248.1_pt1 | contig 9947 bp, 11 predicted proteins | sample 4692901 | NCBI WGS metagenome assembly SWCB01 (sample SAMN10267276, study PRJNA491770) | bioreactor metagenome | isolation source: DHS bioreactor inoculated with subseafloor sediment | place: Japan: off Shimokita Peninsula | collected 2006-08
ATCATGAAATGAGTTCAATAATGAAGACATTATATCAACGTATGACAGATTATTTTCAATACATTCCTCTATAAGAATTTGTTTTAATTCTTCAACTACAACAGTAAAGACTATTACTGATTTATGCTTCTTAGCTTCCTTCATTATTTCATTTATTTGTTCTCTATCAGTTATGTATGGATATCTTATTAGTTTATACTCTACGCCCTTAAACTGCCCAATTGCTGCCTTTGCAACTTGTTCAGCAGTCTCTCCTATAGAATCAGATATTAGAAATATACATAGTTCATTATCCATTAATTAAACCTCCCAAAACATTTAAGTTTTATGTTATATACATGCTAACTCAATAAATAGCTTTGTTATATTTGTTTTTGAAATTCTTCCAATAATTTTATAATACTCTTTGTTATTAATAATTTCCTTTTCAACAATAGGTAATCCATCTACTTCATGTTCAATAATTTTTCTCGCAGCATCCAGAACAGTTTCATTAGCTGTTACAGTTACTATATTTGGCATTCGAGTCATAATAATTCCAACTGGAACTTTATTAATATCAATTCCACCCATAGAACTTTTTAGAAAATCTTTTCTTGAAACAACACCAGCTAAAAATCCATCAGAATTCACAAAAATTGTTCCTATATCTTCTAAGAACATAGTAACGATCGAATCATAAACTGAAGTCATTTCATCTACAACTACAGGTACTGATTTAATATCCTTGACTATAATTTGATTAATATGCTCATAAAACATTTCATTTTGTGCCTTTCCTACGTAAAAGTATCCCACCTTAGGTCTTGCTTCTAGAACACCTGACATAGTTAGTATTGCTAAGTCAGGACGAAGTGTAGCTCTAGTTAAACCTAATTGGTTAGCAATATGCTCACTTGTAATAGGTTCATTCAATTTAACTATTTCTATAATTTTTTTTTGTCGTTTTGAAAAGTCTATAAAAATCACCTCTTCATATTAAATGTCAATTCAAATGTGTTATACTAATAATATATATTATATACTACTTTATTACAATTGTTTATACTTATTTATTCTTTTTTATAATTGTTTATTCCTTTTTATAATTGTTTATTCCTTTTAAAGCAAAAGGATAGCCTTAAGGCTATCCTTTTGTTTTAATTGTCATTTCTAAAAAGCAATCTTTTTATTGATATAGCTTTCTAATTCATCTATACTTAATCTTACTTGTTCCATTGTGTCTCTGTCTCTTATAGTTACACAATTATCATCCAAGGTGTCAAAATCAACAGTTATACAATATGGTGTACCCACTTCATCATGTCTTCTGTATCTTTTACCAATGCTACCAGATTCATCATAATCAACCATGAATGTTTTTGACAGTTTTGCATATATTTCTAAGGCACTATCACTTAATTTTTTAGAAAGGGGGAAAATTGCTGCTTTAAATGGTGATAAGGCTGGATGAAGTTTTAAAACTACCCTCTCTGTTCCATCCTCTAATTTTTCTTCTCTATATGCATCCGTTAAAAAGGCTAAAGTAACTCTATCTGCTCCTAAGGATGGTTCTATACAGTAAGGAACATACTTTTCATTAGTAATTGGGTCTTGATAACTTAAATCTACATTAGAATGCTGAATATGTTGTTTTAAATCAAAATCACCCCTATCTGCAATTCCCCATAATTCTCCCCAACCAAAAGAAAAATTATACTCGATATCAGTAGTAGCATTACTGTAATGAGAAAGTTCATCTTTTTTATGATCTCTTAACTTGATGTTTTCTTCTTGTATTCCTAAATCTAATATCCAATTCTTACAAAAATCCTTCCAATAATTAAACCATTCTAAATCTTCTCCAGGTTTACAGAAGAATTCTAATTCCATCTGTTCAAATTCTCTTGTTCTGAAGGTAAAATTACCAGGAGTTATTTCATTTCTAAAAGATTTACCAATTTGTGCTATACCAAAGGGCATTTTTTTTCTAGAAGATCTTTGAACATTTTTAAAATTAACGAATATTCCTTGGGCAGTTTCTGGTCTTAAAAAAATCTCTGCTTGAGAATCTTCTACTACCCCTTGAAAGGTTTTAAACATAAGATTAAACTGTCTAATATCCGTAAACTCATTTTCTCCACATTCAGGGCATTTGATGTTTTTTTCATTGATAAACTCTATCATTTTATCATTGGTCCATCCATCAACTATTATCTCTTCTTCTCCCTGTATCTTTAAGTAATCTTCTATTAATTTATCAGCTCTGAATCTAGACTTACACTTCTTACAATCCATCATTGGATCATTAAACCCACAAACATGTCCAGAGGCTACCCAAACTTCTGGATTCATTAGAATTGCAGTATCTACGCCCACATTATATGGAGATTCTTGAACAAACTTTTTCCACCATGCCTTCTTCACATTGTTTTTCAGTTCTACACCTAAAGGTCCATAATCCCATGTGTTTGCAAGACCACCATATATTTCAGAACCAGAAAAAATAAAACCTCTAGACTTTGCTAAGGAAACAACTTTATCCATTGTCTTTCTTTCAGCCATGTATATCACTCCTTCAAAAAATAATAAAAACCTTACGTCCCCAATAAAACAGGGACGAAAGGTTTCTTCCGCGGTTCCACCCTAATTGATACATATTAAAGTATCCTCTTGATACGGTATAGCTCAAGAGATCCCTTCATTAAGCTATTATATCGATTTTTCAGCACCATCGACTCTCTTTAATAATAACGCTTAATTACTATTCTCTTTCATAGCACCCTTAATATATTGTTCTTGTTTGATTGAGATTTTACCACATTTTCCTTAAGATGTAAATACCATATTAAAAATCATCTTTATCGTATTTATTTCTGTTTGTAAACTTATCCCTTGCTTCATCTACTTTTTCTTTAACATTATTAAATGTATCTTCTGTTACATCTCTTATATCTATAACTTGACCGTCATCCTTTACTATTTCTAGGGTACATCCCGTAGCTAAAGCTACTAGTATTCCTGCTACAGTTGCAGGTGTAAATAGAACTACTCCTAGTGCTCCAGCAGTAACAGGGATATTTATAATTATTTCTCCATCTCTTCTTAATAATATTCTTGTTACATTGCCTCTTTTAATAATTTCTTTTAATTTTTTAATTAACTCATTACCCTTCTCTGACATATTGTTAGTGAATGCACCTTGTTCCTTAGACTCAATATAAATCACTGCTTCTAAAACGTCTCCATCAGAGATTTCTAGGGCTTCCTTTGCTTCTTTATATCCTACCCCGGTTCTCTCTCTTACTTCATCTACATTTTCTAAACTATAGTCCACAAAATCACCTCTTCAGTTATATTTGTCTTATTGTATTCAAAAATTCTAGACTCTTAAAGTGTTTCTTTTCAAGATGAAAATGAATATATTTTTGAAATATATTTTCTAATTTTTTCAAAATAGTAGGATCTAACCTTAATTTTGACAGGGTAACTAAATCCTTATCCAAAATATATTCTATAACTTTTATTGTTGTATCATTAACAATAAATGAGCTTTGAATAGCATCTTTGCATTGAGAGCACACTATCCCTCCCAACTCATAGCTAAATAGCATTGTATTGGCTCTAGGTTTGTCACAGTTAACACATCTTTTTAATTGTGGCCTAAGACCTGAGTAGTCCAAAACCTTTATCTCAAATGCTAGTTTTAATAAATCATAGTCTTTGCTCTTATGAGTTACTATATGTAAAGCTTTTAATAAAGTATCAAATAGCCTATTATTAGTTACGCCCTCTACTATTACCAAATCACTAAGCTCTGCGAAATACGATGCATATGCTAGTTTGTTTAAGTCTTCTCTAATCTTATAAAACGATTCGTTAATATCTATGGAAGAAATCTTGTCTAAGTCTTTTCCTTTATGCAGGATGAACTCCCCATAAACAAAAAGATGAGAGGCCGGTGAAAGTTTGGTTTTAGGTTTTCTCCCTCCCTTTGCAACAGCTCTAACCTTACCACATTTTCTTGTAAAAAGTGTCAATATAACATCTGCTTCAGAAATTTTATTTTTTCTTAAGACCACTGCTTCGGTCTTAAATATCATCACATCACCTCAAGGATAATTCTTTAAAATCTTCATTTTTATAATTGTAATTTATTTTTTTATGATCATTCATAAATTCTTCATATTCCTTATAAAAAAGGTACAAATCTATATTACCTGTTTGTGCAAACAAATTCCACATAAATTCTTTTTGCATATTAATACCCCCTAATATGTTTTATATCTTTATTTTCTACATAGATTAGGGTCTAATATACAATGAAAAATTTGTTATAACGCCACAAACTTATTTATAACCTAAAGTCCTTAATATATTGTCATTATCTCGCCAACCCTTTTTTACTTTTACCCATAACTCCATATAAACCTTAGATCCTAATAGCCTTTCTATTTCCTCTCTTGCACTTTTTCCTACTCCCTTAATTTTTCTACCATTCTTTCCAATAATTATACCTTTATGAGAATCTCTTTCACAGTATATTGTTGCGTCCACATCAATTATATCTTTTTCTTCTCTTTTCTCCATTTTACTTACTTCAACAGCTACGCCATGGGGTACCTCTTCTTGAAGGTAATGCAATAACTTTTCTCTTATTATTTCACTTACAATAAATCTTTCAGGTTTATCAGTAATCATGTAAGAAGGAAAATATTGTGGTCCATCGGATAAATTTTCTTTTATCATTGCAATTAACTTATTAACGTTTGTACCATTAGTTGCGGATAACCCTACTATTTCAGTAATGAAATCATATTCGCTGTATATTTCATGGAGATTTTTATATGCATCAGGTCCCAAAAGGTCAATTTTGTTTATTCCTAAAATTACTGGTGTTTTAACATCCTTTAGTATATCAAGTATATATCGATCTCCGGGACCAATTTTTTCAGATTCGTCAACTAAAAATACTATTGTATCAACTTCTCTTAAAGTTTCCTTTGAAGAACTGACCATTTGTTCACCAAGTTTATTTTTAGGTTTATGGATTCCTGGAGTGTCTAAAAAAACAATTTGATAATCATCCTCATTATATATAGTTTGTATTTTATTTCTTGTTGTTTGGGGCTTGTCTGACATAATTAGTATTTTTTCTCCCACTATATTATTTATAAGTGTAGATTTCCCCACGTTCGGTCTTCCAATAATTGTTACGAATCCTGATTTGAATGCCATTCGTTGCACCACCTACTTTTATTTTTATTCTTAATCCAAATCTGATTTAGTAAAGGCAAAAGGTAATAGCTCTTCAATATTAAAAATTTTATATTCTTTAATACTCTTTGCTAAAATGACTTTAATGTCCTTTCCAAATTCCATGATAACTTGTCTGCATATACCACAAGGAGCAGTATAGTTACTTGTGCTATCTCCAATCACTGCTATAGCTTCTATATCTTTTTCACCTTCAGAAACTGCTTTGAATATAGCTGTTCTTTCAGCACAATTGGTAGCTCCATATGTTGCACATTCTATATTGCATCCTGTATATATTTTACCATTTCTTAATAATAAAGCAGCACCTACGTGGAAATTAGAATACGGAACATATGCTTTTGATTTTGCATCAAAAGCTCTTTTAATTAATTCTTCATACTTTTCATTCATTTAAATATGCCCTCCTCGTTTGGTTTAATAATAATTATTCTTTTTGAACACTCATTGAAGAAGGAATGATTTGATGCCAAGTAATACCTGGGTTCATGCTTATTTCTTTTCCATCTTTATCAAAATACTTAGTTTGCTCTCTTTTATTTGCCTTTTTCCATATTATATCAATTAATTTACCATTTGTTATATAATATCCCTTTCCTTCACCTATTATATCAATCTCTAGTCTACCTTCACTATCTAAAACTTTATTGTCTGCATATTGAACAATAATGTTTTTGCCACTTAGATGTATTTGAGTTGTTTCATCCTTATGTGGGCTATCATTAATGAATCTCAAATATTCTTTATTCTTATCATCATATCTGAATTCAGAAATATAATTATCTCTATATGGAAACTTTATCACCTTTAAATCTTCACCATTTATTAAAGTGTCCTTTATGTAAAAGTTCAGTGGTGTAAAATCAGGCGACAAGGTATAACCTTTTCTAGTAGCCTCTCTTCTTATAGCTTCAATATCTGTATACATATTATTAGGAATAGGTTTATGATTTTGTCTCCAAAATACATTTTTCCCACTTGATAAAGCATCTATATCCGCCATCTTTAGTTCGCGTACGTCAATCAATGCTTGCTGACTACCACCAACATGAACGTAAAGAGGATTGTATTCTAATGCCTTGGATATAAAATACGGTCTAGCACTCCTTACGGGACCAATTATCTTTGATTCCCCAGAATGAATAATAGCTAAATAGCGAGTAATATTTCCTTCTGCTAGAATCTCATAAATAATATCTGCTTCACTTAGACCAGCTTGAGGTCTAGCTTTATAATAATTATCTAACATAACTGCTATTGGTCTATTGTTAAGTTTTTCTTCATCGATATATAATCCCGTTAAAGGTGATTTTATTTTTCCTTCATATGACTGCATTTCATCTTCAAGATTATCGCTTTCTTTCCCATTTTTAGCACTACTTTCAACAACTTCAATTTCATTACCTGAATTTGAATCATCCATCAAGTTACCTTCATTGCTTGTTTCCACCTTAGCACATCCAACTAACAATAATAACAACAATAATATATAAATTAAATATTTTTTCATGTCTGTCCCCCTAGTATTATTAGTCCGTTTTTGTTATTTTAATCTTTTTTATCCTGCGATTATTTACCTCTAGAATTTCAAACAGTATATTTTTATATTCTACTATATCTCCTTGAATTGGGATTCTTCCAATAAGATTAAAGATAAAGCCTCCTATAGATTCAAATTCATCCTCGGGTAAATCCAAATTCAATAGTTCATTTATTTCCTCTATAGCTATTTTAGAATTTACTATAAGTGTGCTTTCATCAGAATAGTCAATTAAATCTATATCATCATCATATTCATCTAATATATCTCCTACTATTTCTTCTAAAATATCCTCTATTGTTATTAATCCTAATGTTCCACCATACTCATCTAACACAATTGCAATATGAGTTTTTTCTAATTGCATTTCTGTAAGTAAATCAATTGCTTTTTTACTTTCAGGAACAAAATATGCTGGTCTAGGTAGCTTATCAATTTTTGCAGTAGTCAAGTCCTCATTCTTGAAATAATAAGATAATAAGTCTTTTGCATATAAAATGCCCATTACGTTATCAATAGATCCATCTATAACTGGAATCCTGGAAAATCCACAATCCATTACTTTTTTCATAGCTTCATGAACGGAGGCTTTATTGTCCAAGTAAATCATATCAATTCTCGGTACCATTACTTCTGTTACAGTAATATCACCAATTTCAAATATACTATTGATCATCTCTCTTTCCTGTTTTTCAATTATACCAAATTCTTCTCCTACATCTACTATAGTTTTAATTTCATCCTCTGATATGGTAGCTTTATTATTACTTAAGCTTCCTCCTAAAACCCTTATAATTAGCCTGGTAATTCTGTTTAAAACTACTAATAGGGGAGTAAATAGTATTGATAATATATTTAAGGGTTTACTAACCTTAACGGCAACCTTATCAGCATTATAGTTTGAGTATGTTTTAGGTGTTATCTCACCAAAAACAAGAATCAGTAAAGTCATAACTGTAGTAACAATAATAGTTGCTTTTTGTCCTGTATAAAACATGAGAGCTACTTCAGTGGCTATTGCAGTAGCAGCAATATTAACTATATTATTTCCTACTAGTATAGTAGATAGTGTCTTAGATGAATTATGTAAAAGCTTCTCTAAAACTACTGCTTCTTTGACATTTTTATTCTTCAGTTGTTTTATTTTTATAATGTTAAGTGAAGATAATGCGGTTTCGGCTCCTGAAAAAATTGCAGAGAGTATTATTAATAGTAAAAGTATTATTAGTCTAGATATCATACTAAAATCCATTATGAAGCCTCCTATGTCTATATACAAGAAATAAGGGTGAACTTTTAACTATTATACACTAATACATCAATTTAAAAATTATGAGTGTAACTAAGGCTCCCAATATTGAACCCATGAATACTTCAAATAAAGTATGAAAACCTGCTTCAATCCTACTTTGAACTACTAGTATAGCCATAATTAAAGCTAATGTTAAAACTAATGCATCCTTAGAAAGAAAAACCAAAGCTATCATAATAGAAAATGCAATAGCAGAATGACCACTTGGCATCCCTCCCCTTAAAGGTGTTCCAGTCTTAAAATAAGCCTTTAATCCGATCACTATAAAAACAACAATTATTAGACTTATAAATGTTATATGAATAGGAGCATTCCTTACTCTATAAAAAAGAATTCCAGATAAATTATTTAACTGTTTAAAGAAAATTATATATGCAACTACAATGGAGTTAATTGTTGCAACTAAAACAGCACCTGCAGCTACATTTTTAGCTATTTTAGCTAATTCATGATATTCCTTTGTAATTAAGTCTATAGTAGCTTCTATAGCTGTATTTACCATTTCAGCAACGATTACAAGTGAAATAGTAAAAAAAAGTACTAATATCTCTATCTGAGAAAGGTTAAACATAAGACTTAATAACAAAACAATTATAGCAATAGCAACATGTATCCTCATATTTCTTTGAGTTTTAAGTGTATAAATTATACCATCAATGGCATAATTAAAACTATCAATTAACTTATTTGATTTCATTTTTTTCACCTTATTATCTTAATATACCCAATTCCATTAGGAGTCTTTCTTCTTTTTTTCTCATTATTTTAGTATTTTCTTCACTATCATGATCAAAACCGAACAAATGGAACATACTATGGGCTGTAAGAAATGCTATCTCTCTTTCAAATGTATGAGAAAATTCCAATGCTTGTTCATTAGCTTTTCAAGAGATATAACTATATCTCCTAAGATTAGTTCCTTAGAATTTGTTTTTATATCATTTAAGTCTTCAAACTGTGGAAAGGATAGAACATCGGTCTCCTTATTAATACCTCGGAAAGTATCATTTAAATATTTTATTTCTTCATTGTCAACCAATACAACACTAACCTCTGCTAACTCATTTACGCCTTCCATATCTAAAGCTTTATTAATGACATTTAAAATTATATCTTTTATTTCTTTACCTATAACAACTTTAGATTGCCTATCATCCATATATACACTCATTAACTATTAGCCTCCAATTCCTTTTCATCAATCTCAGGATATTCAATTCTTTCATGAAAAATTCCCATTAACGTATTAGCAAATGCTGTATTTATTGTTTCGATATCATTAAATGTTAAATCACATTTGCTTAACTGTCCATTATCTAGCTTATCATCCGTGATTTTTCTTATTAAACTTTCAATATTTTTCTTTGTAGGCTCTGCCATACTCCTAACAGCAGCTTCAACTGAATCAGCTAGCATAATAATAGCCGATTCCTTGGAGCTTGGCTTTGGACCACTATATCTATAGTCCTCCTTATCAATTGTATTTCCTTCACGGTCATCATTCAGAGCCTTGTGATAAAAAAACTTTACTAGAGTTGTCCCATGATGCTCCCCAATGAAATCAATTATTTCTCTAGGAAGCTTATGTCTATGGGCTAGGTCTACTCCATCCTTGCTATGACTTTTAATTATTGCCGAACTAATCTTAGGGCTGATCCTATCATGAGGGTTTTCTGAAGTTAACTGATTCTCCTTAAAGAAATATGGCCTAGTAAGCTTTCCAATATCATGATAATAGGACCCTACCCGTGAAAGAAGTGCATTTCCTCCTATAGCTTGAGTAGCAGATTCACTTAAATTACCTACAATAATGCTATGATGATAAGTTCCATATGCTTC